>Ga0067045_1005003_pt1 | contig 14908 bp, 7 predicted proteins | sample TerdegcTABiofilm_FD_59184 | JGI IMG/M metagenome (GOLD analysis project Ga0067045, IMG submission 59184) | Combined Assembly of (Gp0054472, Gp0054536) Wastewater bioreactor microbial communities from Singapore -Terephthalate degrading...
GAGTTACCGGGGGAAGACGGGAGTGGCCGATGCGCGGCAGGGCAATCCCCTGCCGCGCATCGTGTTGTTGGCGAGGTGATCCGGCGTCGGACGGCTGGGCCGGATGGGGCCCCTCATCCCTGCGGGCCGATTCCCCATGCGGCCCCTTCGGAAGGCGATCACGGACGGCTGGAGGGGCACAGGTTCCCGCCCTTCTGCAGGCTGCGGGCGGCGAACCAGGAGTCAGGTGCGGGATGTGCGCGTCGTCCAGCGCACAGGGCCCCGGACAGGCAGCGCCCAGCGCTTCGTTCCGGAGCGCGTATCGACGCGGTCAGTCCGAAAGGCAACGACGAACGGTCGGCGAGCGCTCTGGTTACGCGAGACGCCCGATGATCTCGCGGACCCGCGCAACCATTTGCGTCACGGCCTGCCCGACTGGGAGAGACAACCCCGTTCCGGGCAAGTCCTCCGCTGGCTGTACCAGCACGAACCACAGGTCGGGCAAGGGGAACGCGAGAGCGCCCACGTCCAGGAGGTCGGCGAGGGTTCCGGGAAGGTCGGTTGCCGGTGCGGCGGCGTCCCCAAGCTCGGCGGCATTCACGACCGTCACCGTGCCGGGCTCCGCGCGAGTATCCGCCGCGGTGATGATGACTGCGGCGTCGAGGCCCTTCAGGTCTGCCAGGAGACTGATCCCGGCGGTCCGTGCTTCGGAAGTCTGGACATGCGGCGGCAGGCCCTCGCCCACAAGCGCGCGCAGGGCCACGAGCCCCACGCCCTGGTCGCGGCGGAGTTCATTGCCTACTCCGAAAAGCCCGATTCGGGAAGTCTCCTCGGTCAATGTCGCCAACTCCATCCGGACGGACTGGGAACTGACCCGGTATTCACCGTCCCCGGTCCGTTGGCCTTCCCGCGAAGGACTTCTGGCAAGCGCCGGGGAACCAAGATGAAAGAGGGCGATCAGGGGCCAATCGCGGCCCGGGACGGTGAACAGGCATGAAATGGATGATCCTTGCACTCATCGCCGCGTGTGCGTTCGCTCAGGAGGGTGAGAACGTGGGCAAGCGCCCGTACGAACTGGACTGGGCAGGGCGGATGGAGGACGATAACCCGCCGCTGGTGGATTTCGAGGATATGACGGGCTGGCGCGTGGAGACCGAGAACGCCGAGGCCACCTTCGAGCGCACCCGGGAGGAGCAGATCTGGGGCGATTACGTGGCGAAGCTCACGTACCGGGCNACGGGNAACAGCCCGACCGTGCGCATGCTTCCACCGGAGCCGATAACCATCGCCGGGGGCTTCGACGCGGTGACCATGTGGATCTACGGGAACAACTGGGCGTGGGTATCGGACACCACCACGCCGCGGGTGAACGTCTTCGTGGATTTCGAGGACAATGCCGGGAACCCCATCCGGGTGCATCTCATCACCGTGCGCTGGCGCGAGTGGTTCCTGTGCCACAGGCGGCTGACTCCCGAGCAGATCGAGCGGGTGAAGGCCGGGGCGAAGTTCACGGGCTTCACGATCACGGGGGGCTTGAACAAGGCGGACCGGTTCATCTACCTGGACAACCTGGCGGTGTTCACCGAGAAGTTCGAGCCGCTGAACTTCGCGCCACGGGCGAAGCGGGGCATCGACCTGTTCCCGGGGCAGGACCCAGGCGCGAATACCGGGCCGGGTAAGCTCCCCTTCCCGACCAGACCCCAGACGATCCTGCCCTCGAACGTGACAGATCAGTTCACAACCAGCGTCCGGCAGGACGGAGAGGCCTTCGTGTTCGAGTATGCGGGCGATGATGGCCGGCTCATCTACCGCCTTCGGCCGGAGACGGGCACTTGGAGCGATGTCACCGCACAGTGGAACGGGGGCGCGGTGATCCAGCCCTGCGTCGAAGGCGGCGCGCGGCTGGATGCGGGCGGGAAGACGGTCCTCCCTGCGACCCGCGAGCATCTCGAAAGCCGGCTGGACGGAGACAAGGTGGTGTCCCGCTGGCGCTATGCGGAGGGTGGTGTCTCGGCGGAGGTTGAGTACACATGGCGACTTTGGAACAAGTCGCTGGTGATCGACACGGTGGCGCGCGGTGGGAATATTGCCGAAGTGCTTTACGGCTACGCGCAGGGCCTGGACAATGCGCGGCTGGTGACCAACCCCTTCTACACTTGCGACGCGGGCAGGCCGGCGGTGGTGGTCACCGGCACGGCGGACGAACCGCTGTTCGTGACTGGCAACACTGATTGGTACCTGTCCAATGCCTCGACGCCTTTCAGCGAGAACAGCTTGAAGGATGGCAAGGTGGTCTACAACGGGGGAACGCGTTACATCCCGAAGACCAACGGAGAGCGCAACGACTGTTACGAGCGGTTCTTCCTGACCGTCTCGCCGCGTTACGAAGAGATGCTGCCCACGGTGGACAACCCTGTCTCGCCCTGGAAGCACGTAACTGGCACCCGGGTCTGGCGCGCTCACGGGGCAGGCAACCGGGAGAGTGACAAGGCTTACTGGCGCCGGGTGCACCGTTACGGGATGACCCAGGTGGTAGTGACCGACCACGAGACCATGTGGCGCGACGGCGGTGAGAGCTTCACATTCCGCACCAAGGCCGCGCCGGGCAAGGGCGGCGACCAAGGCGCATATGATTACGCCCGGGTGATGCAGGACGAACTTGGGTTCGTGTATGGGCCTTACAACAACTTCACGGATTTTGCTCCTGTGAACGAGTACTGGAGCACGGACATTGTGGGGCGCACCCCGGACAACCAGCTGCAGCACGCGTGGGCGAGATGCTATGCACCCAAGCCCGCGCGGGCGGTGGAGTACTGTGAGCTGCTGTCTCCGATCAACGAGAGGAAGTACGAGTTCAGCACGGCGTACTGCGATGTACACACGGCGGTCACTCCCTGGAGCCGCACGGACTATGACTACCGTGTGCCGGGGGCGGGCACTTTCGGCGCAGTTTTCTACAGCTATGGCGAGATCATGCTGCTGCAGAAGGCGGCCTGGGACGGGCCGGTGTATTCGGAGGGCAACAACCATTTTCTGTACTGTGGCCTCACCGACGGTAATTACGGCCAGGACCAGCGGTACACTCAGACCACCAAGCCCTGGCTGGTGGACTTCGACCTGCGGAAGCTGCACGATCTGTGCTGCAACTTCGGCATGGGCAATCCGGAGATGTTCTACGGGCGAGACGATTCGCCGGGGATCACGAAAGAGGAGCGGGATGCCTGGGTGGACCGCTTCCTGGCGGCAACCGTGGCTTTCGGGCACCCGGGGTTCCTCACATTCGAGGGCGGGTACCAAAACGCCTTGCGCAGTTACTACATGCTCCAGCAGCTTCACAGCCGGTACTGCCTGGCGAGCGCCGAAGAGATTCGGTATGCGGACGCGGATGGCAGCCTGCTGGACACTTCCCGCGCCGTGGCGTCGGGGGCCTTCGAGCGTTCACAGATCGTAACCCGGTATTCGGACGGCACGGTGACGGCGGTCAATGGGAGCCGCACCGAGCGCATGAAGGTAACAGCGTACGGCCGCGAGCTGGACTTGCCGCCCGCCGGGTATGTGGGCTGGACGAGTGATGGGCAGATCGAGGTGCGCAGCGAAGACCCGCGCGGGCACAGGTGCGACTACGCGGTCACGCCCGCTTACCTGTATGTCGACGGACGGGGCGAGTTCATGCGGTTCGAGAAGGCCGGCGGGAACGGCATCGGGATCTGTCGGGCCCTTGAGGGCGGTAAGTACGAGCTGATCCCTTACGAAAACGCCGAGTGCGGCTTCGCGGTGGATGGGGTGCGAGCCACCGCGCTGGGTTACGAGCGCAATGAGATCGGCCCCGCCGAGGTGCGCAAGTCAAGGGGGCTGACGTATGTCATGCCAGTGGAGGGCGCGTTCAGCTACATTGTCGAAACCGGCGCGGCAGGCGGCGGAGACCTGGCCTGCGAGCGGGATGAGGTGGTGCCGGGCGAGACCGTGACAGTGCGCGGCGCGCGGGCTCACGAACTGCGTATCCCGGCGGATGCGAAGATTGGCGACCGGGTCTGGCGGGAGTTCGAGGGCAAGTGGATTGACTTCACCGTTGTTCCACTGGCCGAGAGTGAACTCGCGCTGGACGGCAACACCCTCAACTTGCGCCTGCGGAGCAATCTGCCTTCGGCGCGTACTGTGACCGCGACACTGGGCGAGGTCTCCAGGACCGTGAACCTCGCGCCCGGTGAGTGGGAGACAGTTTCGTTCGACCTGGGTGAGCCGGAAGGGGAGAGCGCGGAGATCGTTCTGATTCGCCTCAGTGCGGGCGAGCTTGCGCAGACGATCGAGGCCGGCATGACCGTGGGCATGGGCAATGTGAAGGTCGCCGAGGTCCCTGAGCGCTGGCAGGTGGGAATGGCGCTGCGCGGGCAGCCCGAGACCGGAGAGTTCGGCGAGACCCGGGCCAGCGTAAGCTGGGGCACCCGGACGGCAGGGCAGGAGAATCGGGCCGGTCACCTCATGCACCCACCCTACATCGGCGGGGTGGGTTACGTCTTCGTAGAGTATGAGCCGGTGCAACTGCCGGCGGCCCCAGCCTCTGCATTCCGGGCCTATGTCTGCAAGGGTGACGGGAGTGACCCGGGCGACGGGATCCTGTACAAGCTGGCGGTCATCGATGAAGCGGGTATGGAGACCGTGGCAGCGCGCATGGTGCTGATCGACCACGTCTGGGCGCCATTCGAAGCCGACCTGTCCCGCTGGGCCGGGCAGAAGGTGCGCCTGAAGCTTATCGCCGATGTGGGCGAGGGCGACGATTCCTCGGGTGACTGGGCGGGCTGGGCTGATCCGGTGCTGGAGACCTTGAACCCGCTGCTTAGCCGGCGACTCGAGGGCGACATCGACCTGTACCGGCGTGAACCCGGCCCGCACCCGGTGGCCGGGCTGACGGTGGAGGATCTTCGGGCGGCGAAACGGGGGTGGCTGCGGTACGACGGCATGGGGTTGTCGGGCACGGGTGACCAGTATGGGAGCTTCGCGGTGCTGAACGGGGTGGAACTCGGGAACATGGCTCCGGCAGGCGGGCAGGAGACCCAGAACATCTGGGCTGAGAACGTGGAAGTGCCGCTGACGCCGGAAGCCATCGCGACGCTGGGGTTCCGCAACAAGTTCGAACTGCGCAATCCGGGCCGCGATTACTTCAAGGTGCGGCGGTTCTGGATAGAACTCGAGCTTGCCGACGGCCGGAAGTGCTCGTCGCAGATATCCACGGCCGCGTTCACGCAGCCGCCGGGATGGCCGTATGCCGAGGGCATCGGCGTGCCGCATGGCCAGAACATCACGCAGGACATTTGGTTCCCGCGGTAGAGATGTCAGTGGTCGGCGTCGCACATCTCCAGGAGTGTCTCCTGGACTGCGAGATCGTGCCCTGGCGCGAAGTCCGGCTCCTTGCGGCCGCGGATGCAGTCGGCGAACTCGCAAAGGTCCCTAATGTGCCTAGGTAGAGGGTTTATCGGGGCGCTCTGCCAGCCCTGGCGGTACTGCTCCCAGGGCTGGTCCAGGTGCAGCATGACCTCGGGCGGCTCCAGGGGCTGAATCACCACGGTCCCGGTTGTGCCGTAGACTTCGAAGCTGCGATTCTGGAGGGCTCCCGACTCCATGGCGCAGGTCTCGATGGTGGCGAAGGCGCGGTCGTATCTCAGCACCGCGAGGGCATTGTCAGTGTACCTGCGAGCGGGATCATGGTGGCGGCCGAAGAACCCAGTGGCGGTTTCCGGGCGGCCCAGGAGCGCCAGGATCAGGTCCAGGTAGTGGCAACCCAGTTCGAACAGCATCCCTCCAGGGAGTCTGCCGATCTGGGGCATGTGGTGATCGTAGGATGCGCGTTCCCAGGAGATGCGGCCGCGAATGGACACGATGTCGCCCAGGGCCCCAGCGTCACGGAGGCGGCGGATCAGCTCGAAGCCCGCGTTGTAGCGCATGATGTAGCCCATCTGGACGCGCAGCTGGCGCTCGGAAGCCATGCGGTGCAGCTCCACGAAGGGTTCCATCGCCAGCCCGGCGGGCTTCTCGAGGAGCACGTGCTTCCTGTGCTCAACGGCCGCAAGGGCGAGGCTCAGATTCTCCGGCACCTGACCGTCCACGATGACGCCGTCGATGCGGTCGGCGCTCAGGGCCTCGTCGAGAGAACCGAAGATCGCCAGGTTCGGGTGGTAGTCGGCCCATTCGGCGCAACGGCGCCGGGCAAGCTGGCTGTCGGCGTCCCAGACGCCAGCGAGTTCCACCTGGTCCACCATCGCCGCGGCTCTTGCGTTGCCGTGAGAGTGTGAATGTGATAGGCCCAGCATGACCAGACGTACCGGCATCGCGCAGGTCCCCTTCCGTTCGCCCCACAGGAGGCGGCTTCGGCTGCGAATATGCGCGGTGGGAGGGCGCGATTCCTCCCCCTGCATCGCAACTTGAGGCCAAACCTTCTACCGCCTGCCGCGGGGGCAGGCTATAATGACGGGCGCAGACACAGTGGCTCGTGTGATCTGACCCGTAACCAGCGAGCTTGAACGCGTTTGCTTCGTCCCAGTTGCAGGCCGCCGGTGTCGCCGGCGCAAACCTGGAGGTAGTCTCTCGATGGATATGTCCCGAGTGTCAACTTGCAGCTACCCACTGCGGGAACGCAGCCTGGATGACACGATCCACATTCTCACCGACTGCGGGTTTACAAACATCGATCTATGGGGCAGGTCTCCCCATTTCTCCGTCAACCCGCAGGAAGTGAAGCCGAAAGACATCGAGGCCACGGCGGCGAAGTACGGTGCGAGGATCGCCAACCTGGGCACCTACCCGGGCCGGGATTTCGCTAACGCCGACCGCCAGGCCCGGCACACCGAAATGATGGGCATGACCCGCACCATCGATCTCGCGACGCGTTTCGGCGCCCGGTCGATCCGCGTCTTGCCGGGTGAGAGCGACGCCCGGGACCTGGTGAAGCACCTGGTCAGGCCGTTCCGGCAGTCCGCGGTCTACGCGGCGTCCAAGGGCATCTACCTGGGGATGGAGAACCACGCGGGGAGCATTGCGGGCAACCCCGACCTGTGCAAGCGGCTGTGCGTGGATGTGGACAGCCGCTTTTTCGGCGTCCTGTATGAGCCGTGCAACCTGCTTCACGGCAAGGTCGATTACCGCGAGGCCTTCGAGACGTTCAAGGACCACATTGTCCACGTGCACATCAAGGATGGCCGCTGGGTGGGCGACAAGTTCGAGCGCTGCCATCTCGGCGAGGGCGATGTGGATGTGGCCTGGGTTGTGGAGGCGTTGGAGAGCATCGGCTACACGGGCTACTATGCGCTGGAGTACGAACTGACGGACATCGAACCCATCGAGACGGGCCTGCCGAAATGGCGGGAGTATTTCATGAAGGCAACCGCACACATCGGCTGAGTTGCCTTTCGCGCTGCACCATCACAGGTCGGTCGTACAGGAGGGTGCGTTCCCATGCGAACCATGGTGCTGGTGGTGGCTGCCGTGACTTGTGCCTGCGGATTCCCCGCGACCGTGCTGATCATTGACGATTTCGAGTATGCCGACGTTGCCGCGGCAAGGGCGGCGTGGGTTCAGGCGGAGAGTTCTGAGCCTGCCGAGCTGATCGCTCGCGAAACAGAAGATGGCGGCAAAACGGCCCTTAAGATGCCCTGCAACTTCACGCTCCCGCGTTATGCCCAAAGCAGCAACAACCCGCGGGCGGTTTACGATCGCAAGGTCAATCTGGACCTCACCAACTACGGCTCGATCGTGTTCGACTTCTACTGCGAGGACCCGGCGCCGATCCGCAACTGCACGATCTACTTCCATTCGGCTGCAGGCTGGTACGGCCGTGGTTTCAACCCGAACAAGGGCTGGAACCGGGTAGTGCTTGGCAAAGCCGAATTCGGCAGCGAGGACAAACCCGGTGGCTGGGCGAGCGTGGACACCATCCGTGTCTGCGCCTGGCAGGGCAAGGCAGCGGACACGTTCTGCGCCATCGACAATCTTCACGCGCGGACCGAGGACATCGCGGTCGTGAAAGGCGATGCGGAAGGCCCCGAAGGAGGGACCGTCCAGCAGTGTGCGGAGGACTGGGGAGGCTGGCTGTCGGCCATGGGGGTGCCGTACGGATCATTCAGTGAGAAGGATGTAGCCTCGGGAGTGCTGAGCACTCAGAAACTGGCGGTGTTCCCGTACAACCCGGGGATGAACGATGAGACGGTGGCGGCCATCGAAAAGTACGTGGCGGCGGGCGGGAAAGTGCTGATGGTGTACAGCATCCGCCAGGAGCTTGCGGCGATGCTGGGAGTTGGGCCGTTGACTTACAAGGGCCGGGGGCGCGAAGGCCAGTTCGCGGACATCGTGTTTGACCAGGAAGCGTTGCCGGGAGTCCCGGCGACGGTGGCGCAGGACTCATGGAATGTGAATCTGCCCAGGCTGGGACCGGGCGTGCAGACGGTCGGCTGGTGGCAGGATCGTGAGGGGGAGAGGGGAGAGCCCGCGGTTGTGGTGGGTGAGAACGGCGCGTACATCGGGCATATCCTCACCAGCGCGGACAATGAGAACAAGCGGCTGCTGGTGCTGGCGCTCGTGGGGCATTTCGTGCCGGACGCCTGGAAGGAAGCCGCGTCGAAGGCCCTCACCACCGCCGCCACCATTGGGCCTTTCCGGGACCGCGCGGCTCTTGAAGAGTACCTGCGGACCATGGCCGACAAGGTGAAGGCGACCGCTGAGATTCGGCGGCTGCTTGGCGTCGCAGACCAGGAGAAGCAGGCGGCTACCGATGCACTCGCGGCCGGGGCGTACCCGGAAGTCCTGCACAGGGCGGCGGCTATGAGAACCGCGCTGTCGGAAGCCTACCAGCATGCCCACACCTCACGGGATGGCGAGTTCCGGGCGGTGTGGAACCATTCGGGCACCGGCGACTGCGGCAGCTGGGACGAGGCCATGCGCCTGCTGTCCGAGGCCAATTTCAACGCGGTTGTGCCGAACATGTGGTGGGCGGGCGTGGCCCACTACGACAGCGAGTACCTGCCCCATTCCCGCACCTTCGAGGAAAAGGGCGACCAGATCGCCCAGGCAGTGGAGGCCGGCAAGAAGTACGGGATTGAGGTTCACCCGTGGAAGGTGAATTGGAATCTGTCCAACGCGCCGAAGGAGTTCGTGGACAAGTTGCGGGAGGAGGGNCGCCTNCAGGCCNGCGCCAACGGCGAAGAGCGCGCGTGGCTGTGCCCTTCGCATCCGGACAACTTCAAGCTCGAACTGGACACCATGCTGGAAGTGGTGCGCAAGTACGACGTGGACGGTGTGCACTTCGACTACATCCGCTATCCGGACGGCGACAGCTGTTACTGCGACGGCTGCCGCGAGCGGTTTGAGGCGCAGATCGGCCGGAAGGTGGAAGACTGGCCCGCGGACTGTGTGAGCGGCGAGCTGCGGGTTGAGTGGCGGCAGTTCCGCTGCGACCAGATCACCCGGCTCGTGCGCGCTACATCCGAGCAGGCCCGGCAGATCAAGCCCCACATCCAGATCTCGGCGGCGGTTTTCGGCAGCTACCCGGAGACCAGGAACTCCATCGGCCAGGACTGGGTGCTGTGGTGCCGCGAGGGCTGGCTGGATTTCGTCTGTCCCATGAACTATACCGAGAACGACACGTACTTCGAGAACGTCGTCAAGCGCCAGGTGGGTTATGTGGGCGGCGTGGTGCCCCTGTACGCCGGGATCGGGCACTGGCGCATTCCTGATGACCAAGCCATCGGCCAGATGGAGACGGCGCGCCAACTGGGCGCCGACGGGTTCATCCTCTTCAACATGGGAGAGACCCTTGCTCGCAAGGCGCTGCCTGCTTTCGGGGCGGCAATCACGAGCGAGAAGGCCGTGCTTCCCCACAATGCCCCGTTGGTGAGGTTCTCATCACCCGCGGATGATGAGTCGCAGATCGTGGCGTTCGGCGGCGATTCAGCGGAGATCACCGCGCGCGTCGAATCGATGGGCCCGCACCGAGTGGCGCCGCGGTTGATGAGCGGCAAGTTCGTGCTGGAGACCATGGGCGGCGAGGCGATCCGAGAACTGGGTGACCTGCCTGCGGTCGGCGAGCAGGTGACGCTGACCGTGACCCGCGTGGATGAGCCCTTCCGCATAGCGGCCAAGGGAGAGTTCACCCTTGCGGATGGGACGAAGCAGCCGTTCATCCGCCGCAGCCGGCCGTATCAGTTCGCGAAGTAAAGGGCCGCGGAGCCACCGCATTTGGCAAGGACACCATCGATCATGCGCCGGGGCCCAACCCAATACCGCTGAGTGGGACCACCTGGCGCACATGAGACCGGGGGACCGGACGCCGCCATGACCATGAGGCGCTGGAACGCAATGCTGGCCGTGCTCGGAGTGGCGCTCATGCCCGGGACGATAGTCTCTGCCATGACTGCGGAAGTGAAAGACCACGCGGGTTCGCCGATGATCCACATCGACGGGGAGCCCGTCAGCCCGCTGATGTTCTTCGGCTGGGCGGACGGTTCCGGGCCCCACGTGGAGCGCATTGGCACCGAGTGGCGAGAGTACCACTACACCTTCATCGCCCCGGAGACCACGAACGGGGACTCGGGCATCCACTTCCGCGTGGGCGGCGACGGCCCGGGGACGGTGTGGGTGGACGACATCAAGCTGTACCCCGGCGAGAAGGTGGACGAGCCGGCGGTGAACCTTGTAAGGCAGGGAGACTGGGAAGGCGCCCGGGAGGAGATCAGCAAAGACTGGACGCTGTTCCAGGCCAAGTATGCCGGTGCTAAGGCCGAGTGGACGCTGGACCCGACCACGAAAGTCAGCGGCGAACAGAGCCTGCGTGTTGACATTGAGCATGCCGGCGAAAACACCATGCATCTGCACTTCCACCAGACGCGGCACAGCGTTCAGGAGGGGCAGAAGTATACGTACTCGCTGTGGATGAAAGCGGACCGGCCGCGCACCGTGGACTTCATGGCCCTGCATATCGGCGGGCCCTGGACCATCTACGGCGGGGTGAGTTCCGTCTACCAGGAACAGGTGACGCTTGCGCGGGGAGCCGGGGTGCGCACGTACTCCTTCGGCATTCCCATGCCCTGGCCGAAGCCGGGCGAGGAGTACAACTTCGCCGGGGTGGATCGGGCGATCCAGGCGACCCTCGCGGCAGACCCGGACGGCCTGCTGTTGCCGCGATTCGGGATGGCTCCCCCGGCGTGGTGGCTGGACGAGCACCCGGATGCGCGGATGCTTTTCGATGACGGGAGGACCGATGGCTTCTCGATGGCCTCCCAGGAATGGCTCGCGGATGCGCTAGTACATCTGCGGGCATTGGTGAGGCATTGCGAGGCGAGGTTCGGCAAGAACATGCTGGGCTACCACCCGTGCGGGCAGCATACGGGCGAGTGGTTCTACGAACGGTCCTGGGAGCCGCGCCTGAGCGACTTCTCGCCCGCGATGGAGCGGGGTTTCGCCCGGTGGCTGGAGCGCAAGTATGGTGACGCGGCGACACTGGCGCAGGCGTGGAACCGGCCCGGGATCACCTTCGGCAATGTGACGATCCCCGCCCCGGAAGAGCAGCTTTCCACCACCCACGGGCTCCTGCGCGACCCGTTGAAAGAGCGCGCGGTCATCGACTGGTTCGAGTACAAGCAGGTCGCGATGGCGGAGCCGCTCGTCGAGATGTCCCGGGTCATCAAGGAAGAGACCAGCCGCGCGAAACTGGTCTGCCTGTTCTACGGGTACATTTTCGACATGCACGGGTTGCCGTTGGGGCCTCAGGGCAGCGGACATCTGGCCATGCGCCGGCTCATCGACTGCCCGGACGTGGACATCCTGTGCTCGCCGATTTCGTATCTGGACCGGGAGCAGGGCGGTGCGGGATGCTTCATGTCCGCGGTGGACAGCGTGCGCACCGGGGGCAAGCTCTGGCTCAATGAGGACGACACGCGCACGTACCTGACCCCGCCTGATTCCGGCTATGGGCGAGTGGACAACGCATCGGGCACGTACTGGGTACTGGAGCGCAATTTCGGACAGTTGTGGCCACGCAGGTTGGCCACCTGGTACATGGACCTGGGCAATGCGGGGTGGTTCAACGGCGCGGACATTTGGGATCACATCGCCCCGATGCAGCGCCTGTACCAGGAGCGCATCGACGAGCCCGCGCAGTGGGCGCCGGAGATTGCCCTGGTCGTGGACGAGGAGAGCCCGTGTTACACGAAGTGCGACCGGGCGCTGCACAGCCCGCTGGTCTACCAAATGCGCTCCCAATTCTACCGGGTCGGCGCGCCTTTCGGGATCTACCTGCTTAGTGATCTGGTTGCCGGCCGCGTTCCGCCGGCGAAGGTCTACTTCTTCGCAAACAGCTTCCAGATGGACGACGCCGAACGGGCGGCAGTGAGGCGCGAGACCTCCGGGCGCGGCGCGGTCTACCTGTATGGCGGCGGAGCGATCAATGAGGATGTCTCAGCCGCGAACATGAGCGAACTGACGGGGCTGGGGATGGTTCAGATCGAACCGACTCCCGGTCGCGTGAAGCCTGCGAACACCGAGTGGCTTGGGTTGACCGGGGAGCAGGGCGATTTCGGAACGGAGATGGTGCTGGAGCCCTGCTGGGCGGTCGATCCCGACGGGGCGCTGGTTTTCGGCACCTATGCGAATGGACAGGCCGCCGCGGGCGCGAAGGAAGGGCCGGATGGTCTGCGCGCATACATCGGGGCGGTGCGTTGTCCGGCGGCGATTCTGCGCGGTCTGGCGCGACGGTGCGGCGTGCACATCTACAGCGAGCAGGATGACGTGATCCTGACCGACGGGAAGTTCCTGTCCATCACGGCCACTTCGCCGGGCGCGAAGACCGTGCAGCTGCCTGAGCCGAGGCGGGTTGTGTCGGCGTTTGACGGCTCCGAACTGTGGAGCGCCGTGGACGCGCTGGCCCTGGACTTGCAGCTGGGCGAGACCCGCAGTTACCTCCTGCTGCCCGCCGCTCCGCAGGGGGCACAATGACCTGGCGACGGCGGCGGTCTGCGCTGCCGGGAGCTCTCTCGTGGGCCTACGTGGTTGCCCTGGGAGTGGCCTGGGGGGTTCGCGAGTGGCTCGGCGAAAGACACTGGGCAGGCTGCCTGGTTGCGCTGGCGCCCCAGTGGGTGTGGTGCGTCGCGCCGATGGCACTGCTGGCCTGGACCGGCCTCGCGCGGCGGTTCGGACTGCTTGCGCTGAACTCATTGGCGCTTGTTGTGGCCGCAAGTGTGCTGGGCGGGTTCGCGTTGGCCACCGGAAGCCCGGGTTCTAGCGCAGAAACCCCCTTTCCCCTGCGCGTGGTCACCTGGAATGTCCTGGGCCACCGAACCCACAGGGACCCCGGCGCTATTCTCTGGGAACTCGATGCCCTCTCCGCGGACGTGATCTGCCTGCAGGAGGCCGGTTTTGGAGCCTATCACCGGTACTGGGATGACTGGCACCGCGCGGGTAGGCACGACTTGAGGGTGATAAGTCGCTTCCCGCTGGCCGAAATGCCTCTGGATGGCGGGGACTCCGAGGGCGTGGCGGCGTACTTACTCCAGACCCCTGCCGGGCCGGTGGTGCTCATGAACGCCCACTTCCGTGTAACCGCTGCGGGCTCGCAGGAGCTGATCCCGGAGGCCGGGCAGTTCCAGCGGTACCTGCTCGATTCCAGCCGGCTGCGCACGGCTCATGTGGGGCACGTACTTTCGCACCTGCCCTCCGATCTCCCGGTGGTGGTCTGCGGCGACATGAACCTGCCGCCTACTTCGACCCCGTACCGCATGCTGGCCGCGCGCCTAACCGACGCTTTCGCGGCCACGCGGTTCGGATTCGGGCTGACGTATCTCGCGAGGCGCCGGGTGCCTGCCTGGCGGATCGACTACGTCTGGTGCGGGAACGGTGTGCGCCCGGTGTCGGCGCGCACCGGCCAGCCGGGGCCTTCCGACCACCGGCCGGTGGTCGCTGACCTGCTGGTGGGGGGCTGAGATGGCAGGCGACCCGGCGGTTCCGGCACGGCCGGTGGGAAAGCCTCGCAGCGTCTTGCGTTGGGTGGGTGATGCGGGGTCTGCTTTGCTCGTTGCGTTGTGGATCGTGCACCGGGTATCGCCATCCGGCATAGTGGGCACCACCGTCGCTCTGGCGCCGCAGTGGCTCTGGCCCGCGCTTTCGCTGCTCTTCCTTGCGCTTGCGGCGCGCTCGCGGAATGTCGTGAGCGTCTTCCTGGCGGTCCTCGTAGCCCTTCCCGCGTCAATGTTCCTCTCCGGGTTCTCTACAGGGGCGGGACGTTCCACCACCCGTGGGACGGATGATGTGGAACTCCGGGTCGTCACCTGGAACGTGCATAACCAGTACGGGAGGGTCGCCCAGATCGTCGGGCAGCTGCAAGAAATCGATGCCGACGTGATCTGCCTGCAGGAGGCCTCGGACAAGGCCTTCGACGGGCTGTTCCCGGGCATGGAGGAGGTGCACAGCACTTCGCTGAAGGTCTACGTGCGCGGAAGTCTGCGGCCATGGCAAGAGGCTCGAGAAGCCGACCCGCTCTTCCAGCGGTGGCTTCCGTTGGTTGTGGATGCGAAAGGCGTGCGCTTGCGGCTGCTCCCCGTCCACCTCCACGGTCGTGTGGGCGGGTACCGGTTGATGAATGACCGCTCGCGCCTGGACGAGTACCTCGCGGGGATGCGACGGACGAACCCGCGGCAGATCGAGACGATTGCTCGGGTCGCCCGGGGGCCTGATCCGGTGCTGATATGCGGGGACCTGAACACGCCGCCTCTGTCGCCCGCGCTGAATGTCCTGAGGGATGAATACACCGACGCTTTCGCCCTTGCGGGCCTTGGACTGGGGCTGACCTACCTGCTGCAGGGGAAGGTCTCAGCCTGGCGGATCGACTACATCTGGTGCGGCGGGGGAGTGAGACCCGTGCGGTGCTTCACGGGCAAAGCGGGGCCTTCGGATC
>Ga0067045_1030547_pt1 | contig 14893 bp, 14 predicted proteins | sample TerdegcTABiofilm_FD_59184 | JGI IMG/M metagenome (GOLD analysis project Ga0067045, IMG submission 59184) | Combined Assembly of (Gp0054472, Gp0054536) Wastewater bioreactor microbial communities from Singapore -Terephthalate degrading...
GTAGTCGCTCAGCGGCATGGGGTGGTTGGCCGTCATCTGCGCACGCGCCAGCACCGCGCCGATGGTGAACAACGCCACCGGTGACGCCGAATCGGCGAGCAGCCACACCGTCTGCTCCACGGGCTTGGGCAGCGTGAAGGCCCAGGCCGAGGCCACGCCGCCGAGCACGATGGCCCAGGGCATGGGATTGGTGAGCACGCCCTTGAGCGCCTTGCGCGTGGCCTCGGAAGCGGCCGAGCGGCCCTGGCCCTGTGCTTCGTCCAGGCGCGAGAGCGCGATGCACAGCGAGCTGGTGATCACCATGTCCACCACCATGGTGAGGATCACGGTGCCGGCCGCTGACGCACCCAGCAGCGCAACGATCAGCGGCACGCCCATGAAACCCGAGTTGGGAAAAGCCGCGACCAGCGCGCCGAGCGAGGCGTCGTTCCAGCGGATGCGCGCGTTCAGCGTCAAGGCGATGGTGATGGCCACCACGATGAGCCCGCACAGCAGGTACAGCCCCGCCACCCACCCATCGAGCAGCTGCGTGATCGGCGTGGTGGAGCCGAAACGGTAGAGCATGCAGGGCAGCGCGAAGAACAGCACGAAGCCGTTGAGCCCGGGAATGGCCTCCAGCGGCAGCATGCGCCGGCGCGCGGCCACATAGCCCGCGAGCACGAGCGCAAAGAAGGGGAAGGTGACCAGCAGGATGTGCAGCACCGGGCGATTGTCTCAGGCGGCCGTGGACGGTCCGCGACACCCCTCCCGGTATGATCCAACGCTCTTTCCCCGCCTTTCCCGACGCCCCCCCGCCTCCCTCCATGTCCCACGGCCTGAACCTCGCGCAACTTGAAGCCGTGAACCACCTGGGCGGGCCCTGCCTGGTGCTCGCGGGGGCCGGCTCGGGCAAGACACGGGTGATCACGCACAAGATCGGCCGGCTCATCCAGGCCGGCCTCGCGGCCGACCGCATCGCCGCCATCACATTCACCAACAAGGCCGCCGCCGAAATGCGCGAGCGCGCGGCGCAGCTGGTGGGGCGCGACGCCAAGAAGGTGCTGATCTGCACCTTCCACGCACTGGGCGTGCGCCTGCTGCGCGACGACGGCGAGGTGCTGGGCCTGAAGAAGCAGTTCTCGATCCTCGACACCGACGACATCACCAGCCTGCTCAAGGACTGCGGTGGCACCACCGACGCAGCCACGGCGCGCGGCTGGCAGTGGGCGATCAGCGCGCTCAAGAGCGCAGGCCTGAACTCGGCCCAGGCACTGGCGCAGGCGAAGGACGAGAACGAGCGCGTAACAGCGACCATCATGGCGCGCTACGAGGAGCGGCTCACCGCCTACCAGAGCGTGGACTTCGACGACCTCATCAGCCTGCCGCTCAAGCTGCTGACCGAGCACGAAGACGTGCGCGCGCGCTGGCAGAAGAAGATGGGCCACGTGCTGGTGGACGAGTACCAGGACACCAACGCCACGCAGTACGAGCTGCTCAAGCTGCTGGTGGGCGAGCGCGCGCGCTTCACCGCCGTGGGCGACGACGACCAGTCCATCTACGGCTGGCGCGGCGCCACGCTGGACAACCTGAAGAAGCTGCCGCACGACTTCCCCGAGCTCAAGGTCATCAAGCTGGAGCAGAACTACCGCTCCACCAGCGCGATCCTGCGCGCGGCAAACAACGTGATCGGCCCCAACCCCAAGCTGTTCCCCAAGACGCTGTGGAGCGACCTGGGCGAAGGCGAGCCGGTGCGCGTGGTCGATGCAGACAACGAGGAGCACGAGGCCGAGCGCGCGGTGGCGCGCATCCTGAGCCTGCGCGCGAGCTCGCAGCACAAGGAGTGGCGCGACTTCGCCATCCTCTACCGCGCCAACCACATGGCGCGCCCGTTCGAGCAGTCGCTGCGCCGCGCGCAAGTGCCGTACAAGGTCTCGGGCGGCCAGAGCTTCTTCGACCGCGCCGAGATCCGCGACCTGTGCGCCTGGCTGCGCCTGCTGGTGAACAACAACGACGACCCGGCTTTCCTGCGCTCGGCCACCACGCCCAAGCGCGGCATCGGCCACACCACACTGCAGCAGCTGGGTGCCTTCGCCACGCAGTACAAGCTGAGCCTGTTCGAGGCGCTGTTCGCGAATTCGCTGGGCACCGCCCTGCCCCCCCGCGCGGTGGCCACGCTGCACGAGTTCGGCCGCGCGGTGAACGACCTGGAGTACCGCGCGCGCCACACCGTGGGGCACGAGGCCGCACGAGTCTTCCTCACCGAATGGCTCAAGGACATCGACTACGAGAAGCACCTGTACGACAGCGAGGACAACGAGAAGGTGGCGGCCGCGCGCTGGACCAACGTGATGGACTTCTGCGACTGGGTGGCCGGGCGCTGCGGTGGCAAGCTCGAGGAAGAAGGCGGCGTGAAGACGGAAACCGAGCGCAAGAGCATGCTGGAAGTCGTGCAGACGATCGCCCTGCTCTCCACCCTGAGTGAGCGCGAGCAGGACCAGAACGTGGTGACCCTCTCGACGCTGCACGCGTCCAAGGGACTGGAGTGGCCGCATGTGATGCTGGTCGGCGTGAACGAGGGCCTGCTGCCGTTCAAGATGGACGAGGAGCCCGGCCAGAGCGACGCGCAGGCGGCCGACATGGCGCAGCGCCTGCAGGAAGAGCGCCGCCTCATGTACGTGGGCATCACACGCGCGCAGCGCACGCTGGCGGTGAGCTGGCTCAAGCGCCGCAAGAAGGGCCGCGAGAGCATCCCCGGGCAGGCCAGCCGCTTCATCAAGGAGATGGCGCTGGACCAGGCCACCGTGAAGGAAGACCCGCGCGAAAAACTGCGCGCGCTGCGCGCCGAGTTCGCGCAACGCGCCACCGACCAGGCCGCACAGAAGGCGGCCGACACCGCCTCATGAACCGATTCCACCTGCTGTCCCTGGCGGCGCTGGCCCTGATGGGCAGCCGCCCCGCGCTTTCACAAACCCCGGCCGCCACCACACCTTCCGTGACCTGTACCCAGCCCGGCGACATGGCGCCCAGCCAGCTCTATGGGCTGTGGCAGTTGGTGCTGTGGCCACAGGAAGGGGGCAGCGAAGCCGCCCCCGCCTCCACTGGCGCCCTGCTGTTCGAGCGCCATCCCGAGTACCCGGGCAGCGTGCGCGGCAGCGTCAAGCGCAGCACAGCAGGCAACGACCGGCAGGCCCTGGTCTCGGGCGACGTGACCAGCGGCGAGTTCAACCTCGACGAATCGGCCGACGGCGTCACCATGGACGCGGTCTGGGAAGGCAACGTGACCGCATCGGGCTGCGGCCAGGAACTGCGCGGCATCCGCCGCTCGGCCGAAGGGCGTGGCACACCGCCCGAGCCGGTGATGAACTTCGTGCTGAAGAAGGTGCCTGGCTGGCGCTGAGCCCGCGCCGCCTTCATCGCGTCAGGGCCGGGGATCCACCGGCGGTTGCAGCAGGTGCCGGTTCTCGGGCGCCTGGAAAAAATCCACCAGCACCTGCAGGTCGCGCTTGTTGAACTGCGCATAGCCTTCGCCCGACTCGATGCGCGAGGACAGCACGGCCACGCCTTCGTCGAAAAAGTGCAGCGACAGACCCCGGTCGAGCACCACGTCGGTGATCTCGCCCTGGGGCGAGACGGCCGCGTCGGGGCTGCGGCGGGCGGCAGCGGCGCGGCGCATCAGAAGCCCAGTGCGTGCGGCAGCCAGGTGGAGATCGCAGGCACGAAGGTGAGCAGCACCAGCACCACGAGGTGCGCCCAGAGGAAGGGCGGCAGCTCGCGCGTGAGGGCCATCAGCGGCACCTTGGTCGCCACCGAGGTGACGAACAGCAGCCCACCCACCGGCGGCGTGATCATGCCCAGCGTCAGGTTGACGATGACCACCATCGCAAAGTGGATCGGGTCGATGCCCAGCGCGGCCGCGATCGGCGCGAGGATCGGCACCAGGATGGTGACGCCAGGCAGCGGCTCCATGAAGATGCCGAACAGCAGCAGCAGGATGTTCACCGCGATCAGGAAGGTGACCGGCGAAAGATCCCAACCGATGATGGCCTGCGCCAGGTCTTGCGGCACGCCCTCGATGGTGAGCACCCAGGCAAAGGCGGACGAGGCCGCCACCACGAACAGCACCGAGGCCGTGAGCATGGCCGAGCGCGCCGCGATGCCGGGCAACGCCGACCACTTGAGCGTGCCGTAGATCCATTTGCCACACACCAGGGCGTAGAACACCGCGACCACCGAGGCTTCAGTCGGCGTGAAGACCCCGAAGCGGATACCGACCAGGATGATCACCACCAGGAACAGCGCGGGCACGGCGCGAATGGTGTTCATGAGCATCTCGCGGCCGGTGGGGCGCGGTGCATCGGATCGGAAATCGCGCCGGCGGCAGACCCACCAGTTGACCCAGCTCATGGCGGCGGCGATCAGCAGGCCGGGGATGAAACCCGCGATGAACAAGGCGCCGACGGACACCTGCTCGTCCTGCAACGCGTAGATGATCATGATGATCGAGGGCGGAATGATCGGCCCCACGATCGCGGTGCTGGCGGTCAACGCGGCGGCGTAGGCGCGGTCGTAACCGGCCTTGTCCATCATGCGCACCATCATCGAGCCAGGGCCGGCGGCATCGGCCAGGGCCGAACCGGAGATGCCCGAGAAGATGGTGAGCGAGAGCACGTTGGCGTAGCCCAGGCCACCCCGCAGGTGGCCAACGAACTGCGAGGCAAAACGCAGCAGCACCAGCGTTAGCGCCCCACCGGACATGATCTCGGCCGCCAGGATGAAGAAGGGCACCGCCATCAGCGGGAAGCTGTCCACGCCAGTGAACATCTCCTTGAACACGATGATCTGCGGGTACTGCCCGCCCAGGGCCACGGCCAGGGCGGCAGCGATGGCGAGCGAGAACGCCACGGGCACGCCAATCAGCATGAGCACGACGGCGGCGACAAACAGGGTGATGGCCATGGTGGGGGTTCCGCAGTCGTTCGGGAAAAGGTCAGAGCGAGGCGGCCGCCTCGGCGTCCATCTCGGGCGACTCGTGGAAGCTGCCATCGATCACGTAGCGGCGCACCACGAAGGCCAGATGCACCAGCATCAGGATGAAACCGGCCGGCAAGGCCGCGTAGATCCAGGCGAAGGAAATGCCGGTGGCGGGCGTGGTCTGGAACCGCATCACGCTCGTGTAGACGATGGAGAAATACGTCATCGAGACGCAAAAACCGGCGATCAGCAACACCACGATGCCGCGCAGCACCCGCGCCATGGGCGTGGGCACGGCCTGGTGCAGGTTGTCGATGGCCACGTGCCCGCCGAAGCGCAGCACCAGACCGGCACCGAGGAAGGTGCCCCAGATCATGAGGTGGCGGGCCACCTCTTCGGCCCAGACAATGGAGTCGCTGGTCGTGTAGCGCAACACGACGTTGGCGAACACGATGAAGGACATCGCCGTCAACAGCAGGATCAGCACCCAGCGGTTGACGGCCACCAGGGCATTCTCGAATCGGTCGATCATGGGGATTTCCTGCAACGCTCGTGCAAAAGCACACCACCCGGCTCGGGGCCGGGTGGTGCGGGGTCAAGCGGTCACTTCGCGTTGGCGATGCGGTCGATCAGCTCTTTGCCGTACTTGGATGCGTACTGCTGGTAGGCGGGCGAGAGGGCTTGCTGGAACGGCGCCTTGTTGGGCACCTCGGTGACCTGCATGCCCTGGGCGCGCAGCTCGTCCACGCCCTTCTTCTCGATGTCGTCGACGAACTGGCGCATGGCCTTCGCGCCTTCCTTGGCCCCGGCGGTCACGGCGGCCTTCTGGTTGTCATTGAGCGAATCCCAGAACTTGGGCGAGACCAGCAGCATGGCCGGGGAGTACACGTGGCCCGTGAGCGCCAGGTGCTTCTGCACGGCGGAGAGCTTGGCCGAGGCGATCACCGAGATCGGGTTCTCCTGGCCGTCGATGGTGCCCTGCTGCAGCGCGCCAGTCACTTCAGGCCAAGCCATCGGGGTCGGCGCGGCGCCCAGCGTGCGGAAAGCGGTGATGTGCACCGGGTTTTCCATCGTGCGGATCTTCAGGCCCTTGAGGTCTTCAGGCTTGGTGATCGGGTGCTTGCCATTGGTGATGTGGCGGAAGCCCTGTTCGCCCCAGGCCAGCGCAATCAGGTTGCGCGACTTGAACTTGCCCAGCAGCTCCTGGCCGATCGGGCCGTCGAGCACACCGCGTGCATGGCTGATGTCGCGGAACAGGAAGGGGATGTCGGTCACGCCGACTTCGGGCACGAAGTTGCTCAACGTGCCAGAGGAAACGATGGCCGCTTCCACGGTGCCCAGCTGCAGGCCTTCGAGCAGTTCGCGCTCGCCACCCAGCGCGCTGGAGGGGAACTGACGGAATTTGAATTGGCCGTTGGTGGCCTTCTCGAACGAAGCGGCCCAGGCGTTGGCGCCGGCACCGTAGTGCGAATTGGGGGCCAGCGCGTAGCCGATCTTGACTTCGCGGGTCTGGGCGTGCGCAGCGGTGCTGATGGCAAGGACTGCGGCGCCCACGGCCAGCAGGCCGGCGCGGCGGGAAATGGACATCATGTTTGTCTCCGATCGTTGTATGCCGGGTATGGCGGACGCCACTGTATGGAGATGCCAGCATTCGATCCAATACCGTTTGCAGGCCTCTGCTATATGATTTTCGTATGCCTGACATTCGGCAACTCCGCTATTTCATCGCCGTCGCCGAAGAGCTGAACTTCATGCGCGCGGCCGAACGCCTGCACATCAGCCAGCCGCCGCTGTCGGTGCAGATCAAGGCGCTGGAAGAGGAACTGGGCGTGCAGCTGTTCGAGCGCACCAACCGGGGTGTGGTCATGACGCCGGCCTCGCAGACCTATTACGTGGAAGTGCGCGCCGTGCTCGCGCGGCTGGAGCACGCGCGCATCCTGGCGCAGCGCAGCGCGCGCGGCGACACCGGCTCGCTGGCGGTGGGTTTCGTGTCGATCGCCAACGTCACCATGCTGCCCCAGGCCCTCAAGCTGTGCCGCGAGCGCTACCCGGGCATTGAGTTGCACCTGTCGGAGGAGACGCTGGACATGCAGGTGCCCAACCTCAAGGCCAACAAGATCGACATCGGCATCGCGCCCGGCCCCATCAACGAGCCCGGCCTGTCGTTCCAGCCGCTGTTCGATGAGCGCCTGGTACTGGCCCTGCCTGACAGCATGAAAGAGGCGCACATCAAGAGCCCCAGCATGGCGCTCTTCAAACACCAACCCTTCGTGCTGTTCGGTCGCCCGATGGCGCCCGGCCTGTACGACGCGGTGCACGACTACTGCGCGCGCGCCGGTTTTACGCCCGAGATCGTGCAGTACGCGCGCCAGATGCAGACCATCATCTCCATCGTGTCCACCGGCCTGTGCATCTCGCTCATTCCGTCATCGCTCTCGCAGCTGCAGCGCCCGGGCGTTGCCTACGTGGTGCCCAAAGAGCCGAGCCCCATCGTGCGCATGGGGCTGCTCTACCGCACGCAGGACCGCAACCCGGCGGTGAAGAACTTCATCGACATCGCGGCCGAGGCTTCCCGGCCCTGGAAGAAGCGGCGCGCACCCGCGCTGCGCTGAGTCGCGGTTCAAACCCCCTGCATGCCGGTGGCGGCGGCGAAGCGCGCCAGCGTCCAGCCGCTGCCGAGCAGCAACATGCGCGTGTGCAGGTCGTCCATCACCTCCGGCTCCACCTGGGCCCCCAGGTAGGTCAGGGTCTTGTCGCGCAGGCGCACGCAGCCGAGCTCGTGCTCGCGCGCCAGCGACCGCCACAGCGCGTGTGCGCCGGGCGACTGACGCGCGCCGGTAACCAGGCACAGGCCGGCGCCCAGGCCCCAGCGGTAGATGGCGCTTGCCAGGCCGCGCCGCTGGTAAGCCTCGCCGTAGCTGGAATGCGGCGCGCGCACCACCCGGTCGGCAGCACGACCCACTTCAATGAGCCGGTTGAACACCGTGTAGCCCGCCAGCCGCCGGTGCCGCACATCCTCCACATACACATAGAACTCGCCATCGGCCTCGCGATAGCGCACCACCAGGTCCGGGTCGTTCAGCGGAATGGAAGGAATGCCATGCAGGCGGTCACCAGGCCGATGGATGCGGTCGTAGATCGAGCCGAACGCGTCCTCCATCGGCTTGTTGGGACGCTCCACGTCGATGCGCAACTCCATGCAGCGTCGCCACCACGCGGGTGGTGTGAACGACATGGGCGGCGAAGAAAGGGTGAGAACCATGGACAGCTCCAGACGTGCGGGCACGGCCGCGCACAAGCGCAGACGTGAAACGGCCTCGGCGCTGTCCGCTTGAGAACAGGCGGACCACCGGAAGGCCTGGCGGCAGGTGCGTGGGGAGGAGAAGGCGGTGGGCTCGGGCCGCTTTCAGCGGCTGGCCCGGATGTGCCGATGGCGTTGACCTGTCACGCCCAGGTCAACGCGAAACGAATGTGCGGCCAGTAGCCCGCTGGTGTGGCGGCATGGCCAGTGGCGGCGGCCGTGAGCGTGCACGCGCAAACCTGCACCATCACCAAGATGGCGCAGGCCTGTCTGAATCGGCACACCCGGCATGAAAAATCGCTCCGCTCGACTGGTTGTTGTCAACGCGGGGATGGTAGTGGCGCAGCAATGTCGCACGCGGGGGGTGCGGTATTGCATTGGAAGGGATCCACCGTGCGCAGTGGCGCGGCCAGGACCAGCCTGCAGCCTTACTGCGTGGCCTGCTCCACCCGGTCTGCGCGCTGCTGCTGCGTTTGATCGAGCGATTGCTGCAAACGCTGTTGAACCTGTTCCTGCAACGCCCGTCCCTGTTCGATCTCGTTCTTCTTGATCGCCCCCGCCGTCGCCGCTGTGCTGGCTGTTTCGACGCCACAGGCGGTCAGGAGGCACACGGCAGTGGCTGCGACCAACAGGGCCTTGAATCGATGGCAGACATTCATGATGGAAGGCATCCGCGCATTTTCGTGCCGCCATGCCCCAGCAACCCACCGCCGGGCCGCTGCCACCCGCCATCAGGCGGTTGCTTCAGCGGCCGGCTCGCCTGGCGCATCGGGCACGGCGCCGATCAGCAACTGGCTCAGGTGTTCCGGGACATCGTTGTCGAAGCTCATGAGGGCATCGACGGGCTGCGCGGCGGCAGCGGCTTGCAGCAGACCGCGCACCATCGCCTGTTGCACTTCATCGACAGGGCGGCCGAGCCGCGCGGCCAACGCCGATAGCACCTCTTCCTGCAACCGGTCTGAGCCGAGCACGTGCCAGGCGTAGTCGATCTCGTAGCGCTCCACGGCATTCTTCAGGCTCTCGCCATCCAGCCGAGCCTCTTCGGCCACGTGCACCAGCGTGCGGGTCACCAGGCCCTGGGTGAACCGGCTCATCAACAGTTCGTCATGGCGCGCGAGCGCCGGGGTCACAACAGGCATGGGATCTCCAAAAGGGGGTTGGGCGGCTTCGCGCCAATCGCATGGGATGGCCGAGTCCGGAAATGAAAAAGCCCATCGCGAGGGATGGGCTTTTCGAGATTTGGTGGCCTGGGGCGGAATCGAACCACCGACACGCGGATTTTCAATCCGCTGCTCTACCAACTGAGCTACCGGGCCTTTGGAAGAAGCGAGATTGTAGCAGCTTCCGAAGGCCCGTTTTTCTACCGCAGGCGCTCAGAGCGCGTTGCGTTTGCTGCGCGCCAGATCCACACCCAGCTGCTTGAGCTTGCGATACAGGTGGGTGCGCTCAAGGCCCGTCTTTTCCGCCACGCGGGTCATGGACCCGGACTCCTTGGCGAGGTGGTACTCGAAATAGGCTTTTTCAAAATCGTCGCGCGCCTCGCGCAGTGGGCCGTCCAGGTTGAACGACTGCAGCGGCTGCGGACCCAGGTCCGGCACGGGCTCGGGCAACGAGCTGCCGCCGATGGTGGTTTCCACCGCGATATCGGCCGAGAGCATGCCGCTCATGCGCAGGGCAGACACGACAGGGCCACCGGACTTGGCGGGCGCCTTGTTGAGGCCTTGGTCCACCGCCTTGAGCAGCTTGGCCATCGTGATGGGTTTTTCAAGGAAGGCCGTGGCGCCAATGCGCGTGGCCTCGACGGCGGTGTCGATGGTGGCGTGGCCGCTCATCATGATCACCGGCATGGAGAGCAAGCCACCACTGGCCCACTCCTTCAACAAGGTCACACCATCCGTGTCGGGCATCCAGATGTCGAGCAACACGAGATCGGGGCGCAATTGGGCGCGCACGGCGCGGGCCTGTGCGGCGTTTTCAGCGAGTTCGACCGTGTGGCCTTCGTCGTTGAGGATTTCCGAGAGCAGATCTCGGATCCCCAGTTCATCGTCTACGACCAGAATAGTTGCCATGGCGCGGAGTGTGTCCCTCGGAGCGTGTTGTCAATTTGCAACTGCGAATGATAACGACACTTGCGCACCGATCACCTTGCCTTCGGTCATGCGGTTGCTCAGATCCACGCGGCCGCCGTGTTCGTCCATGATTTTCTTGACCACCGCGAGGCCCAGGCCGGTGCCTTTGACCTTCGTGGTGACGTAGGGCTCGAACGCCCGTTTGAGGATGTGCTCGGCAAAGCCTGGGCCCTCGTCGAGCACAGAGAGCCGCACCCACTGCCCCGAGTCCGAGCGGCGGGTGCGCAGCAGCACATGGGCACCCGGCACGCCGGTCATGGCGTCTTGCGCGTTCTGCACCAGGTTGTGCAAGGTCTGCCGCACCTGCTGTGGATCGGCCATGGCTTTGGGCAGGTCGTCGGCGAGCTCCAGACGCACCGGCACGGCGGCGTTGTCGTAGAGCACGACGATGTCGCGCACCAGCGCGTTGAGGTCGACCGGCGCGAGCTGGGCCGCTGGCAGGCGCGCATAGTCACGGAATTCGTTGACCAGGCGCTTCATGGCATCGACCTGGTCGACGATGGTTTTCACCGATTTGTTGAGGATGGCCTGCTCGGGCGGCTGCACCTTGCCATCGAGCTTCATGGCCAGGCGTTCGGCGGAGAGCTGGATCGGCGTGAGCGGATTCTTGATTTCGTGCGCGAGACGGCGCGCGACTTCGCCCCACGCCTTGGCGCGCTGAGCAGACACCATTTCCGAGACGTCATCGAAGACCAACAGGCGTTCGTTGTTGGGCAGCAGGGCGCCACGCGCGATGAGGGTGATGCCCTCGTCGAAGGGCGTGGTGCCATCCGCACTGAGCTCGAAGGACTGCTGCCAGTGCCCACCCTCGTGCTGCGCCTGGTCAGACAGGAAGCGCTCGAATTGCTGCAGCACGCCGCTGCCAAAGGTCTCCAGTCCCGGCACTTCGACCAGGAGTTGGCCCATGTGCACCGCCAACGGCGTGTGCAGGATGCGCGCCGCGCCAGGGTTGACGCTGCGCAGGCGGCCTTCCTCGTCGAGCACAACGACGCCGGCGGTGAGGTTGTCCAGAATGGTCTGCAGGTTGTCGCGCGCAGCGTCCACCTGCTCCATGCTCTGCTGCACGGCGGCGCGCGCGTCCGAGAGATCTTGCGTCATGTGCGCAAAGGTGCGCGTGAGGCTGGCGAGCTCGTCGCGCGAGGTCAGCGCGGTCTTGGGCGCGAGGTTGCCGGCCGCCACCTCGCGCATGCCTTCGGCGAGCACGAGCAGCGGGCGCACCAGCTGATTGCCGAGCAGCACGGCCAGCAGCACGGCGCCGAACACGGCCAGGAACAGCGCGAGCGTGAGGGTGCCGATGTACATGCGCCGCAACCCCTCGCGGGTGAGCGCGCGCTCCTGGTACTCCCTGTTGGCGACCTGCACGGCCAGCGCGTCGGTCACCAACGCGCCGGGCAGCGGCACCATCACCTGCAGGTAGCGTGGCTCGGCGCTGAAGCCGAAGTTGGGCGGACTCACCAGGGCCAGCACCTTGATGCGCGGTTGGCTGGCCGCGATCAGGGCTTCGATCTCGCCGCTGCCGTCTTCCTCCAGCCCTTCGATCTGGGCCACGACGCGGGCATTGCGGGCGTTGCGCAACTGGGCCGGTGTGGGCCGTTCGGGATTGATGTCGAAGCGCGAGCTGCCGGAGCTGCCCAAGGCTTGGCCGCTGGCGCTCCAGAGCACGAGATCGGTCACGCCGAGTTGTTCGCGCACACGCTCGAGCGCGAGCACGGCCGACGGGTTGGGCACGCGCGACAGGCCTTCGGCGGCCACGCGGGTCTTGCTGCTGAGGTCGGCGGTCAAGGTGTCGAGCGTGGTGCGCCCGAGGTTGAGCCCGGCGACGAGCGCGGACTCCACCCGCACGTCGAACCAGCTTTCGATCGAGCGCGAGACGAACTGGTACGACACGGTGTAGATGAGCAGACCGGGCAGGATGCCGACCAGGCCGATGATGGCGGCGAGCTTGATCAGCAGCCGGCTGCCGAACTTGCCGCGTTTCAGGCGCAAGCCCAGGCGCAGAGCCAGCCACACGATGACGAGCAGAAGAAAGGCCGCCACCGCCACGTTGATGCCGACCAGCCAGTTGAAGTTCTGCTCGTAGAACGCGCGGTTGTTGGTGGCCAGGGTGAGCAGGAACAGCAGCACCATGCCCAAGCCGGTCATGAACATCAACCCGGCACCAATGGCCCACCGCACGGCGGCGGGCTTGGTCTTGGGGGCGGTGGTGTGGACCGGGGTCACGGTGGGGTCCTGGCCGCGCAGGCCGTGCACGCTGGACATGGCCGCTAGCGCGTGGGCTCGCGCATGGTGGTTTCGCCGCTGACCTCGGCCGCGTGCATACCGCTGGCCGTGTGGTCAGGGGTCTTGTCGGCTTCGGCCCGCTCAGGCACCGGCAGGGTCTGGCGAACTTCCACGGTCCACTCGGGCTGGTTGGCCATGCCGATCTGGAACGGCCGGGGCAGCAGGGTCAGGTCAAGCCGGAAAGAGAATTCGACCTCGTGGTCGACATCGGCTTCGAGCCGCGTCGCGTCGGCCAGCTTCCAGCGCGCCACGCGGCCCACGCCGGCCAGCGCCTCGTTGAGAGAGTCGAAGTTCTGGTGCAGGGCGTATTGCAGGCCGGCTCCACCGGAGGCGGCGGCGGTCTCGTTGGACAGGCTCACGCGCCAGCGACGGGTGAGCGGCTGGTAGGCCAGGCGCAGCGTGCGTGTGGCGCTGGCCACGCGCTTGTCGGTCCAGTACCAGCGGTAGCGATAAACGTCGGCATGCCACACGAAATACAGTGGAACGGCCTTGTACAGGGCGTCTTCGACCACCGGAGCGGGTTGGAGCTCCATGCGCGCCGAGAGGAAAAGGGCCTCCGGGGTGCGCTGCAGGCCAAGCTGTTCCACCAGGGGCGCTTGGGCGTGTGCGGGCCAGAACGCCAGCAACGACAGCGCCAGCCCCAGGAAAAACCCACGCAAGCGGTTCATGGCGCGGGTCCAGCGGGTGGCGATGGGCGGTCGATCAAGGCTGGGCCTTGTCGATGCGGGCATAGAAAAAACCGTCGTATCCACCGGGAGGATTGTCGTTGAACTCCCCCGACGGGGCGGCCAAACCGGGCAGCAAATGCCCTGGTGAAGGCCGAAGAAGCGCATCAGTGTGGTGCCCAAGGAACGCCTTCACCTGGCCGGCACCTTCGGCATGGAACACCGAGCATGTGGCATAAACCAGCCGGCCACCCGGTTTGAGCAGTGGCCACAGGGCTTCGAGCAGGCCCCGCTGCGTGGCCACCAGGGCGTCCACATCGCTGGCACGGCGCAACCAGCGCACGTCCGGGTGGCGGCGCACGATGCCCGAGGCGGTGCAAGGCGCGTCGAGCAGGATGGCGTCAAACGGCTGGCCGGCCCACCAGGAGGCGGGCCTGGCGGCATCGGCGCTTCGCACCGTGGCCCGCAGGCCCAGGCGCAGCAAGGTGTCTTCGATGCGTTCGCAGCGACGGGGGTCCACATCGAGCGCGAGCAGGTTCACGTCGGCCCGTTCAAGCAGGTGGGCGGTTTTGCCGCCGGGGGCGGCGCAGGCGTCAAGCACGCGGTCGGCCGGCGTCCAGGCACGGCCTTCGAGCAGCAGGTCGGCGGCCATCTGCGCGGCGGCGTCCTGCACCGAACAATGGCCCTGAGCGAAGCCGGGCAGGCGCTCGACTGGCTGCGGCGCGCTCAGCACCAAGCCGTCGCTGCCCACAGGCGTGGCGGCAAGACCAATGGCTTCCAGGGCCTGCTGGTAGGCCGCCCGGTCGATGCGGCGGCGGTTCACGCGCAGCGCCATGGGACCCGGCTGGTTGTTCGCGTCCAGGATGGCGCCCCAGTGCTCGGGGTGGTCGCGTTGAAGGCGCTCGATCCACCACAGCGGGTGGTTCCAGCGCGCCACCGGGTCGGTCGCCACCTGCAACAGCAGCGCCTCGCGTTCGCGCAGGAAGCGGCGCAGGCAGGCGTTGACGAAAGCCGCCTGGCGCTCGGTGCGGCGGTCTTGTCGAGCCGCTTCCACCGCTTGGCTCACCACGGTGTGCGCCGGGTAGCGAGGGGCACGTTCGTCGCTCGCGTCGAGCAGCAAGGCCACCGCGCAACACATCAGGGCCTGCACGGGCGGCGCCGGTTTGCGCTCCACCAACTGCCCCACCAGGGCGCGCGCCGTCCCCAGATGGCGCAACGCGTGGAAAGTGAGTGCCTGCACGCCAGGCCGCAGCAAGGGCGCCAGCTCGGGCAAGACCTCGCTCAGCGAGCGCCCTTGCTCGACCGCGAGCACACAGCCGGCGGTGTGGCGCAACTGGGTGGCCAGGGTCGGGCCCGAGGGAGTGGAAGCGGTGGAGGTCGGGGAGGCCGAAGCGGTCAAGGCGGATTCCGTGGCAAGCGCAGACAAAGCGAAGATCGCGAGTGTCACACAGCGCGCGGCGGCTGGCTCAACTCAGGGTCCAGCCGGGTCCGCCATCGACGGCGGCCGGAGTCGGTTCGTGGGGAGGCCGGGCGGCGGGCTCATCGTCTCGCAACAAGGGCAGCGGCCC
>Ga0067045_1030548_pt1 | contig 14890 bp, 16 predicted proteins | sample TerdegcTABiofilm_FD_59184 | JGI IMG/M metagenome (GOLD analysis project Ga0067045, IMG submission 59184) | Combined Assembly of (Gp0054472, Gp0054536) Wastewater bioreactor microbial communities from Singapore -Terephthalate degrading...
CGCCGCGGCGAGCGTAGGCGAGCCCGAGGCGCAGGGACGCGCCGAGAGGCGCGGAGGCGGCCCGTTCAGGAATTCTCCGCCGCCGAACCCGGCCGGAAACCGGCGCTCTGAAGGGCCCGGAAAGACAGGACGGACGCCGCCAGGGTAAGCAGGGCGAGGCCGGCCAGGAGGGCGACGGGCAGGTCCTCTCCGGCGGCCAGCTGGGATACCCCCATCGTCGTCACGGCCACACCGAGGGCCGCGCTCTTCACGAAGAACACGGCGCCGAGGGGGTATCCCCGTGGGTCCCGCCGGGCGAGCCACCAGGCGACAAGGCAGCCCGCCGGAGCGACGACGCCGAGGTCCAGTACCTGGATGTACAGCGTATGGTAGTGTTCCAGGATCTTTGACGCCTCCGCCGGCCGGAGGGCCGGAAGCACCTTCCCGCCGATCCATGCCGTTCCCAGGAAGAAGGCCACCAAGAGCGAGAATGCCGCGCCGCTCCGCCGGGGATATACGGCCGCCCCGGCCTCGAGGGTCTCGATATCGATCGAAAGCATCGCGAAGACGAACCCAAACAGACTTGCCGTCATCAAACCGACGTACAGCAGGAAGTACTCGTTGTAGACCAGACCGAAGGAAAGACTCGTATACGTGTAGAGGAAGTAGCCGAAGATCCCGGCCAGGAGAAGCTTCGAACCCTCGCTCCCTCGGCGAGTGAGGATGAGGGCGGCCGCTAGAAGGGGCAGCGCGGCGGCCAGGGTCACGAGGTCGTTGGCGCGCACCTGCAGGGCGCCCGAGACCGAGTCCCTGCGGTAGATCCCGCGGCCGTCCAGGCGCGTCTCGCCTCCCCACATGCTCGGAACGGATTCAGGCCCTCTCGGTTCCGCGGCGAAAAGGCCCAGGGCTGCGGCGAGGGCGGCGCCCGCGAAGACGAGGGTCGCGAGTAGCCGGGACGCTCGGAGCGAGGCGGCGCGCCGGGCCCCGGGTCCCTGAACCCGGATCGATGCGGCGGTGGAGCTCATGGTTCCCCCTCGAGCAGTGCGGCCTCCAAGGCTTTGAGCAGGGTCCCGCTGAAGCCGGTGGCCCCGGTAACGATGTCCACTTTCAGGCTTTGCGCCGCCAACACGCGCGGCAAGGCCGCGTCGGAACGGATTCTTGTTCATCTCTTCGCTCCAATAATGACGGTCACCTTCCCGGTTTCCAACGGAGGCCGACCTGCAGGTCGATCAAGGCGGGAATCCAGGAATCGACATACCGAATCGTGCCGACGGGGTTGACCGCGGCGACGGCGAACTGGCGGCCTCCGAACTTGGCGAGGGTCTCCGCTCGGATCGAGAAACCGGACTTCCTAAACGGAAAGTCGACACCCAGGGCGAAGCCTCCGTAGGGGGCCCCCAGCTCGATTTCCGGAATCTTGGCCAGGCCCGCCAGCACCGCCGTCTCAATCCGTATCACCGAGCGCCACGGCGCCGCCGAGGCGCCCAAGCGGAGCTCCAAGGCGGGTGAAAGGGAGGACCAGGGATTGCCCGCGGACAGGCCCGCGCTGAAATCGAAGGCGCCGGCGCTCGCGAAACCGAAATCGCAGGACAGCGCCCTTCCCGTGAACCCGACGGCGAAGCCGGTCTCGAATCCGCCGTCGTTCGGAGCCGCCACCGAGGCCGTGGTCAAGGCGGCCATGAGGACAGCGGCGGCCGTCGCCTTCTTGAACCCGATTCCCGAGGTTTTCATTTGGCCACCTTGGCCGTCATCCGGCCCAGGATGTTCACGGCGTCGGCCACGGGCATCGCCGCCGTGGGCATGTACAGTCCGTCGGGATACACCACCCCCCGTCGGTGGCTCCATGCGGGCAGGGCCTCGGGCCTCCGGATCTCGGAGGGCGAGAGCCCCTCGCCGACCGAGGCCAGCCAACCCTGGGTCGCCGTCTTCTTGGTCACGAAGAGGGTCCCGACGTAGTTCCCCCCGTGTCCTCCACCCAGATGGCTACCTGGGGAGGGGTATGCATCGAGATCCCGAGGAAGAGGGGGTGCTTGTGGAGCCAGCCCGGGCCGGCCTCGAGGGATAGTTCCAAGGCTCCCGCGTTCACTTGCAGGGGCGTGGTGCAGCCCGCGAAGGCCAGGCCGACGAGCACGATAAGGGCAGGGACGCCACGGTTATACTTCTTTCTTTTCATCTCTGTATTCCTTATTTGTCGTTGATGGAGAGGTAGAGCTCTCCCCGGGCCTCGTCGTCCGCCCGGGCCCGGAAAGACCAGAGTCCGCTCTCGTAGTCGTATTCAGAGCGTACGTCCACGCTCCCGGACCGAATCACGACCGGCGGATCCACCGGTAGGCCGTCCAGTAGGACGGAAACCGTCACGGTCCCGGCTTCCAGGAAACCGCTCGACTGGAAGCTGACGGAACGTCGGGCGCGGATGCAGTCGGAGCTGATCGTCTCCCCGGCGCGGACCGTCCAGGCGCGCCCGGTCGAGCTGTAGGTGAAATCGACGCAGGCCGAGGCCGTCGTCAAAATCATTCCCAGTACCATCAAGCGCATGTATTTGCCGATTCTCATGTCAGGCATCCTTCCGCGGAGGCCCGTCCGCGGCCGCGCCGCCCTTCACCAGACAGGTGAAGGTCACGGGCACCGTGTCCTTGACCATGTTCCAGACCGGGCAGATGTCCGATTCGGCCACCTCGACGGCCTCCTTCAGGTCTTCCTCGGTGACCGTCGAGGATACGAGCTCGACCTCGAGCCGAACGCTCTTGAAGTAGGTGGGATGCTCGGTGCGGCGCTCGGCCCGGGCGCGGACCGTCAGGCCCTCGAACTCGCCCTTCGACCTTTTAAGGACGAACGAGACGGAGCCTCCCACACAGGTACAGAGGCTCGCGAGGAAGAGTTCGAGGGATGTCGGTCCCGTATCGCCCCCCGCGGGCGCGGGGTAATCGGTGATGACAGGCGGATAGTCTCGAATCCTCGATTCGTAGCGCATCCGCCCGTCTACGAGCACGGAGCTCGCCGTAAGTTCCTGTGTCATCTACTGGCCTCCTTCGGGCTTGCCGGCCCACGATACGTGTCGCGTTTCGTGGCCTATGCTAGCCGTCAACCGGAGGGGGGCCTATCTATCGAACGATGGATTTCAGGGTTGAATCAGGCCCAGGACGCGGGCCCTCTGGACTATTGCTCCCCTGCTTTTGGCTTCCAGCTTCTCCGCCAAGTGATGGACATGGGTCTTCACGGTGCCCTCGGAGATGAAGAGGGCGTCGGCGATCTCCTTGTTGCTGGAGCCTTCCGCCAGAAGGGCAAGGACTTCCCTCTCCCGGGCGCTCACCAGGGACGGCTCCGGGGCCGAGCCCCCCCCCTCGCGGCGGCGGGAAAGGCTGCCAGGAGCCGCTCGGCGTAGGCTCGGAGCTCGGGGGCCTCCCGGCCGTCCGCGCGGAAGTCGGCCAGGAGGCGCCGCATTCCGTCTCCCGCGTCCAGGAAGCTCCGGACGAAGGGCTCCCCGAACGCGGCTCGCAGGGCCTCCGCCAGTGCCGCCCGGGAGGACTCCCCGTCGCCCGCCCCCGCTCGGGCGACGGCCTCCAGAGCCTTGACCTCGATGTACAGGGCCGCCCCTCCCCCACTCCTGACCGCGCCGGCGAGCCGGGACGCGCGCTCCGCGGCCTCGGCGTAGCGGCCCAGGGCGTTTAGGAGGCGGATATCGCCCGCCTCGATCGCCTGGGCCTCCGAGACGAGATCGGACGGGTAGTCGGGCGCGGGCGGTGCGCAGGGGGCTCCGGCCGCGATGGAATGGCGGATCCGGAGATCCCGGAACAGGACCTTGATCCGCGGGAAGATCCCGGTGCTTCCCTCGATCCGGGCGGCCCGTTCCAGGAGCTCCCCCGCCCCGTCCAGGTCGCCGATCGCGATCCGGTACTTCACCAGGGGGGACAGAGCTACGAGGATGTCGGTGGGCAGGACCCAGTCGTCGCCGCCGTCCATGTAGCGGTACAAGAGGCCCTCGATCCGCTCCAGCTCGTTCCTCTCGTACAGCAGTTCCGCGTAGTTCCCGTGCACCTTGCAGGACGAGCCGAAACCCCGGACCCCGCGCCGGGACAGCTCCTCCATGGACCGCCGGTAGTACTCCTCTGCCAGGGCCAGGTTCCCCATGCACCGCGCGGTGAGACAGCCCTCGTAGTAGGCCAGCATGATGTTCCAGATGTCTCCCCAGGCCCGGGCCTGGCCGATGAAGCGCTCCACCTGGACCATGGCCTCCGGATAGCGGCCGCGCATTCGGAGGCAGCTGCCCAGGACGAAAGGGATGATGTTCCGGGCGAAGGGGCGGTCCTCCCCGAGCAGGCCCTCCGCCTCCCGGGCCTTGGTTTCGGCGGCCGAAAGCTGTCCGCCCTGGACCGCGGCGAAGGCCCGCATGACCGCGGCCGCTCCGGTCAGGTCCTTGCGGACCTTGCCCTCCGGCAGGGCTGCGGCCGCCTCCTCGAGGCTGGTCAGGAAGGCGTCGATCTCCTCGGTCTTGCCGGCGAAGACCCGGGTCCACGCGGCGATCTGGGCCAGCTCCGGGTGGCCCAGGACGATGTCCCGGCCGAGCCGCTCGATGCGGGCCTCCAGGGTGAACCGCTCGCCCCGGGCGAGGATCGAGTACGCGATCCCGTCCAGGATATCGGCGGCGCGCCGGGTCTCCCCCGCCTGCAAAAGGATCCCCACCGCGGACTCGGGCTCCTTCCTATCCTCGTACCACCGCGCGGCGGCCAGGAGGATCTCCCGCTCCCCCTCAAGACCCAGTGTTCTCCTCCGGGAACGGAGGGTCTCCGAGAACAGGTGGTGATAGCGGTACCAGGTGCCCTCGTCGTCCAGGGGAACCAGGAAGAGGTTCGCGGCCTCGAGCCGCCGGATCATCTCCTCGGCGCCGCCCTCCGGACGGACGGCCTCGTCCAGTAGGGCGGGGCAGAAGCGGTCCAGGAGGGAGCTCGCGAAGAGGAAGTCCCGGACCTCGGGGGTCTGGACCGCCAACACCTCCTCGACCAGGAACTCGAGGACCAGGCGGTCGCTTCCGGAGAAACTGCGGACGAAGGCCTCCGGATCGACCCGGCGGGACAGGGAGAGGGCCGCCATCTGGAGACCCGCGGCCCAGCCCTCCGCCTTCCGGTCGATCGCCGCGGCCTGGTCCCTGGACAGCAGGTCGCCGAGGGACTTCCGAAGGAAGCTCTCGGCCTCCTCGACGCTGAAGCGCAGGTCGTCCGCCCGGATGTCCGCGAGCATCCCGCGGGCCCGGAAGCGCGCCAGGGGAAGGCGGGGGTCCGTGCGCGAGAGGATGAGGAGGCGGAGGTTTCCGGGCAGCCTCTCGGCGAAGCGGGCGAAGGAATCCAGCACCGCCCGGGACGAGAGGAGGTGGAAATCGTCGAGAACAAGGAGGGTCCGTCGGCCGGCCGTCTCCGCGGCCTGCAGGATGGAGGCGGAGATCTCCGCGATGGAGGGAGGCTGGGCCGAGCACGCCTCCTCCATCAGATGTCGGTACGGCGATTCGCCGGTTCCCGCCTCCTCTTCGGCCCTATGGAGGCTCGCGGCCACCAGGGCCCAGAACCGGACGGGGTCCTCATCCTCCGGATCGAGGGAGAGCCAGGCGGTGCGGAGGGCCGCGCGATCCTGCGGGGTCTCCTTCCGGGCGGCGAGGTATTCCGCCGCCAGGGAGGTCTTTCCGAACCCCGCGGGGGCGGAAACGAGGACGACGGGGCAGGACAGCCCTTCTTCCAGGATGTGCCGGAGGCCGGGCCTCGGAATGAGATTCTTCGGCGGGGAAGGAACGCGGAGCTTTCCGGAAAAAAGGGCGGCGTTCATCGGTCCCCAGAGTAGCGCACCCGGCCGACGCTGGCAAGGCGCGGGCCCCGGACCGTCAACACGGGGAGCGCGCCCCACAGCGGACTCCCCGTGACTCCATCACGACCTAAGAATACCGGCTATTGGACAACGATCGTCGCGACGGACCCATCCGTGGATTTGTACTCATCCGCCGTTTTATCCAGCTTGATCAGGTATTTCTTCCCGGCCTCTGCCTGGAATTCCAGGAACCGTACAACATCACCCATACAACGATACGCCAAGGGCAGGTAATCCGTGGCGTACTCGAGGACGTGGCGGCCGGGGGGGATCTGAATGCTGAACTTTCCGTATCCGGGATCAACCAGGGGAGAGTGGATGATGTTCGGAACCGAAGTCTTCCGGATCATCATCGGCATCGTTCCTTTCGTGTTGAATGCGACCCACCGGGGCTCGATATAGGTCATCTCCGGCGCTATCATCCCGTCTATCCGGAACACGTAGGCGACCACCAGGCTGTCAGTCCGGTCGAAGTACAAAGTGGCCTGCGGCTCTCCCGGGGCGGGGGATTTAAAAACTGGAACCTTGTCGACCGTCGACGCCACGACTTGGCCGTCGCACTTGACCTGCCACGAGCTTCCCGCGTGCGCCAACTCGTAGGTCTTGCCGGGTTCCGTGGAGAAGGCGATGCTCAGGTAATTCAGCGGAGACTTGTCGAAGGGGGTCTTGTGCACATTGTAAAACTCCAGGACATGCTTGCCCGCCGGCAGGCTGACGCTGAAACCCAAGGTCCGCATATCGGAGTATGTTGCGCCGACGCAATTCGGAACCTCCGTGGTTCGGGGCGATCCGTCGACTCGGTAGAGATAGATGTCCGGGAATCCGGACCCTCGGAAGGTTACGGTCGACAACTCCGTCGAAGCCCGATCGGGCCCAGGGTAAGCCTTGACCGTAGTCGTCTGGACGGTTCCACAACCTGCAAGAAAAGCCAGGATCCCCATGGCCGCCGCGAGGACTTGAGTACCGCGTTTCACGATAGCCTCCTCGGCGTAGCCGGTTCTGTTTTGCCTATCTTCTCTAGCTGGCAATATGAATCCCCTACGAATAAACCGCCCGCCATCACCTCCTTCCCACACCCAGCCTTCCGTCGATAGGCCGACTCGTTTTATTCCGGCAGCGCCAGATACATACAGGATAGTACGCCGGGAGCACCCGTCAAGGGAGGTTTTGTTGTTGATACCAAATGAGGCTTTTTCAAAACTCAGGGAGTTTTGAAAAAACTACCTTAAAATCCGCGATTGGCGAGCAATCGCAAAGCCAATCTCAAAAGTAGCCGACTTTTGAAATTGGCTCAGCATATCCAAGCGGGCCTTCCCCGGTAATTCCTGCGCCTTGGATCCGCCGCTCTTGCGGCCGCCAGGATCCCTCGCCATACTCTCCCCATGCTCCAGACCCTGGCGTACTACCTGGCCTTCCTGATCATCGGCCTGGCCTCCGCGTCCTTCGGCCCGGGCCTGCCCGAGTTCGCCCGGAACACGGGCGCCGGCTTGGCCGCCCTGTCGAGCCTCTTCCTCTTCCACCGGGTCGGTTACATAGCCGGGTCCCTGGGGGGCGGCCGGCTCCTGGACCGGACCCGGGGCAACCGCCTGACAGGACTGGTCCTGGGGCTCATCGCCCTGGGCCTCGTCTCCGTCTCCCGGGCCGCCTCCCTGCCGGTCCTCCTGGGGAGCATCCTGGTCCTGGGCCTGGCCCAGGGCACGGCGGAGACGGGGGCGAACACGGGGGTCGTCCGCCTCCACGGGGACAGAGCCGGACCGTACATGAACGGTCTCCACCTTTCCTTCGGAGTCGGAGCCCTGCTCTCCCCGCTGATCGTGTCCGCGTCCCGGGCCGGGACGGGATCCTTCCGGGCGGCCTACGCCGGCTTCGCGGCCCTGGCCGCCTTGGCGGGACTCTGGATCCTCCGCCTGCCGGACCCCCCCGCCCGCTCCCGGAGCGCAGGGGAGGCCGGCCGGAACCCGCTTTCATTCTGGATGATCGCAGGCCTTTTGTTCTTCACCGTCGCGGGGGAGGCGGGCTTCGCGAACTGGGCCTTCAGCTACGCCCGGAAGGCCGGCCTGGCCTCCGAGACGGGGGCGGGGCTCCTGACCTCCGTCTACTGGACCTCCCTGACCCTGGGGCGGCTTATCGGGATCGCCCTGGTGCGCAAACTCGGCCCGCTCCGCCTGCTGGCGCTCATCGTCCCGGGGGCCCTGGCCGGATCCGCGGTCTTCCTGGCCTTCCCGGACGCGGCCTGGGCGGTCTGGACGGCCGCAGCACTCTTGGGCTTCTTCCAGGCTTCCGCCGTGCCCGCGTCCTTCACCCTCGCCGGGGACCTGGGGATCCTGTCGGGCTCGACGGCGGGCCTCTTCGGGGCCGCCTGCTCCCTGGGGGGGATGACCCTGCCCTGGCTGATCGGGAGATTTTTTGATGCCACCGGCGGGGCTGTCTTCCCGGTCCTGATCGCGGCAAGCCAGGCGGCCGCCCTGGCCTGCCTGGCGGGGATCCGGATGGCCCGAAGGAAGGCGGGCGCGGGACGCGGCTGAGGGTACGACGATAGCCGTCCGATATGCCAAGGGCAGGTCGGCGGAGGAATTGGGCAGAATTTACATATTTTCTTGACAAGGCAAGGAAACTCAAATCAGAATTATCCTGGCAATCTGAAATCGAGCTGTCTAAGAAGTCAACCATGCGCAAAAAAGAGGGGGTGAACTCTCGGGAAGGAGGTGTCCCCCTGCACTCGTGCACGTGCAATCACGTGCGTAACGGCAACCAAGGCTTCGGCAAGCCGCGGCCTGGAATAGAACTATTTGGGAGGAAAGAGATGAAGAGATTCTGGATCCTCGCGTTGGCCGTCCTATGCGTATCGGCCCTCGCACTGACGGTGGGCTGCAAGCCTGCAGCCCCGAAGACGGAGCAGAAAGCCGCCAGCGAACCCATCGTCGTCAAGATCGGGCACACGGACTCGTCCTCCCGTTCCACCCACGTCTGGGCGGTCTGGTTGGGCAAGTACCTGGAAGAGAAAGCGCCGGGCAAGTTTAAAGTGGAGGTCTACCCCGACGGCCAGCTCGGGGACACCCCCGACATCATTGCCGGCGTCAAGCTCGGCACTGTCACGATGACCTTTGACCTGTCCGCGGCGGTTACTGCGGCGACGGGTCCCGCCTCCGCTTGCATCGACCTCCCCTTCCTCTATCCAACCTATGAGGACTGGATCAAGGGAACCTTCGAGAACGGCGGCCTGGATCTCTTCAACAAGACCATCGAGCAGTCCGGCTACTACTGCATCGACATGTACTACAACGGGATGCGACAGGTCATTTCCAGCAAGAGGAACTACCGCAACGCCGCGGATCTCAAGGGGCAGAAAGTCCGGGTAGCTCAGAATGAACTCAACATCGCGATGTGGAAGGCGATGGGAGGGAATCCCACCCCGATGGCTTGGGGCGAAGTCATCACCTCGCTCTCCCAGAAGACCATCGACGCCCTGGATCATTCCCTCGGAGTGTTCAACGACTTCTCCCTTCACGAGATCGCACCGTTCCTCACCCTCACGAACCATGCCAGCTCCCCCTTCCCGATCATAACCTCGAAGGCATGGATCGACGGCCTTCCCGCCGACCTCCGGACCATCTTCATTGAAGGCGTCCACCAGATGGCCAAGCAGCAGAGGGAAGCGGAGCGGGCCAATGAGATGGGGTATATCGACCGCTTCAAGAAAGCCGGAACGAAGATCGTGGAACTGACCCCTGCCGAGGTCTCGGCCTTCATCAAGTCCGTGCAGCCCGTCTATGAGGCTCAGCGGAAAATCGTCGGCGACGAGATCATGAACGCCTGGCTGGCCACGGTCCCGAAAAAGTAATATTGGCAACAGGGCCGTTATCAGAGCCCTCGTCCTTCGGGAAGCCTCGAACGCCCCGGAAAGTTCCGGGGCGTTTCGGTCCTCCGGACGCACCCAATACGGAAAGGAGAACCCGGATCATCCGGACGCCTCTTCAGTGCGCGATCGGTGATTCGGGGAACGAGAAATGAAAAAGGTCATTCGCATCCTGGATCGTCTCGAGGATATCGTTCTGGTGTCGATGTTCGGGGCAATGGTCGGGATCATCTTCATCCAGGTCATCATGCGATACGTGTTCAACAACTCGTTGTCCTGGTCCGAGGAGCTCGGTAAGTTTCTCTTCGTCTGGATCTCCTGGCTGGGCATCAGCATCGGAGCCCGGAGGAAGGAGCACATCGCGATAACCTTGTTCACGGACCGGCTCCCACCCTCGGTACGCCGGGCGGCGGAGGTCGTATCCGAAATCGTCGTTATCGGCATCTGCGTGGTGACAGCGTATCACGGAGCCACCCTGGTCTCTAGTCAAGCCACCACGCGGTACGCTGGGATCCGGATCAGCATTTCCTGGGGATACCTCTCCGTCGTGGTGGGCTGCTGCCTGATGACCCTTCGGGGGATCCTTGCCATTCTGGAAGTCCTCCGGAACGGCGCTCCCGCGAATCAAACTCCGGCGAAGAAGGAGCACTGATCATGGGAATGACTATCCTGTTCGCCACCTTGTTCATCATGCTGATGATCGGGGTTCCCGTGGGATTCGCCATCGGCGGCGCCACGATGGTTGCCATGTTTTTCGGATCCGACCTCAACATGGTCATCAACGCTCAGTACTGCTATTCCGGAATCAATTCTTTCACAGTCATGGCCATCCCCTTCTTCATGCTTGCCGGGATCATCATGTCCACGGGAGGAATCGCCCGACGGATCGTGAACTTCGCGTCCGCGTTGATCGATTTCGTTACCGGGGCCCTCGGATGCGTCACCGTGCTTTCGTGCATGTTCTTCGGAGCGCTCTCGGGATCGGGGATGGCAACGACATCCGCCATCGGCGGCATGATGATCCCGGAAATGAAGCGCAAAGGATACGACCCGCCCTACGCCGCCACCCTGGTCTGCTTCAGCGGCATCGTCGGCCCGATCATCCCCCCCAGCCTGTCCTTCGTTCTGTACGGCGCCACCACAGGTACCCCGGTGCCGAAGTTGTTCCTGGGGGGGATACTGCCAGGTATCTTCCTGGGCTTGATGTTCCTGGCCATGAATATTTACATGTGCAGGCGGAGCGGAACCGACCTCCATAGCGGCGCTCGCGCGGAGTCGGCTCCGGAAAAAGTACCCGTCAAGGTCTTTTTGAGGAACAGGATCCGGAGGATTGCCGAGGCGACAAAGGAGGGATTCTGGGCCCTCCTTTCACCGGTGATCATCCTGGGCGGCATCTATTCCGGGATATTCACCCCCACGGAGGCCGCCTGCGTTTCCGTTGTCTATTCCGTGCTGGTGAGCCTATTCATCTATCGGGACATGAAGCTGACGGATCTTTATGAGGCCTTGCTCGCGGCAGCGGTTTTGAACGGGATCACATCCTTCCTGCTGGGGTATTCCACTGTATTCTCGACCTTCATGACCTTCGAAAAAGTTCCCCAGATGATCACGATGTTCTTGACCACTATCTCCAACAATCCCTATGTGATCCTTCTGTTCATCAACATCTTCCTGCTGATCGTGGGGTGCTTCCTCGACACCGTGCCGGCGGTCATCATCATGGCTCCCATGCTGTTGCCAACGGTCAGGGCCCTAGGCATCAACCAAGTGCATTTCGGAATCATCATGGGGGTGAACTTGGCCATCGGGCTTTGCACGCCGCCCTACGGCTGCAACCTTTTCGTGGGGGCGGCGGTGGCCAAGATCAAGATGGACAGCATGTTTAAGTACATCCTGCCCTTCCTGACCGTGGCGATTTTGGCCCTCATGGTCATAACCTACGTTCCTTGGCTCTCGCTCGTGTTCCTGAAATAGCCGCGGGGTCCGTTGCCGTTGTTTCCCGTCCCGCACCGGGGCGGGCGCGGGACGCGGCTGAGGGGGCTGCACGCCCGGCCCCCTCAGCCCTTCCGGATGAAGGTCCCCTCGTCCAACTCCCGAAATGCGGTCTCCAGTTCTTCCCGGGTGTTCATGACGATGGGACCGCCCCAGGCGATAGGCTCGCGGAGCGGGTTCCCGGAGCAGAACACGCAGCGGACGGGACCGGCCTTCCCGGCTGTCAGCCGTACGGCGTCGCCGTCCGAAAGGAGGACGGCCCGCCGGCGGTCCTGGAAGGTCCCGGCCTCCGACGCGTCGAAGGACACCGCGCCCTCCATGATGTACACGAACGCGGTGTCCCCCGCGGGTACCGGGATCTCGAGGGAGGCCCCGGGCTCCAGGGCGATGTCCAGTAGGGTCGCGTCCACGTAGTCCCCCCGCTTGGCGCCCGGGGTGCTCCGGAAGGAGCCGCCCACCACGGCGACCCGGGCTCCGCCTTCCTCGACCACGGGGATCTTCTCCCGGGGGAGGTCCCCGTACGCCGGCGGGGACATCTTGCGGGAGGCGGGCATGTTGAGCCAGAGCTGGAGTCCCAGCATCCTCGGCGAGGCCCGGGGCAGCTCCTGGTGGACGATCCCGCTGCCTGCGGTCATCCACTGGCAGCCACCGTCCAGGATGCTCCCCTTGTTTCCCAGGCTGTCCCCGTGCTCGATGTCCCCCTCCACCAGGAAGGTGACCGTCTCGATGCCCCGATGGGGGTGCCAGGGGAAGCCCCGTACGTAGTCGTCGGGGTTCGTAGAATCGAAGGCGTCCAGCAGGAGGAAGGGATCGAAATCCTCGACGTCCCGATGGCCCAGGACGCGGACCAGGCGGACACCCGCCCCGTCCACGGCGGGCGTTCCGGTCACGATCTTGCGGATGCCACGATAGTTCACGACGAACCTCCTAATTGGCCGCAGGCGGCCATGAGGGATCGACCCTTCTTGATCCTTCTGCGCACGGGCACGCCCCGGGCGGCCAGTCCTTCCAGAAACGCCGCGACCTCAAGCTCCGAGGGGGCCCGCCCGATCGGATGCCGGCCCGGATTGTAGGGGATCACGTTCACCAAGGCGCGCCCGATCCGGCCGATAAAGGCCGCGACGGCATCGAGGTCCTCAAGGCCGTCGTTCCATCCGGGGATAAGGCAGTAATTGACCCCGAGCGCGAAATTCTTCCGCATCGGGTAGGCCGCCAGGGCCTCGGCCAGCTCCCCGAGGGGCCAGGTCCGGTTGATCGGCATGAGGCGGTCCCGCAGACCGTCCCGGGCGGCCGCCAGGCTGACGGACAGGTTCAGGCGCTTGAGGCCGAGCGCGCGGAGGCGCCGGATGCCCTCCACATGGCCGGCGGTGCAGACCGTGATCCGCTCCTGGGAGTACCCTAGGCCCCGGGGATCCCGGAGCGTCTCGAGGGCTCCGAAGACCCCCTCGGGGTTGTCCAGGGGCTCCCCCATGCCCATGAACACGACGTTCCGGAACCGTATCCCCAGGGCTTTCGAAGCCGCCTCGACCTGGCCGACGATCTCGGCGGCCGCGAGGTTCCGTGAGAGGCCCGCGGTCCCGGTTTCGCAGAAGGCGCAGAGGCGGGCGCAGCCGACCTGGGAGGAGACGCAGGCGGTGTAGGTACCCCCGTACATGGGGACCGCGACGGTCTCTATCGCGAGGCCGTCGGGCAGGCGGAACCGGAATTTGACCGTCCTTCCCGCGGAGCCGGGTTCGGAGGCGGTCCCGAGAACTCCGAGGGGAACCGTGGCGGGGCTCAGGGGGAGACCACCCGTTCCACGACCTTCGGATCTGCCTTGAACCAGGCCTCCGCGGCGTTGAGCTCCGGGAAGATACGATCCAGGAGCAGGTGCAGGGCTTCCCGAGCTTTCCCCAGGGGGGTCGCCCGGGCCAGGAGCAGGTAGAAGTACGGCGGTTTCTCGAAGCGTCCGTCCTTCCATGCGGCGGCCAGGAGTTTTTCCAGCCGCGCCGCCCCCTTGGCTTCCCCGGAGCCGATGGCCTTGGCCGCCCGTTCCTCCTCCTCGGCCTTCCTGCGAGCGATCTCCGCGGCCAGCTCGGCGTAGCCGTATTCCCGGATCCTCTCAACGTGCAGGGCCGAGGCGGCGCAATCCAGGCACTTGAGCAGAAGCCGGCCGTCCAGGCGCATCCGATCCGGGAAGAACCCCTTGGCCGGTCGGACCAGCTCCTCCGCCAGGGGCGGTCCCAAGCGGGCGGCGGCGCCGCGGAAGCGGGCTTCCGCCTCGGGGTCCGGGCGCAGGAAGTAGGAGTAGCCCCAGAGGCGCCCGAAGACCCGCAGGGTGTCCAGGTAGCCCAGCCGGGTGAAGCGGTCCAGGAAATCCCTGTCGAAGTCGAGGATCCCCCCCATCTGGATGGAATTCTTGATGTAAATCGTCTCGGACCCTTCCACTTCGGTCTTCTGGGTCACTCCCGCGCCGGAAATGTCCACCACGATGATCCGGCGATACCCTCGGCGCCGGGCCGTTTCGTAGGGGACATTGTCGTAGACGCCCCCGTCCACGTAGGTCTTGCCGTCGATCTTGGGCAGGATGAAACCCGGCACCGCGGAGCTGGCCATCAGATAGTCGATCAAGGAGCCCTTCGGCATGGAGTCCAGGAACACCTCTTCCGGAGAGAGGTCGCTGATGTTCACCGTGGTCACTCCCAGGTCCAAGCCTCGGGCGCGGACGCTCTCCTCGTCCAAGTACTTCTCAAGAAGTTTCCGGAAGGGCGAGGTGTCCAGGCCCTTCTTGCGGACCAGGCTTCGGGAGACCTTCCGGATACGGGATACCATCTCCGCCCCGTCCGGAAGTCCTTCTCGTTCCGGGCCCACATCCACGACGGATTCCAGCCGCATGGTCGCCCCGAGTTCCTCCAGCTCCTGTTCCAGACCCTGGGCCAGGAAAGCCGCTATGACCGCTCCGATGGAATTCCCGATAAAGGCGTTCACGGGAACGCCCAGCTCCCGCAAGGCGCGCCAGGCTCCGATATGGTAGACACCTTTGGCTCCCCCGCCCCCCAGGACCAGGCAGTAGGGACGCTCCGGGTCGAACTTGTACCATCGCTTGCTTCTCGTTGCCATGTTTCAAATTCTCGGGATTCCGAGCCGGGCGTGTCAATGGGTTAAGCCCCATGCCACGGCGGGTTTCATATTCCGTCTTCTCCCAGGGGCCGGACCGTGCGATACTATGGCGGG
>Ga0067045_1030550_pt1 | contig 14890 bp, 15 predicted proteins | sample TerdegcTABiofilm_FD_59184 | JGI IMG/M metagenome (GOLD analysis project Ga0067045, IMG submission 59184) | Combined Assembly of (Gp0054472, Gp0054536) Wastewater bioreactor microbial communities from Singapore -Terephthalate degrading...
CCCCTTCCCTCCGCCGCGAGCCCGGGCGTCCGGGGTATTCCGCAGCGTCTCCCACCCCCGATGCCGGATGTAGAGGAAGGCCGCCGCGGACATCAAGGCGTGGTCCCAGCCCGGTCCTCCCAGACGCTCCAGGAACAGGGACTCCGGAATCTCCTGGACATCTACGATCTCGTGCTCGTCCAGGGATTGTTCCCCCTCCAGGGTCAGATCCTCCGCCAGATACACCCGGAACCGGTTGGTCAAGATGGCGGGATTCGGGGACAGATCCCCCAGGAGCGTGATTCGGCGGGCGGTATATCCTGTTTCCTCCCGCAGTTCCCGGGCGGCCGCGCGCTCCGGATCCTCTCCGGGCTCCACGACCCCTCCGGGGAACTCCAGGCTTGCCCGTCCGCTCCCGTGGCGAAACTGCCGGACCGCCAGGATGTACCGATTCCCGGACTTCTCCAGGATGGGTACCACGACACCCCAATCCGGAGCGTCCAGAACCACGAACCGCCCCGTCTTGCCGTGGGGACCGGCGCGATCCACCTCGGTGGCCTTAAAAATGCCGAAATCCTGGATTGGACGCTGTCCCCGGGACTCCCAAGGATCCGAACCGTTGGGCATAGGTACTCCGTGAAGGCTTTAGGATAAGGGCGTCAGGACTCGGAACCCGGGAGTCCGGGGCCGGGCCGCCGCCGGACAGCCTTGAACGGCCGGCCGTATGCGGAAAGCGAAAGGGGCGCCCGGTTCCGGGGTCCCGACTCCCCTCATAGTATTCACTTCACCAAGGGCTGGCAAGTTCGGCTCTTTGTAGTATCCTGTCGCGGTCCGGCGGCCCGGGCCGCCGCGATTCAGCAAGGAGGCTTGGCATGGACATGCCCGATTGGGTCACCGGCTTTCCCGGTGCCGTCACGGTTTCGGATGCGGAAAACAGGATCGTGTGGATGAACGACAAGGCGGCGGAGGTCTTCGCTGCCGACGGAGGCCGGGCCTTGATCGGGGGAGACCTCCGGGCCTGCCACAACGACCGGTCGAAGGGAATCCTGGCGCGGATGCTGGCGGACGGAAAGCCGAACGTCTATACGATCGAAAAGAAGGGGGTCAAGAAATTCATCTACCAAACCCCCTGGAAAGACGGAACCGGCCGAATCGCGGGACTCGTGGAGCTGTCCATGGAGATCCCCTTCGAGCTTCCCCACTTCGTCCGGAGCTGAGCGCCCCGGGGAACTTCCGGGACGCGCGATCCCGGGCGACCCCTAACCCTTCGGATCGAAGGTGTCCGGAAAATCCGGCTCTTCGTCGGTGATCACCCGCCCGTCGGGATGGTTCGCCGCCTCCCCAAGGGCCGGGTCCGGCGCGAACAGGGCCGGCCAGAGCTCCGGGACGGTCAAGCGGGGACGGCTGTCCATTCTCCCGGCTATCCGGGCCTCCAGGTCCTTCCGGGACAGGGCCGAGGGGTCCGCGCCCCCGGAAGCGTAGCGGAAGGACCAGAGTGTGCCGTACATGGTCACATAGGCCGAGGCGGTCCGTACGATCGGGAATACGGAGGCCAGGGTCGTTCCGATGCAGGCGTAGGCAGCGGGCCGCGCGATCGGGGATTCCCCGTGCAGAGAGAAGACGGCCCGGGGGCCGGAGAGGATTCGGCGGACCGCCTCGAAGAATTGACGGGTATACAGGAAGCGGGACGGCCCGGCGGGATCCGTCATGTCCATGATGACCGCGTCGTAGGAACCCGGAGGGGCGGATTCCACGAAGGCCCGGCCGTCCCCGAAGGCCGGCCGAACCCGGGGATCCTCGAAGGCCCCCGCATGGACGTGGGCCAGGTGCTCCCGGGAGAATGCGGCCACCTGGGGATCCAGCTCCGCGAAGTCCACGCGTTCCACCGTGCGGTGTCGAAGGGTCTCCCGAAGGATGCCCCCGTCCCCGCCGCCCACGACCAGGATGGTCCGAGGCTCGGGATGGGCCAAGAGGGCGGGATGGACCAAGGGCTCGTGGTACCGGTACTCGTCCCGCTCGGAAACCTGGGTGACCCCGTCGATCAGCAAAACCCGGCCCAGTCGGGGCGTCTCCACCAGTTCCAAGTCCTGATACTCCGTCCGGATCCGGGCCAGGGTCCTTCCGGCGGAGTAAAAGAACCCCATGCCGGGGTTCAGCCGTTCCCGAATCTCCCGGTCCGACTGCTCCGGGTGCGCCCCCCCGGACTCCGCGGCCCCCGTCATACCTTGCCGCCCCGGAAGTCGAGGTTTCGGCACTCGAAGATCTCCTGGATCTCCTGGACCAACGCGTGCTTGATGCGCTTTTTCTCCTTGGGGCCGAGGTTTGCCACCTCGTCCCCGAAGAGGAAATCCCTGAGTTTGATGGATTTCTTCCTCATCTTGGTATGAAAGTTGTTATCCGAGATGATGTTCACGTCGTAGGCGATATACCTGTCCAGGACGTCCTCGTCGATGTAGTCCTGGATGGACGAGATGTCCTGGTCGATGAAAAGTTTGCGGCCCCGGCTGTCCCGGGTGAAGCCGCGCACCCGGTAATCCATGATGACGATCTCGGAGTCGAAGCTCTCGATAAGGTAATGCAGGGCCGACAGGGGGGAGATCATGCCGCAGGTCGAGATGTCCACGTCCACCCGGAAGCTCGCGATCCCGGAGAGCTGGTTGTACTCCGGGTAGGTATGGATGGCTATGTGGCTCTTGTCCAGGTGACCGACCACCCAGGGACCGGATGCCGGTGCGCCGGACGGCGGGACAGATTCCCCGGAGGGAGAGAGTGGTTCGGCGTCCCGATTCCCGGCTCCGTCGGACCCTGCACCCGTACCCTCCCCGTCCGGGCCGGGAACGACCTGGGTCGGCATCGAGCCCCCCGCGGGTCCCCCGCGGTAGTGGGACGGTTCGAGCACGGGATGCTCCTCGTTGATCAGGGCTACCACGCTTGCCCCCCGGGGATCGTAATCCTGGGTGGAGACCTGAACGAGCTTGGCGTTGATGATGCGGGTTACTTCCTCGACGATGGATTCCAGACGTGAGGAGTTGTATTCCTCGTCGACGTATTCCAGGTACTCGATCTGGGCATCCCGGGACCGGGCGTAGCACAGGTCGTAGATGTTGAAGCTTAACGATTTCGTAAGGTTGTTGAATCCCTCAAGCTTGATCTTCCTTCCCTTGATTCTCTTGACCAATGATCCGAACCTCCCGGGTTTTGGGATTAGGGCAGGGGTGAACAAGATTCTCACCGTGTGCCATACCCTGACGGACGACGGGGCCCAGACACCCTCCCAAAGCTCGTATTGTATAGCCCTATCGCCACCCCGTACAGGCCGGATTTCGCCGATTCCCGACCTGGAGGAGCCCTCCTTCTGCGGTCCGGGAATCGGCCGCGGGCCCCGTCATGCATCCTCATACGCGAAAACCTCCTCCACGGCCTTCCCGAAGAGCCGGGCCACCTTGAAGCCCATCTCCAGGGACGGAACATACTTGTTCTTCTCCAGGGATATGATGGTTTGCCGGGTGACCCGGAGCCGCCGGGCCAACTCTTCCTGGGTCATCCGGGCGGCGGTCCGAAGCTCGTAGACACGGTTGCGGATCATGCGAGGTCCCTGCGGCTGAGAACGGCGCGGAAGGCCAGGAAGGTCAGATACTGGAGCGCCAAGATTACGATCAGCCCCCGGGACAAGAGGCTGCCGTTCGGGCCCAAGGCCGGGAGGGCGTCAAGGACTGCGATCCCGACGATCTCCGCCCAGATTCCCAGACGGAACGACCAGGCCATCGCCTTCTCGGTGTTCCTTCGAGTCCGTTCGTCCGTCAGGACCAGGTCGTTCTTCCTTAGGATCCGGAGGGACGTGAAGTAGAGGACTCCTCCCAGGGCCGAACCGCCGAGAAGGAAGGCCCAGACCGGAAGCCCGGGGAAAAAGGCGCCCACCAGGGTTGCCGCGAGAACGATTAAAAGCATGTACCCCCGCGCCAATGTCCGAAACGTCTTTGCCGTCATATACGCCTCCTTGTCTGAAATGTATAACGCTTTTTACTATTTGTCAAATATGTTTTACATTTCCAGAACGGCATTCGACACCCCTTCGTCACCTTTGGTATACTTACCTAGGGCCCCGGCCTCGAGCCGGTCGCGACCCACAGGAGAATCTATGAAAGCGTATCGTATCGCGGATTCCGTATACGCCCTTCACGCGGACATCGACTCGCACGACCTCTTCGAAGGGATCTGGCCTATACCCCACGGGGTTTCCCTGAACTCCTATATTGTGAAGGGAGAGAAGACTGCCCTGATCGATTTGGTCCGGGACTGGTGCGAAGCGCCCAAGGTCCTGGCCGCCGAGCTGGCCGAGCTCGGGATCGACCTGGCCAAAGTGGATTACCTGATCCTGAACCACCTGGAGCCGGACCACACGGGGTGGTTGGCGGAATTCCGGAAACTCAACCCTTCCGTGGAGATCCTGGCCACCGCCAAGGGTATCGAGCTGGTGAAGAGCTTCTACAAGCAGACCGCGGGGCTCCGGGCGGTCAAGTCCGGGGATACGTTGGACCTGGGGAACGGCCGGGTTCTGGCCTTCGAGGAGGCCCCGAACGTCCACTGGCCGGAGACCATGGTCACCTGGGACGCGAACAGCGGGACCCTCTTCTCCTGTGACGCCTTCGGAAGCTACGGCAAGCTGGGGGATCGGATCTTCGACGACCAATTCTCGGAAAAGGAGCATGAGTTCTTCGAAAAGGAGACCCTCCGTTACTACGCCAACATCGTGGCCAGCTTCGGAGTCTTCGTGAAACGGGCGGTCCAGAAGCTCTCGGGACTGGACATCAAGGTCATCGCCCCCAGCCACGGGATGGTCTGGAGAACCGATCCGAAGCGGATCGTGAACCGGTACCTAAAGTACGCGGGCTACCTGGATGGGGCCCGGGAAAAGGAAGTCTGCGTAATCTGGGGTTCCATGTACGGCAACACGAAAAAGGGCCTGGACGAGGTGCTCCGGGGGATCGAGGCCGAAGGCGTCCCCTACACCCTCCACCGGGTACCCAACGAGGATCCGTCCTTCATCCTGGCGGACGCATATAAGAGCGAGGGGATCGTGATCGCCATGCCCACCTACGAGTACCGGATGTTCCCCCCCATGGCCTATGTCCTGTCCCTCCTGGAGCGCAAGCACGTACAGGGACGGACCGCCCTGCGCATCGGAAGCTGGGGCTGGGTAGGCGGAGCGAAGAAGGAATACGATGAGCTGATCGTTCCCCTCAAATGGAACTGCCTGGAATCCGTGGAATGGGCCGGCGGGGCGGACGCGGATACCCTGAAGACCCTGTACGAACGAGGCCGGGAACTCGCCCGGAGAGTGAGGGCGGCATCCTAATAAAATAGGCCGGCCGGCTATGCGCCGACCGGCCTTCCCCGACGGGGCCGCTTAAGTTGACTGAATGACATAGCCGACCGAATAAGCCCCAGAACCTTTTTTACATGACCACAAGGAGGTTTCGGAGAAGCCGTAGCCGCTCCGGGAGAAGGGGCGCTTACCCGACCGCGCCGCCTTCCCTTCCATTACAAACTGAAAACAGGATTCTGTCAACAGAAACATCCGCGGAGCGGTCACTTTTTCGAAAGGCGCTCCAGGAAGGCGATCAAGAGATAGAATAGGAACAGGGTTATGAAGACTCCGGCCATCCCGAAGACGGCCAGACCGGCCGCCTTTCCAAGAGTACCCGCGGACCGAAGGCTCTCAAGCCAAGCTTCCATACGACCTCCTACCGTGCCAAGAGGGGAACCAGGGCAAGGACCATGCCCCCCGCCACGATGGACCCCAGCTGGCCCGCCACGTTGGCGCCTACCGCCTGCATGAGGATGATGTTCCCCCGCTCCTCCTCCTGGGCCATCCTCTGGATGACCCGTGCGGACATGGGGAAGGCCGAGATACCGCAGGCCCCGATCATCGGATTCACCTTCCTCTCCCGGGGAAGGAAGAGGTTGATCAACTTGGCGAAGAGCACCCCTCCGGCGGTATCGAAGACGAAGGCCAGAAGCCCCATGCCCAGGATCAGGAGGGTCTCCCGGCGCAGGAAGGCTCCGGCGCTCATGGTGGACCCGATGGTGATGCCCAGAAGCAGGGTGACCAGGTAGGCCAGCTCGTTCTGGGCCGTCTGGGAGAGCCGCTCTAGGACCCCGGACTCACGGATGAGGTTGCCGAACATCAGGGAACCCACCAGGGGCACGCTGATGGGGGCCACGAAGCCGGAGATCATGGTCACCAAGATGGGAAACAGAATTTTTAGAACCCTGGGAACCGGCGCCTCCCGGTACTCCATGCGCATCGCCCTCTCGTTCTTCGTGGTCAGAAGGCGTATGACCGGAGGCTGGATGATGGGCACCAGGGACATGTAGGAGTAGGCGGCCACGGAGATGGGTCCCAGGTACTGTACGGCGAAGCGCTTGGCCACGTAGATGCTCGTGGGGCCGTCCGCGGCCCCGATGATCCCGATGGCCGCCGCGGCCTTGAGATCGAACCCCAGGGCCACGGCCAGGAGGACCGTCGCGAAGATGCCCAGCTGGGCCGCGGCCCCGAAGAAGATCATCAGGGGATTCTTGAACAGAGGGCCGAAGTCGATCATGGCCCCGACGGCGATGAAGATGAGGATGGGAAAGAGCTCCGTCATGATCCCCGCGTCCAACAGGATTCGGAGGAAGCCCGGCTCCGCCGGGGTGCCCACCGCGAAGGAAAGGGGCAGGTTGGTCAGGATGGCCCCGAATCCGATGGGCAGAAGGAGCATGGGCTCGTATTCCTTCTTGACCGCCAGCCATATCAGGAGGCCTCCGACCGCGTACATGATGAACTCCCGATAGCCGACCGCCGTGAATCCCGCGAAAATCTCGCTCATTTCTGCGCATTCCTTTCAATTAGGACGGCCAACCCTTCCAGGGACAGCCAGGGATCGAAGAAGGCGTACCCGCCCGCGGGCGCCAGAGCAAGACCTATCTCGTCCCCCGTGCCCGCCGCGGAGGCCCGGCCGCCCAGTTCCTTCCGGAAGAGCTCCACCATCCGGTCCACAAGGCCCAGGTAGCCCAGGAGGATCCCCGACTGGATGGACTGGGCGGAGTTCCTTCCGATGGCCCGAGGGGGAGTCTCCAGGCGCACCTGGGGAAGCTGGGCTCCGTTGGCCCGGAGGCTTTCCGCGGCGGTCTGGGGACCCGGAGCAATGGCTACCCCCAAAAGCTCTCCCTCCCCGTTCACGGCGGTGAAGGTCAGCATGGCCTCGAAGTCCACCACGACGCAAGCCGTCCCCAGCCGGGCGTAGGCTCCGACGGCGTCGCAGACCAGGTCCGAACCCACCTCTCCGGGGATGTCGGTGCGGATCTTCATTCCCGTCCGAACGCCCGGTCCCACGACCAGGACGCGGTCCGGATCGGCCGCATCCCCGGGCCCGAAGGCCTGGGCACAGGCGGATCTCAGCCGCGGGGTCAGGGAAGGCACCACGGAGGATAGAATCACCCGGTCCGCGTCCCGGGGATCCACACCCCGGCGAAGGCAGAGGCCCGCCAGGGTCCAGGCGTACTCCTCGGCGCTCCGAAAGGAGTCCGCTCCCAGGCAGAAGCGGGCCCGCCAGCGGACCCCCCCCGGTTCCGGATCGCCCAAGCCCACGCGGATAGTCCGGTTCCGGGCGTCCACGACGGCGATCATTTCCCCTCGCCTTCCTCCCGGGCCAGGCGGGACTTCCCGGCGGCGCCTTCGACGCCCTTCCAGGCGCTGACGATGGCCGCCGTGAAGACCGCCGCCGCCGCGGCCTCGACCAGGCCGTTGGACACGGCGATGCCGACCAGCACCGCCGGCAGGGCGCCGGGTTCCACTCCGAAGACACCGCTGATCTGGGCCGCCGCCGTCACCCCCAGCATGGTCAGGACCAGGGCCGTGTTCACGAAACTCCCGACCGCCCCGGCGAGGGCGGCGGCTAGGGCCCGGAATTTTCCCCGGAACGCCGCGTACACCGCCCAGGCCGCCGCTCCGATCACCAGCCGGGGCAGGACCGACACCAGGGGGTTCGTGAACAGAGGATCCAAGGGACCGATGGGGGCCACTGCGGCCTTGACCATGCTGGTCACCCCGAAGATGAGCCCCACGCTTACTCCCGCCCAGGGCCCCTCCAGCACCGCGGCCACGATGGCGGGGATGTGCATCACCGTCAGGGACGCCCCCCCGAACCAGGGCAGGTACCCCAGAGGGGTCACAGCCAGGACCACGGACACGGCGCCCAGGGCGCCGGACACCACGATTCGCCGCACGCTAGATCGTTCCACAGTTCCACCTCCCAAGATCCCGGTGCACGCCGCGTAAGGGTCGCGCCCGGATCGCAGAATCTATGGGCCGCCGGTCCCGGACCGGAGCCCCAACCGGCCGCCTTCCCTCGGCCGGGGAACACCCTATCGCAGGAGGGCCTCCGCTCCCAGGGCGGCGGCCGCGAACACCAGGGCGGCCAGTTTGACCAGGGAGTCCCAGCGTCCGCCCCCGGACTCGGCGTAGCGGGTGCGGGGGCCCGAGGACCAGCCCCGGGCCTCCATCGCCTCCGCCAGGGCTTCCGCCCTCTCCAGGGCCCGGATGGTCACCGGCACGAGCAAGGGCAAGTAGGCTCGAGCCCTCCGGACCGGACCTCCCCGGCGGGAACCCAGGTCGGCGCCCCGGGCCGCCTGGGCCTTAACGATGGTCTCCAGCTCCCCGGCCACGATGGGGATGAACCGGAACGCCACCGCCACCGTCAAACCCAGTCCCCGGGCCGGGAACCCGAAGCGTTCCAGGGGCGCGAAGAGATCCTCGACGCCCCGAGCCGTGTCCCCCTCGGTGATGACCGAGGTGAACAACCCCAGGGCCAGCATCAGGGTCGCGAAGCGGAGGGCCATAGCCAGGACGGCCAGAACCTCCCGGACCGTCAGGGAGACGGGACCCGCGGCCAGGAGGACCGAACTGCGGTCCTGGGGCCAGGTGACCAGGACCTGGAGGATGGCCGCCAGGCCCAAGAGGGGGAGCACCGGCAGAAAACCCCGAAGGAGGACAAGGGGACGGATCCGGGCCAGAAGGGCGAACCCCAGGCAGACTGCCGCGAGGGCACCCACGACCCACACGGAACTGGAAAAACTGGCCGGCAGGATCAGGGCTAGGAGCCAAAGGTATTTAGCCGCCGGGGAAAGGCGGTGGACCGGCGAGTCCTGTTCCACATACATCCCGATGGAGACGTTCCGAAGGAACTCGAAGTTCTTCATACCCGGGTCTCCAGGGCGGTCCGGGGCGCCGGGTGTTCCCGGTTCGAGTCGGAATCCGGAACAGGCCCTACATCCCGGGCAACCGCCAAGGCCCGGATCAGGCCGGCCTCGTCCACGATGCCCCCCGGCAGGGCAGTTCCGGCCCCGCGGAGGGCCTCCGCGACCCGGACTCCGAAGGGAGGGGCCAAGCCCCAGGACGGATCCCAACCCTCGCCGAAGACGTAGGCCGGGGAGCCCGCCGCCCGGACCCGGCCCGCGCACAGGACCAGGACCAGGTCCGCCCGGGCGGCCTCCTCCATGGAGTGGGTGGCGAAGACCACGGTACCGCCCGTGTCCGCGTAGGAATGGACGAGATCCATGAGCCGGGTCCGGGAGACCGGATCCAAAGCGGAGCCCGGCTCGTCCAGGAGCAGGGCTTCCGGCTCCAGGGCGAGGATCGAAGCCAGGGCCAGGCGGCGCTTCTGACCCCCCGACAGGGTCCGGACAGGCCGATCCCGGAACTCGTCGAAGGGCAGTCCCACGGAGTCCATGGCCTTCCGGACCCTGCCGACCAGGGCGGATCCCGACAGCCCCTGGTTCCGGGGGCCGAAGGACACCTCGTCCCCGGCGTAGTACTCGAACAGGGCGGACTCCGGCCTCTGGACGGACAGGGGGGTACGCATCCGCAGGGCCCGGAGATCCGCCTTCGGGTCGGAGGTGTCCACTCCCAGGGACAAGACCCGGCCCGGCCGGGGAAAGGCCAAGGCCGCCAAAAGCTGGAGCAGGCTGGACTTCCCGGAGCCCGTGGCACCGACCAGGGCGACCCGGAACCCCCGGGGAATCACCAGGGACACATCCTCCAGAGCCCGGCGCTCCCGCGGGGTGCCCGAGAGGTAACGGAGACCCGCCTCCGCGGCCCGGAACGCCGGGGATCCTTCGTAGGGGGTCGAAGCGTCGACGGACGGGGCGGAGGGGCACGACGGAGATTCCTCGGCAGGAGGGACGGATCGGGACCGCGAAGTCGTCGGGCTCGGAGACACATCCAGGATCGTCCTTAGGGTACCGGACCCTTCCTCCGATCCGCCCGGCTTCCGGAACGCCTCCGCCGCGCGCCGGCCCAGCTCCTCGGGGCCCTCGCCCGGCCGGGGAAGAAGGCCCAGGGCCGAGGCGAGACTCCAGGACCGCGGCAGGGCCAAGCCCAGGGCGGAGAGATCCTCCGTACGGAAGAGGTTCTCCGGGGCGCCGTCGAAGACCGCCCGGCCCTCCGCCAATACCACGAGCCTGCGGGCCCGGGCAGCCTCGTCCATGTCGTGGGTTACGTGGATGACGGTCGTACCGGCGGCTGTCAGGGCGTCCATCCGGTCCAGGATCTCCGAACGCCCCGCGGGATCGATCATCGAGGTGGCCTCGTCGAAGACGAGGTACTTCGGCCGCAGCACCAGGGCGCCGGCCACGGCCAGTCGCTGCTGCTGCCCCGCGGAGAGAAACCGCGTCGGGCTCGCGCGCTCCTCGGCAAGCCCCATCTCCTCCAGCGCGGCCCGGACCCGGGTGAGCATCTCGGGACGCGGGACGCCGAGGTTTTCCAGGCCGAAGGCAGCGTCCTCCTCCACGACGGAGGCGACGATCTGGTCCGGGGGATTCTGGAAGACCAGGGCCAGGATCCTGCGGATGGAACGCCGCTCCTCCGGGCGGGAAGGATCCAGACCGTCCACGGCTACGGATCCCGGGGACGGAACCACAAGGCCGTTCAGGCAACGGATCAGAGTGCTCTTCCCGGAGCCGTTCGCCCCGGCCAGGGCTACGTATTCGCCCTCTTCGATCTTCAGGGAAACGTCCGTCAAGGCGGGCTTCGAGGCTCCCGGATATGTGAAGGTAAGGGATTCTATCCGGATCAATTCGGACCCGCCGGCGGGCGGGCGGATCTCACGAGGAAAGCGGGCATAGTCACCTCGCGTCTCGGTCCCGACGGCCCGCCGATCCCCGCCGATCCCCGGGGAGACCGAAAGGCGGCGGCGCGGCTTCGTCGATGCGGATCCAAGCGCCAAGCCCAAGGTACGCTCTCCCGAGGGATTTGTCAAGGAAAGCGCTTCCCGCTAGAGTGGAGTCATGACCTGCCCCCTCTGCGGATTCCGGACATCCCGGGACCCGGCTGTCCGGCCCTGGGCGGAAATCCGCGGCCAGGCATACGCCCGGTGCCCCCGGTGCACCTACATTTACCTGGACCGGAGCCGCCTGCCCTCCCGAGGGGAGGAGAAGGCCCGCTATCTCAGGCACCGGAACGATCCGGCGGATCCGGGCTACCGGTCCTACCTGGAGGAGTTCGTCCGCAAGGCCGTCCTCCCCTACGCCCCGCCGGGAGGCAGGATCCTGGACTTCGGGTCCGGTCCCGTGCCCGCCTTGGCGGCCCTGCTCGGGGACCATGGATTCGCGGCCAAGGCCTACGATCCCTACTTCGCCCCCGATCCTCCGTACCGGGCCGGCCCCTTCGACCTTATCGCTATCCACGAGGTCGCCGAGCATCTGTCCAGGCCGTACTTAGAATTCGCCCGGCTTGCCCGGATCCTGACGCCCGGCGGACGCCTTGCGGTCCGTACCCGCTTCGCCCCGGAGGATCCCGGAGAGTTCCGGACCTGGTGGTACCGGGAGGATCCCACACACGTAGGTTTTTTCAGCAGCCGCTCCTTCGCCGTCCTGGCGGGGCGCCTAGGGATGTCCGTGGAGCTGGAGGATGGCCGCGACACCCTGGTGTTACGAAGCTTGTGCTGAGCTTCAGACCTCGGAGCTCTTCAGGGCCTTCTTCCACCGGCCGCCCCGGAACCAGACGAATCCCGCAAGGGCCGTGGCCAGGTTCGACACGAACATCGCGGCCCAGATGGACAGGGGCCCCAGACCGGCCAGGAAGGCCAGGGCGTAGGCTAGGGGAACCCGGACAACCCAGAGCCGCACGACCGACAGGACCATGATGACCCGGGTGTCCCCGGCGCCCTGGAAGGCTCCGGTCAGGACCAGGTAGAGGGCGAAGAGGAGCACCGAGGGCGCCACCACCTTGAACATACGGTCTCCGACGACGATCGCCTCCGGATCGGCCACGAAGAACCGCACCAGGTGCCCTCCGAAGATGACCGAGGCCCCTATGGGAATCCCCACCAGGACCAGGCAGAGCTTTAGGGAGCTCCGCACGACCCGGGCCGCCCGAGTTTCGTCCCGGGCTCCCAGGGCCTGTCCGACCAGGGTCGTTGTGGCCACGGAAAGACCGTGGGCGGGCAGGTCGAAGAGACCGATGAGGCGGTTCCCGACTCCGAAGGCGGCTATGACTCCGGTTCCGAAGAGGTTCACAACTCCCTGGAGCACCGTGAACCCCAGGGCGGACAGGGCCTGTCCCACCGAGGACGGCAGCCCGATGCGGAGGATCAGGGACGCGGCCTTGGGGTCCGGGCGGAGGAGGGCGCTCCGCAGGCGGAGCGGACCGCGGCCCCGGATCAGGATGCGCAGGGAAAGGAGGGCACCCAGCCCTTGGGAGATGACCGTAGCCGATGCCGCCCCGGCGACGGACAGGGCCGGGATCGGACCGAAGCCGAAAATCAGCAGGGGATCCAGGACAAGGTTGGCCAGGACCGCGGTCAGGTGGACCTTCAGGGGGGTCACGGTGTCCCCGATGGCGGAAAAAGATGCCTGTAACAGGAAATACGCGAACATGAAGGGCATGCCGAAAAGGACGATGCGGAGGTAACTCAGGGCCGGGTCGAGGACTTCAAGGGGGGTGTTGAGCAGCCGGAGGATCGGACGGGCTAGGACCAGGCCCGCGAGGGTCAGGATCCCGGACGCGGCGGCCAGAATGAACCCTGTCTGGTTCATGAAGAAGTTCATCCTCTCCCCGTCGCCCCGGCCCTTCATCTGGGCTATCAGGGTCGTACCGGCGCCGGAAAGCCCGGCGGCGAAGATGATCAGGAAGAACACCAGGCTGGTCGACACGGAGGGCGCCGAGAGCTCCGTGGAGCCCAGCTTGCCCAGGAAGAAGGCGTCCGTAAGGTTGTAGAGGGTTTCCACCAGGCTGCCCGCCATGGCGGGGGCGGCGATCCTGAGGATTCTGCCGGATTCTGTCATGCCGCCAGAGTAGCCCCGCCGGTTGTCCGTGTCCAGGGAGCCGGCTTCGATTGACGAGGGTTCTCCTTCCGGATAGACTCGCCTGAATATGAAGATTTGGCTGAAACTGCTCATCGGGGCCCTCTTGGGCACGGCCCTGGGTTTCCTGCTGCCTTCAGGTCCCCAGACGGACTCCGCGCTGGGCGTCCTCTTCGAGCTTGCGATTCGATGCGGTCGGTATATCTTCCTGCCGTTGATCTTCTTCTCCGTCCCGGTGGCCGCCTTCGAACTCTATGAGGATAGGAAGCTGGGCCCCGTCGCAGGCAAGGCGATCCTGATAGCCGTCATTTCCGTGTTCGCGGCGTCGATCCTGGGAGCCCTTGGAGCCTTCGTCCTCCAGCCGGATCGGATACCCCTGGTCGGCGAAACCTCCGCGGTGGAACCCCCGGCCTCGGCGCGGGACATCATCTTGGGACTGTTCCCCCGGAACGCCTTCCAAGCCCTCGTGTCCGGCGGTGACGGTTTGGCCCCGCTTCTCATACTAGCGGTCATCCTGGGCCTGGCGTTCTCGTTCGACCTGGCGGTCACAAAACCTGTGATCGGGATGTTCGATTCCCTTTCCAGGATCCTCTACCAGATCAACTCCTTCTTTGTGGAAATCCTTGCGGTCTTCGCCATCCCGGCCGCCGCCTACAACGCCCGGGCCTTGCGAGCGGTTCTGGAGCTGTCCCTGTACCGAAGCCTGTTGCTTGTCGTGGCTGCGGAGGTGCTTTTCACGGTGTTGGTCCTTCTGCCCGGCGTTCTCTACTTCGCGGGCGGCCGCAAGAACCCTTTCCGAATCCTGTACGGTCTCGCCGGCCCTGCCCTGGCCGCGGTCGTCACGGGGGACCTCCTATTCGGGGCCGGAACCCTGGCCAAGCACGACAAGGAAAACCTGGGCGTCCGAAGGAGGGCCGGAACGCTGACCTTGCCGATCGCCCTGCTCTTGGGCCGAGCCGGCACCGCCCTGGTAACCTCCACGAGCTTCATCGTCGTCCTGAACTCCTTTTCCAACATCGGGCTTTCGGTTCAAACCCTTCTGTGGATCTTGCTCTTCGTGCCGTTATCCGCCCTCCTTTTAGGGGCGACTCCGGGGCTCGGCCCCGCCGCCGCGCTCGCCCTGCTTTCGAGCCTATACGGCCGGGGGTTCGAAACCGGCTACCTGCTCCTTGTCCAGACCGCGGTCCCCTTGCTCCTGGCGGGGGTCTTTCTGGACGCTATCTGGGCGGGCTGCGTGTCCTGGATGACCGCCCGTTCTGAAGGCCTGGCCGTGGAACGGGAGGTTCGGAGGTATATTTAAGTGGGCAGTGAACGGCAGTCGGTGGAGGGAAGCGGATCTACGGGTAGCTGTAGCTACATACTCCCAAAAGCTACCCTTTGAGCCAATTTAAAAAGTCGGTCACTTTTAAAATTGGCTTTGCGATTGCTCGCCAATCGCGGATTTCATCGAAACTATCCCCTGTCCCGCGTCCCCTCTCCACCGTCCACCGTTTTCGTTGACTTTCCTCCGGGCAGACCCTACAATCCTCCCATGAACCTCCGCACCGTACTGAACGAACAGTCCATA
>Ga0067045_1030551_pt1 | contig 14889 bp, 11 predicted proteins | sample TerdegcTABiofilm_FD_59184 | JGI IMG/M metagenome (GOLD analysis project Ga0067045, IMG submission 59184) | Combined Assembly of (Gp0054472, Gp0054536) Wastewater bioreactor microbial communities from Singapore -Terephthalate degrading...
TCACGGCGGGCAGCCGCGTCTCAGCCGTCATGGAAGCTGGCGAGTGCAAGAATGGGCGCGCCCTGCCGCGCTTGCTACGATTCCAGTAGCCGCAACTTGCTCGCGCGGCCGTGTCCCAACACGGTACAACCGCGTCGGCGGCGTTTTGGTATCCGGCGTCTTGGTATCCGAGGTCTGCCGGGCACGAGCTTGCCGGTAGGGTGAGCGGTTATCGCCGAGCTGCTGTTTTCCTCTGGGGCGTGCCGTATAATTCCGAAAATGAAGGCCGTCGCCTGACCGGTGGCTTCTGAGACCGCATCATGCCCTGGACGGGCTAAGAGCAGTCGGTTGCTACCCCGGGCGACGTTTCGGAAACTGTCGAACGATCGACCCCGGCGGCTTGCCCCCTCGCGGCGCCTGCCGCGACGCACGGACCTTCGAATGCACCATTCCCGCCTTGTATCTCCAAAGTCGGTTCCCTTTCGTTTGCTCTCCGCCGTCATTCGGTTTCTAGCGTCGTTGCGGTTGGCGGTGGTCACGTTGGTCGCCTTGGTCGTGATTCTGGCCTGGGCGACGTTCATTGAACAGGCCTACGGTTCTGCGGCGTCGCGTTTCGGGGTGTACCGCACCGGTTGGTTCGCGGGCTTGGCCGTTCTTCTCGGCTTGAACGTCTTTTTCGCGGCCGCCGTCCGGTTTCCCTGGAAACGACATCAGACGGGATTTGTGATCACCCACGCGGGAATCCTGGTCCTGTTGACGGGTTCCATGCTATCGGCGCTTTACGGCATCGACGCTCAAATGCGGATCTACGAGACCGATCGGCCGCGCGCGGACCTCCTTGGCGGATTGGCCTTCGAGGATTCATTGCACTTCGAGCTTACTCTCCCCGTCCCTGCCTCCGCGAATACGCAAGAGACTGCGGATCGGGTAGCGCGGCTCGTCCGTGTCCCGTTCCATAGCGGGCCTTTCAATTGGCGAGACTATCACGCGTTCAGTCTGCAACACCTCTTTTCCGCCGATCCGGGACGCCTCCCTTGGTTTCCCTGGGGACTTCGGTCCATGGCCAAGGGAATCCTCTATAATCGAGATGGCGTTCGCCTGGAAGTCCTGGACTACTACAGCGATTCCCGGGAGGTGTCCGGGGGTTACTTGTGCATTTACGCGGAGACCAATCGCAGTCCGGAAGGGGGGGCGGCGCGGGCGTGGGAACCGGTCGAGCTCGAGATCACGCCGGGCAGACAGCCTGGGGGACAGGCCGTCGTTCCGGTTGGTTCCCGGGCGACCCTGGCGGACGGCACGAGTCTCACGTTTACGGTGGCCGCGACCAAGTCCTCGGATGAAGTTCGGGCGTTTCTGGAGTCTCGCCCGCAGGCCGACGAGCCGTTTCAGGATCAGGTGGTCCTCTTTTGCCGCGGGGTGCGTTATGTCATTCCAACTTCAGATTGGAAAGACGGTTCCAAGATATCTCTGGGAAGCACGGGTTTGACCGTGACCCTAGCACAGCGCGAAGATCGCCTGTTGGCTCTGGAGTTGACGGTCGAAGACGGCGAGGGCAACGCGGAAGAAATGCTGCTTTTCGCCGACCGTCCGGAGTTCAATCGGCAAGCCGGAAGGCTCGGTGTGTTCGGATCCTATTGGGTGGACACGGCCGCCGTCAACCAAGACATCCGTCGTTTGACCGACATCCATCCGCAGGCATTGGCCGGCGGGACGCAAGGCAGGGTCGACCTGCTACAGTCGGCCGATGGGAAGCTGTACTTCCGTTACTGGAAGGCCCCACGCTTCCTTGCCGCCGGCGCGGTCCCCCTTCTCGGTTCGCCGTTCAAGTTAGGGGAAGGACGGGACGGATTGAGGCTCGCCGTGCGGACGCTCCTGCCTTACGACCTCGACCGGCCCGAACGCAAGACTGTGGTCCCGCGACCGTTTCGAAAGCGACGGACGGGCATGGAACTGCCCCGCGCGCTCGTGCGGTTGACCGTGGGATCGCAGACGAAGGATTCGTGGTTGGCCGTGCTACCGCAGGGGGCGACGGAGGCCTTTTCGGCGGATGAGCTGATACGCCTCGCGGAAGGCGACCGATCGGCGAGCTTGATTCTTCGTTACGATGCTGTGGACGTCGGCTTTCGTCTACGGTTGGCCGAGTTCCAGCGAAAGATGGATCCCGGCACGACGCAGCCGTCCCATTACGCCAGCTTGGTGGATCTCTACGTTCCCACCGACTCGGCCGAACGCTTCGGCAATTACCCGGCGGAGGATCCCAACTCCGAGGAGTTGCGCGATGCAGGGCTGACGTTGGTTCAACGCGGCATCCTGATCACGTTAAACCATCCCGTAAACCTGTCGGACCCCCGCAGCGGTCGCACTTATCGGTTATATCAAGAGGCCTTCAACGGCCCATTCCGGCCGGGCGAGCCCATTTATGAGAGGGTGCTGGGCCCGGGATCGGCAAAATCCGAGCTGTATGCCTCGATCCTCACCGTCAACTACGATCCGGGAAGAGGACTGAAGTACTTCGGTTCGCTTCTGATCGTGGGGGGAATTGTAACCATGTATCGCATGCGGGCGTACTTCTTCAGGCGGCGATCCCGCGACGATATGACGTCGGATTCAAGGCCTGAACCGGCCGTCGAGAGGGGTGCTCCTCGTGGGAAGACGCTCCATCTAACGACGGAGACTGGGGGCAAGGAGGAAGAAGTGAGATCCGTTGCCGCTCCCCGAGGGTGATTTGACCGTAAGTCGCGTGCGTGTCAGCCTGGATTCGCCCGACGTGCGTAATCTTCGATGCCGGTCGATGCGAATCTCAGGTGGTGGATACCGCCTGGTACGTTTATGAGGATTGGTGTTGCGGATTAGTGGTAGCAGGTTTTGGGCAAGAAGGAATATTTCGGATGACTGAGAGGGTATCCCTGTTCGAGAAGGTTCGGCTCCCCGCCTTGCTTTTTGCCTGCGGGGCCTTTTGGGCGTCAGGATTGTCTGTAGTCCCTGCGTCGGAAAGCGCCAAGCTCGATCTTTCCGCCTGGAAGACGATCCCGCTTTGGGAAGATGGACGCATCAAGCCGTTGGACACGTTCGCTCGGCAAATCGTGACCGAGTTGTGCGGACGAGAGTCCCCCACGTTGCCTCCTCCGCGAGACGCCGCCGGGCACCCTCGCAAGGATCACCCCTTGTTTCCCGGTGGAGAGCCGCGGCGCTGGACGCCCGAGGAGCTGTTGTTCAGTTGGCTGGTGGAACCGGAGCTTTGGGAGGATGTGGCCTTCCTGGAAGCCTCGCACGAAAAGCTCCGCTCCGATATCCTTGGCGTCGCGATCGTGGACGCGGAAGGACGCCGTTTGAAATTCGTCTCGCCGCGTGAATTGGAGCGGGCGGAACGTTTCCAGCAATACCTCCGCGACTTGAGCAGGCGGCGGCGCGAGTTGCAATCGCGCGGCGAACAATTCCGGCCGCTGGGATTGGATCGCAAAGTCTCGTCGCTCTGGAATGCGTATTCCCGCTTTCGACTCTTGGCTTACCAGCCGCGGCCGGACGCCGTGCCGGAATTCCCGCCGACCGTGCCTTTGCAACATCCGGTCACGGTGCGATTGAATCAACTGATCGAGGATTGGTCGGCCGTCGAGCCGCAGTTGCGTCAATTGGCGGAGGCCGGTGCTTTGGAAGCTGCGGCTCAAGCCGTCCATTCGCATCCCACGCCGAATTTGGTAGCGGCGGTTCGTGAACGGTTTGAGGCATTGGAATCCGACCTCCGGAATCGGACGACGTTTTCGACGCTGGATCGGCGACTCGGTGCTTTGAAGACGCCGCTTCGCGAGTTGGCCTTGACCATGGAGAGTCTCCGCAATCGGGCGTTAATCACCGAGGCGCCGCCGGGCATGGAGTCGTCCCAGTTTGACAGTCTCCGGGGTAATATCCGTTTGTTGACCGCCCGTCTGCAAACCCTGGCACAAAACGTCGAGGCTGCGCAGGTGATGCTCTACGATGTGGGCGGTGGCCCGCATGTGCTTCCGGCCCCTTTTGTTGCCGCCATTGTTTCTCAGAGTGATTCGGGGGAACCCATCTCTCCTTGGATCAGCTTGCAGGCGGTGCTGTTCGGGGATTGGCGTGACGCCGACAGCGTTTTGGCGCCGTTTGCGCACTGCTCGAGCGAGTACGGTGCGCTATTGCAGAAGACGCGAGACGCTTTCGAGGACGCCGCGGCGGTGTATCGAGATCGTGACGCACCGCAACGTGAGACAAAGTTGGCTCAGGCCTTAGAGACGTTCCGGGAAGGATTGCGAGAGCTGGGGACCGCGATCGAGCCGATCCGCCGTACGCTGCCGTTGGATTCCAGTCACCGGGACATCTTGGCGGCGACGGCCTATCCTTCACGCAAAGCGGTTGCCACGGAACTTTTCTATAATCGCTTCAATCCCTTTTTCTGGTCGTGGGTGGTGAATCTCGCGGCCTTTTCGGCGATTTTACTCAGCCTGGGACGGATCCGGGGACCTTTATTTTGGACCGGCGTCGCACTTCTGGTCATAGCCCAGGCGATCACGATTTCCGGTTTCGGCCTGCGGGTTGCAATCACAGGGTGGGCTCCCGTTACGAACATGTTCGAGTCGGTGGTTTTCGTCTCCTTGGTGACGGGCGTACTGGCAATTTGGTTCGTGACGCAACCCATTGTCGGCGACGGATTGCGCGAGGCTTGGAGGTGGACTGCATTTCCGGTTCGATTGCCGACGGGCGGGAACGGTTCCGAGAGTCGAGGTACACGGGCCGCCCCGAATTCGAGCCGGCGCATCGTTTCCTGGGTCGTCATTACCCCGCTTCGGGCCGTTTTGTCCGTCGTCTTATTCCTGTTGCTGGCCGTCGTTCCGTATGACGTCGCCAAGAGCCGCGCCGTCTTCGACCTCGTGCCGGAATTCGCGCGGGGTGTGACGTCGCCCTCCCCGGGAGACGTCATCATGATTCTTTTGGGGTGGCTGGTCGGCATCTGCATTTTGGCGGCGATCGTCTGGGGCGTACCGCGGCTGCTCTTGAGCGCAGTGCTTAGTCTTTTCACGATCCCCGCCGATCTGAACCGAGAGAAGCTCCGATCCGCCATCCGGCACGCCTATGCGCGAAAACCCTACGCTTTGGCCGGCGCGGCCTTGGCGTTTTCCGTCGCCATGATCGGTTATTTTACCCCCGTGTGGGATCGCGGCATCAATGCTTTACAACCGGTCTTGCGCGATCGCATGTGGTTGTTTGCCCACGTATTAACCGTGACGGCGGGGTATGGAGCGGGATTGCTCGCCTGGGGATTGGGCAACTTGGCCCTGGGCTATTACTTGTTCGGCCGATATCGGCGGGTGTCCGACGCTCCCGTGACCGGCAGCGACGGCGTGCATCGTCCAGCCGCCGGGGCCGCGGCCGGCATCGCGTCTGTGCAATCGCCGGAGCCGTGCGTCCACTTGGCCAGCTACATGTACCGAGCGATCCAGGTCGCCGTGGTGTTGTTAACGGCGGGAACGATTCTGGGCGGAGTCTGGGCGGACCGTGCTTGGGGACGATTTTGGGGGTGGGATCCAAAAGAGGTTTGGGCCTTGGTTTCCATCTTGGTTTACTTGGCTTTGCTCCACGGTCGGTATGCCGGCTGGATCGGCAACTTCGGTATGGCGGCCGGATCGGTGATCGGTATGATTTCCGTGGTCTGGGCCTGGTACGGCACGAATTATCTCATGCCCATCGGGCTGCATTCGTACGCAGGCGAAGGCAGCGGCGGCGGACTCTACGTAGTGGCCTTCTTTACGGCCAATCTGCTGGTCGTAGGGGCGGCGCGACTGCGATACCTGAAAGAGATCCGCGCTGCCCGGGTGTTGAGCCGGGACATCGAACCCCAATCCCTTCGCTCGACCAAGCCCCGGCGAGACCGGGAGCCCGTGGCCACGAACGCTTGATGCGCTATTCAGCCCGCGGAAAAAAAGCTGCCTTGGGAGCGAAAACGGCCATATAGTGCTGCGTTCCCGGAAGGAACCACACTTCCACGGCGATCCAACCGCCCTGTTCCGCCTCCGTAATGAGCTTGCTGAGTTGCGTCCCGTGATCCTGCCCTCTTACGGCGATCTCGGGATAGGTTTCGATCACGCACACCCGGCCGGTCGGTTTGCACTGTTCGGCCAAAGCCCGCCAATACGCAACACGGCCGTCGGCAGGCAGATGATGGTAGGTCTGCGAGATGAATGCCAGGTCGAGGGAACCTCCCGGTCGGCCCGGGTGATCCGTGGGGCACTGATACGGCTCGATTTCCGGGCGTCCCTGGAATCTTTGTTTCATGCCGTTTACGAGCCCCGGCTGGACCTCCGCGGCAAAAACACGGCCGCTTGGCGCCACCCGTTGCGCCAGCTTGTCGGACCACCAGCCGTCTCCCGCCCCGATATCCACCACGGTGTCTCCCGGCCGCAGGTCCAAACGATCGAGAATCCATTCCGCTTGATTGCGATAACTGTAACCGCCGCCGTCTCGTGAGGCGAAAGCGGCGGCGTCGAGGATTCGAGAGCTAGGGCACTCGGCGGCGATCGCGGCTTCCATCAAAACGCACACGAACACGAACACCGCTGCCGTCTGAATCCGGAATTTCATAGGAGATCCTCCTTCGCCAAAGTGGAATTCGTCCAAGGATGAAGCCGCGAGTCGCATCGCGTGACATCCTTCGATGGAAGTGACAAGCCCAAGGATAACGCCTCCGGGAGCAGGCAAGCAACTCTTTTCAGTCTGTTTCTACCCGAGCTTTCCTGCCGGAATCTGTCGCGACGGGGCATGCCATGACCTATAGTTCTGTGAGGCGGTCCACTCACCGCGCAATCGTGCGCTACAACTTCGTTCCGCTTTTTCAAAGGTAGCAGGGCCATGAAATGCCTTTGGGGGTTCAGGTACGTTCGATCGGTTTCGCAATTTCTCGGCCCCTATCAGGCGGGACGAGCGTTGCGGGGGATCTCGCTTCGGCCGAACACGCTCCCGTCCCTGGTAGCCTTAGCGGCGGTAATGGGGATGGCGGCGATCACGACGGCTGAGCCGGCTAGGGATACACGCGAGGGTCGTCGCTACACAGTAGAAGCCCGCGTGGAGTACGCCAAAAACTCCGGCACGAATATCCAAGCACAACTTTCGCCCGGCGACTTCACCATACCCGAGGGCTTTTACGCATCGGATTTCCGGTACTCCTTCGGAGACGTCAAAACCGGAAAAGAATCAAACCGGATCGGTCCGAGAACAATCTATTCCGTGACGGAAAAGCGGTTTGTTTCGGAAGCCCGCAGCACGCCTGATTTCACACTTAAACCGGGAAAGTATCGCTTTTCGGTGGGCGGGATGCCGGGTGCCGTCGGCACGCTTAGCTATACCTTGCGACGCGGCGTCCCCTCCGGACAGGAGGACGATCAACTTGCAGAAAAGGCCGACCGGATCATCGAGGTCACGACCTGGTCTACAACTAAGCCGGAAGAAAAGTACACGGAAGTATACTACATCAAAGGAAAGAAGGTGGTTGGACGTATCAACCAGGAACTCAAGGGCACCCCGGACAATCCTCATCATCACTCAGAGCCGATACAGCTCCGCGGCGAGTTCGTCGGCGTGATTGAAGAAAATGTGATTCGCGGACATTGGAAAGTGACCGGTGGACCGTACCGAGTAACGATTACACATGTAGACGGCCGTTCCTACGGTCGCACGGATTCCTTTCAAAGCAACTACGATGCAGAACTAACGCTCCAGCCCGGCGGCAGCATAAAACTTGTGGTCAACGGCAACGGTGAAACTGTGTGGGAATATGACGATGTAGCTTTGCAAGTCAAAGAATTTAACGTGACGGAAAAGACCTTCCGTCATAGTTGGAGCATTCCTCCGGAAGGTGTGGAATGGGGCATGGAAGGCACATGGAAAGAAACAAGCTCGGCAGGAAAGCAGCCGTGACCCAGCGACCGCGCCGTCCGTCCGACCTGATGCAGCTACCGTCATATTCCGAGGTTTCCGAGGAAACTCGGATGTGTTGAAGGCTCGCCTTCCGATTCGGATGCTTTCGAGCGAGGAGCCTCTTTCTCCAGGAATTCCGCGGCGCTGTCGCGGCAGATGGCCCTTACGGAATCATGGCTCAATTGCGACTCCGTCAATTTGAGCAGCGCCGACTCGAAGTAGAACATCGGGGCGAACGACCCGAAACAAATACGCCGCTCTGGGAGGATCGCGGCCAGTCGTTCCAGCGCGGCCATTCCCTCCAACATTCCCAGGTCTGCATAGACTCGTCCGGCCGAAAATAGCTTTGCCAAATCCGGTGCGGTGGCCGCCCGGTGGCAGTTCAACAACATGATCCGCAGCCCCGAAAAGGCATTCAGCCAACGTGACAAGGGGGCCGCATCGACGGGCTTCACGGTGAGGAGGGGATGCTGCGCGCGAATATCCTCCATCTCCAGCACGATTTGAACTCCGATGCCCGATCGTTCGGCCAGATGTAACAGTTGCCCGAATTCCGGCGTATCGAGTCCGTAGCCGTGATAGGCCGGAAAAAGACGGATGATCCGCATACGGAAGTCTTCGAGGCACTTGCGAAAGTCTTCTTGCCAATCCGGCATCGTCGGGTCGACGGTGCCGCACGGTGTGAAGAAATCCCGTCCGTGTCTCTCGCACTCCTCCCATAGTCGGCCGTTGGCCGATGCCATATCCCTACGGAAAACCGCTTCGAAGCTTCCGGCCCAGGCGGCGGTCACGCCGCGGCTTTTCAAGTGGGACGCCAATGCCGCCGGCTCGTCATTCGGTAAGCGGCGAAAGGGCCATTGGAACAGATAAACGTGGGTATCGATGAGAGGGCAAGGCGATTGCACCGGGAATGCGGAAAAAGCGGCTCCCGAGACGTCGGCACCCTCCAGCGCACCGGTCGCGGCGACACAAGCCAGGAAGTCACGGCGGCGGATATCATGGTCGTTCTTCATCCGTCCAGTCCTTTGGCCTTCAAGATCGGCGCCAGCAAGGCTTGAAGATTCCGGCCCAGGATCAGTCGCCGAGCATCTTCGTCGATTGCCGCGCCGAGCACCTTGCCAACTTGAGTGGCGAAGCTTCGCCCGGGCGCATCGCTGCCGAAAATCACGTGGTCCGCGCCGAGAAGTCGCACCGCTGCCTCCGTGAAGCCCGCCGTGGGATCGCTCCCGCTCAATTCCGCGTAGATGTTTGGCACCGCGCGAAAGGCCCGCAGTCCCAGCTCCCAATTGCCGCCGCCGCTGTGGGCGGCGATGAAAGCCGCATTGGGATGACGCCGCGCCAGGCAGGCCAAGTCTTGGGGCGTTGATTCGCCGGGAAGGTTTCCGGTCGACTTGATATACGTGTGCTGAAGTATTACCGCACGCTGCGCCCGGGCGAACTCCACGATCGGATCGAGAGCCGCATCGCAACAGCGGCGGGCCACCCACAGCTTGACTCCGACCATCGGCCCGTCTTGAAGATGCCGCCGCATCTCGTCGAGAGCGGCTTGCAGATGATTGGGATTCACATACACGAACCCAAAGACTTGTTTGGGATAACGTTCCACGGCTTGTCGCACTTCGCGATTCGCCTCTCTCAATTCTTCCGGAGTGGGATCGTATTGCCAGCGAGTTCCCATGAAGATGCAAACATGCGTAATGTTAAGGCGGGCGGCGCACTCCAGCAGCCGCTCGACTCGTTCCTCGGGAGTATTTCCCGGCAATCCGGCCAGATGCGTATGTGCGTCCCAGATGTCCGTGCCGACGGAGCAGACGCTTTGGTCGACGCCAATACTGGCAGGAAAATCGCTCATGGAGCACCGGGTGAACTTTCTGCTGAACGAACCGCAAGGGCAAGAACAGGGGGCATCGCGCCGATACCTGTCAACGGCTTGGCCTGTAAGAAACTCCGTGATCGGGGCGCAACAGTAGCATTTTGTCGCCAGTATACATTCGCGACTCGACCCAGACATCGGTCATGCCGCTCAACGGACGGCGAATCGCAGACTATGGAATAGCCGGCGAGCCGGGCGGGACCGCACCCGCGGAAATGCCTCGCGCCGAGTCGGATCAGTACGCCATTCGGCGACTGTCGTCAGTCCGGACAGCGATCGGAACAGCCGATGCCAGCGGCCAGTTTTGCGCGACGTCCGTGAAATTGCACTTGCGGGAATTGGGCGGCTTGGATAAATAGTCGTCGGCGAAGGGCTTTTCAGGAGCGGCAACCAATCCGTGCTCAACTCGAACCCGTCCTTGGCCGTGACGGACGACAGAGGGGTGACTCTCATGCGATTTTGCGCTGCGATCTTCATACCGGCCGCCCTGTTTGCGGCAGGGCTGTCCGGATGCGCGCAAAACCAGTTCGCAGCCTCGCAAAATGCGGCCGTGCAACAGCAACAAGCAGCGTTAAGTCGCCAATTGGAGGAAGCTCAGGCGCGAGCCGTGGCCTTGGATCGCGATAATCAGCAACTGCAAACGATGCTCGCTCAGGCTAACCAGCGGGCCAAGATTTTGGAAAATCAAGTGGCGGTCGTCCAGCGGCAGTTGAGCGACACGACCGCTCAGGTCGCACAATTGCAGAAGGAGAAAGAGGAGGCGGAGCGGCAAGTCAAGACGTTGAATGCTTCGTTGCAGCGATCGGGGAGCGTGAGCATTCAGCCCAACAACAGCTTGAGCCAAGCTCTTCCCGCGGTCAACATTCCGGGCGTTCAGGTTCGTCGAGACGGTGACGTCGTTCGGGTCGAATTGCCGGCGGACCAGCTTTTCGAACCGGGTGTATTGCAATTCCGGCCGGATGCCATCCCGTTGCTAACCGCGGTAGGAGCGGAGATTGCGCGGACCTATCCCAATCAACTGATCGGGGTGGAAGGCTTCACGGATTCCGGTCCCCTCCGTTCCACCACTTGGAAGAATCATCTTCAAATGTCCGTTTCGTGGGCCGCAGCCGTCCAGGACGCCTTGGTTACGCAGGGCATTTTCCCTGCGGACCAGCTCTTCGTGGTCGGCCACGGTGCGTCCCACCCGGTCATGTCCAACGCGACCGAAGCCGGACGTCAGAAAAATCGGCGTGTGGAATTGGTCATCTACCCCGAGAAGCGGTCGTCTTAACGCCGATCCGGCAAGGGCATTCGCCTTGTGGGAGGTGATTGCTTATCGATCGCCGCATTGGTTGGATGCAACGCGGAACCGGAATCGCAAGACGATCATCGCGTGACCGGCCGCGGGCCGTCCGGTTCGGCGCCGTGCGTACGGCTTCAGCGGCCCGCTGCGATGGCTAATCCGGAGTGACCGTGCGATTGATCGGTTCTGTTTGGTTCTCGTTCGCAACCAGTCGCAAAACCACCGGACCGTCCGCGTTTGCCACAGCCTGAAAGAACTCTTTGGGGTTACCTACCGGCACGCCTCCCACGTGACTCACCAGGTCTCCTGCCCGCAGACCCGCCTTCCAAGCGGGACTGCCTTCGTCCACTTCCTTGACGGCCACGGCGTTCAGCGTAGGCGGAAAGAACCACATGCCGCCATCGCGCTCAGGCCCCATGGCCGAGACATATTCCACGGCCATGCCCCGCCACTTGCGCGGGGGCGCCGTAACCACCTTCTTTCCGCGGACGGGATATTTCGTCAGGGTCACTTCCATCTGTAGGCTTCGCTCGCCGCGAATTACGTCGAGTCGAACTCGCCCATCCGCAGGTTGACTGCCTACCGCCAGGACCAAGCCGTCTTCGTCGTAGATCGGATTGCCGTCGACCGCCGTGATGACGTCCAGCGGCCGAAGTCCGGCCCGATCGGCCGGCGTTCCCGGGACTACGCGATCAACGCGAGTCCCTTGGGCCCCATTCAATCGCTCCGCCAAGGGCAGCGCATCCGGCTGAAGTCCGAGGAACCCGTATTCCACTTCCTCGCCGCGCTTCAGCCGTTCCAACGCACGGCGGAACGTGGCATCGACGGGATAGGCGTAACCGGCGGCCTTCTCAAAACCGGGAGCAACGGGCAGATCGGTCAATAGGCCAACCATTTCGCCTGAGAGATTGACGAGAGCCCCGCCGCTGGTGTTGAAGCTGAGTTTGGCATCCGTCTGAATCAGCGTGCCGAAGTGGTGGATCGTGGGCTTGCCGGTCGGCTCGGATTCACTGGGAGTGAGCGGCGCCTTGCGATGCAAGTTGGAAACGATTCCCCAACTTGCGCTGACCTGTCCGTCCTTGGCCACGGCATAGGGATTCCCCAGCGCGATAACAAATTGACCTTTGCGGAGGCGTTCGGCGGCACCGAGCCGAATCGGCACCAGATCCGACGCCTCGACTGCCAGCACGGCCAAATCGCTGCGAGGATCGGCCGCCTTGACCACGGCCTTGAAAATGCGGTGGTCGTTGGTGGTTATGTAATATTCACAGTCCTGACCAAGAAAATGGTAAACCGTCACCACCAACCCGGAAGCGTCGATCACCACCCCCGCAGCGTAATCGCCTATCACCGCGGTATCATCGGAGGCTCTGCCGCCCGGACCCGCGCCGAACAATCCAAAGGGATCGGGTCGCGGCTCCAGATTCATGATCTCCCCCGGTTTTGGTCGCTGGACCCGAGCCACGGCAACGACCGAGCGCTCCGCCTCCGCCACAACCTGCACCAGGCTGTTTTCCATCGCCGCAAGGAACTGAAGCGATCCGGGCTCTTTCGAAGGCTCAACAGTTCCCTCTGCGTGAACAGTTCGACCCCCGGCCGCAAGCCCGACGAGGATGCCAAGCAGGACGCAAGAGGCCAATGCCCGCGATCGAGTCAGCCGACCGGGAAATCCTCCTTGTCGGCCGTTCGAAAAGGCTTTCGACATGGACATTTCGCACCTTCTCCGGATCGGCTAGCGAAGCGGTCTTGCTTTCAAATCCGTTATTTCACAACTGCCGCAAACATTCGAAAAAGGACGGGCTTTTACCGGGAATTGGAAATCGGAGGGCCCATGGGGGGCTGCGGCGGGGACGTTCCCCATCCCCCCATGCCTGGCCGACACCCATCAGAATCCATCTTCATCGATTTCGAGAGCGCACTCAAGAACTTTGGTAACGTGCCTTGGTCGGGCGTCGTCGGCAGGACCAAACGGGGGCGGCACCGATGGCGGCGCTTCACCGGCGAAGCTGACCACTAACCGATTCAACGGCGCCAAAAGCCCTTCCACTCGCCAACTCATGCGTTGTTTCTCGACATTGGATACCACCGGCGATTCGCCACGGTTCCCGACATCTACTTCGAGCAACGTGCCGTTCAGCATTACGGCGGTGGGCCATTGCGAAAGTCGCAAGCAAAGCCGCACTTGGGTTTGCGGCCCCAAGCCGGTCGGAGCGTGAAAAACGCGTTCCCAGGAATTCAATACCCCCTCCGCGGGTTTCCAGGCCGCACTCAGACGAATACGATGGACTCCCACTCGTCAGCGTCCTTGTGGCAATGGCAAACCGGCGGCCCGAGGTGATATCGCATGCACTTCCGCATAGATAAGGAATTTTATCGCAAAACACCAGTGGCACGAAGTGCGAAAACCATCGGAATCAGGACCGAGGCCGAGCAGCCTTCCACGGGAGGGAGGGGCGAAGTCGGCGGAATGGCATGGGATTCACGGATGTTGGGGCCCGACGCCTGGCGCTATCTCGCACACTCGCGCCGCAGCGAACCGTGTTGCATTTGGACTGAGCCTTCCCAAAACTTGCCCCAGCTCTTAGTCCGCCTCGTCTGAAGCCTCTCCTCGTTTCGAAAACAAGGTTGGCAAGAGAGACGCTCCCAGAATTCCGCCCACGACGGCCAAGGACGCCCACGGATCGATCAGATGGCCGTGATGATTCAGGAACGTGACGGCGACGTACTCGGCCACCATCTTCAAACCAATGAAGGCCAGGACCACGGCGAGGCCGTAGTGGAGATAGCGGAATCGCTCCAACACCCCCGCCAGGAGAAAATATAAGGCCCGCAGTCCCAGGATGGCGCCGACGTTGGACGAGTACACGATGAATGGATCGCGTGAGATGCCGAGGACGGCCGGAATGCTATCCACCGCGAAAAGCACGTCGGTACTCTCGACCACCAAGAGCACCAAAAATGCCGGAGTGGCGTAGAGAATGCGATCCCGCCGGACGAGAAAACGGTCGTAGCGAACCTCCGGGGTGATCCGCATGATACGGCGGGCGAATCGGAGGATGATGTTTTTCTCCGGGTGAACCTCTTCTCCGGACGCAAAGGCTAACTTGGCCCCCGTGTAGCATAAGAACAAACCGAAGACCGCAATCAGCCAATCGAACGCTCGAATCAATTCGACGCCGGCTAAGATAAACAGACCGCGGGTGATGATGGCTCCCAGGATTCCCCAAAAAAGGATGCGGTGCTGATATCGGAGGTGGACGCCAAAATACCGAAAAATGACGGCGAAAACGAAGAGGTTATCCACGGAGAGGGATTTTTCCACGACGTAGGCGGTCAGGAATTTCACCCCAGCCTCGGATGTTCCGTGCAGGCGGTGGCCCCACCACCAAACGTAGGCGTTGAAAAGCAAGGCCAGACCGATCCAGAAGATCGACCAATACAATGACTCCCGAATCGAGGGAGCATGCTCCTTGCGGTGGAAGACCACTAGGTCCAAGAACAGCCCGACAAGCACCGCCGCGATGAAAAGGCACCAATGCCACCAATGGATATCGAGCAGGTTTTCTACCACGTGAGTCGTTGCTCCGGGCACCGGGGCAATCTGCGGCGCAAGGGAATTTGCAAATCACATTTCAAGATAGCGTCGGGTTGATCGTTTCGACAAGGAGCCTTACCCGGGGCACGCCGGCATGGGAGATTGGTCAGTACCGATGCGCTGCCAAGACCTGCAAGACCTCTTGAACGACCCTTTGAACGACGGCTCGCTCCGAATCGGAACCCGCCGTTGCGGCCGAGGAATTTGCTTGCTTAAGCGGCTCGGAGGATT
>Ga0067045_1003860_pt1 | contig 14883 bp, 14 predicted proteins | sample TerdegcTABiofilm_FD_59184 | JGI IMG/M metagenome (GOLD analysis project Ga0067045, IMG submission 59184) | Combined Assembly of (Gp0054472, Gp0054536) Wastewater bioreactor microbial communities from Singapore -Terephthalate degrading...
TACGTATAATTTGTTTCGTTCATCCTGTGTCATTGATAATATCATCCTTTCATTTTAACCAGGGTGACATTTTCTTAGAAATATTTCAGGGGTGACATTATCACAGAATGAACACACCTCCTGCGTTGCTCTGTCGCCGTCCGCTGCCCACCGCGGGTCAACCGATCACTGCCTTCAGGTCCTTCGCCACGGCTACCGTTACACCGCCACAGCAGGTTTTGCCCGCGATCAGCAACGGGTTGGCGGCCGCCAACCAGGCCGCCGGTTCCGCCACGGCGCCCACGCCGACATGGGCTTTAACAAACGGTGAGACTGCAAACCGGTCCTCCACTGCCGCAATGTCGCGCGCTTTAACTGCAACCAAAGGCACTCCCAGCTCCCTGGCCGCCTCTACAAGGCCCAGCTCGCCCTGTTTGTGATCAATGGTAGCCAGCCGCGCCAGGCTCCAGGGGCTGATGCCGTTTCGTGCCAGTCCTTCCAACACGGCCCCCCTTATTTCCTCCTTGTTCGCGCCTTTCCGGCAACCTACCCCGGCGACGATGTTGCGAGGCCGCAACACGACATGCGGCAGCCCGGCTTCTTCGGCTCTGGCCCGCGCCGTCTCTTCTTCGGTGATGCATATCAACCCGGCATAATCCCGCCCGGAGGTCTGTGCCAAGTCCCCTATTTCCTCCACATGCGGAGGAAATCTCACGCCGAGCTCGACCGTGCTGTACAGGCCTACCCTTTGCCCGTCCAGCAAAGCCAGCGCTATCTTCTTCCAGTCCCCGGCATTTTCCAGCATGCAGCCGTTTTTGCGGGCCAGGTCGTCCATGGCCGGCAGCCCCTCCACATCAGTGGCCGTTGTGATGACCGGCTTGGACCCCAGCATGGCTGCCAGCTCGCGGGCCAGTTCATTGGCGCCGCCCAGATGGCCGGACAGGAGGGGGACAACGTGCTCGCCCCTCTCGTCCAGGACCACCACCGCCGGGTCAGCGCCCTTGCCTCGCAGGAGCGGTGCGACGAGGCGAACGACGATCCCGGCAGCCATGATAAACACCAGCCGGGGGTATTCGTCCCAAAGCTCCCGGACGAGACCTGCCAATCCCTCCTCGAAGCAGCAATGGCCGGGGTATTTTGAAGCGTAACGCCGGGGAATAAACAGAACTGTGCTGGGACAGTTCTGTTTTATTTTCACAGCCAGCGCCGCAGCCCTGTCCGTCAGGGCAATTACCGCAGTCATGGGCGACCGCTCCTAAATCCGTGGCTGAATGAGGGATCGTACAGCTTGGAATGCTGGTAGCGGTCGCCCAGAAACCCGCCCACCAGGACCAGGGCCGTCCTATCGATCCCCTCGCTTCTCGCCTGACGGGCAATGTCTGTTAATGTCCCCCTGATTATTTTTTGATCCGGCCAGGTCGCTTTCTGAACCACAGCAGCCGGGACGTCCTTCCCGTATGCTGGGATAAGGGCTGTCGCCACCTCCTCGATCAGGTGCGCGCTTAAAAACACCGCCAGCGAGGCCCGTGCTTTGGCCAGCTCGGCCAGGGACTGACCGGCCGGCACAAGCGTCCTCCCCTCCTGCCTGGTGAGTATGACCGTTTGGGAAACTCCGGGCAGAGTGTATTCTGCTTTCAAGGCGGCAGCCGCAGCCGTGAACGAGCTGATACCGGGTATGATCTCGCATTCGATGCCCCGCGCAGCCAAACCGTCTACCTGTTCGCGCACGGCTCCGTATATGCTGGGATCGCCGGAATGCACGCGGGCCACTATTTTGCCTGCTTTTGCGGCGTCAACCATGATCTGCAGGACCTCCGGCAGGCTCAAGGCGGAGCTGTCGTAAAGCGCCGCATCTTTCTTATGGCCCTGCAGCACTTCCGGGTTGACCAGCGACCCTGCATACACAATGACATCCGCTTCCCGGATGATCCTCTGGCCTTTGATGGTCAACAGTTCCGGGTCGCCAGGCCCCGCCCCGACAAAATATACTTTATTAGCCTTCATCCCGTTCCGCTCCTTTCTTCCGCAAACTTGACCCCTCGGACTAAAAAAACCGGGTTCAACGGTTCCAGGGCCGTGCCGCCGCCAAGCTCTCTTCCCCGGGCCAGAGCCGCAAACGTTATTTCCACGCCAGCCAGCCCCGCCTTCTTCATCAGGCTGGTACCCGCCTGCGCCGTCTCCAGGAGAACAGCGTTCACCACCAGCCGCCCGCCCGGCTTCAGCAGCTCAACGGACCGCTCGACAATGGCTTCCAGCCTCCCGCCGCTGCCGCCGATAACTATCGCGTCGGCCGGCGGGAGCCCTTCTAGGCAAAACGGCGCTTCTCCCTGTATGACCCGCACGTTGGTAACGCCGAACCGTTCGCAGTTTTTCCAGATCAGTTCCGTCGCCCGGGCTTCCTTTTCCACCGCTATTACCTCTCCTCCGGGCGACAGCAGGGCGCATTCCACGGAGATGGAACCCGTGCCGGCGCCGATGTCCAGGAAAACCCCGCCGGGGCCGACCCCCATTTTGGACAGGCAAAGCACCCTGACTTCTTCTTTGGTCATGGGAACGTCCCCGCGCAGGAACAGCCTGTCCGGTATGCCGGGCACCGTATAAGAACGCCTATCGATCGTCATCATAAACCACCATTACGCTCAAACTCGATCCCTCCCGGCCTGCCAGGTCTTCCAGCGGCAAGTCGATCACCTTTTCGGTGGGGTAGGACAGGTCTTCGCCCACCAGACCGCGTTTCCCCCGGACCCCGTTTTCCACCAGAAATCTGGCTATTTCTCCCGCGGAGAACTCCTGGTCGGTAAAGAACGCCACCTTGGCCCGCGCCTTAACCAGGCCGGCCAGGTCCCCGCCGGGCTGGCGCCCGTGCAGGCTTATTATGCACGCGTCTTGCCACGGCAACGCCCCCCGGGCGAACAAGTACTGTAAAGAGCTGATGCCGGGATAAACCTCCAGCTCGTGTTTATCAAAGCGCTGCCGCAGTAAGGTCAAAAAACTGTACAGCCCCGGATCGCCCGAAACCAGCACGCCCGGACGCCGGCCCCGGCGCGCTTCTTCAATCCGGCTGATCGTTTCTTCCACATTCGACCCCATGATAACCGTTTCTTTATTTAAGTGCCTAAACAGTTCCAGGTTCCTCCGGCCTCCGAACAGGATATCGCACCGGGCCGCTTTCTCATAAATAATGGGAAGCACGTAATCCGGGCTGCCCGGGCCGACCCCCAGCACCATGATCTTATTCGCGTTATTCACGGCCAAACTCCTCCACCATTCTTTGACCCTCCTCGTCCATGGCTAAAAGTCCCCGTCCGGCGGAAAAGACCACCGTGCCGACTACCGCCCGGCCGCCTACATGGTCTCTGGCCCGTTTGCCGGCGCGCCTGGCCACCAGCCCGGGAAGACCTGCGATCCCTTCCCTTTCCAGCAAATCCAGGGCCGCCGCAGTCGTATTCATTTCCATCACGCGGCGGATGGTGCCCTGTTTGGCTCCCAACAGCCCGGCATAAGCCGCCATTATCTCCAGGCGGGCATCAGCCACGGCGCTGTGGGTATGGAATATACCGGCGGAAACCTTGATCAGTTTGCCCAGCTCCCCCACCAGCAGCACTTCGCGAAATCCCAGGTCCACCGCCGCCCGCAAGGCATACCCGGCAAAATTCCCGAACCTGACCAGCGGTTTGCCTGACAGCCCCAGTGACCGGCGGGCAAAATCCTCCCCGTAATTGCCGGGAACCAGAATCACCCTGTCAGCGCCGAGGTGGGCCAACTGCTGCAGTTCAAGCCGCAGCGATTCCTGCCACGCCTCGTCAGACATGGGTTCCACAATGCCGGTCGTCCCCAGGATGGAGAGCCCCCCCTCAATTCCCAGCCTGGGGTTCAAGGTTTTTGCGGCCAGCTCTTCCCCACCGGGTATAGATACGATTATTTCCACCCCTTTGCCGGCTGGCAGCACTTTGGCCACTTCGCTTTCAATCATCTGACGGGGAACGGGATTGATAGCCGGCTGGCCCATCTCCACAGCCAACCCCGGTTTCCTGACTACGCCCACTCCCGCTCCTCCCTTGATGGCTATTCCCCCCGCTGCTTCCCTGGCAGTGGCCCAAATGAGCAGGCCGTCCGTTATGTCCGGGTCATCCCCGGCGTCCTTTTTCACAGCGCAGGAGGCCTCCCCCTCCTGCCGCCTCGACTCGCAGATGGCCAGTGTCAAATTTAAGCCGGCCGGGGTTTCGATTTCCACCGCCGGGACGCACCGGCCGCCGAACAGCATCATGGCAGCGGCTTTGGCAGCGGCAGCCGCGCACGTCCCCGTGGTGTATCCCCGGCGCAGTTCACGGCCGTTTATCCACCTGCTTCCCAGGTTCACGCTCCGATCTCCTCCATCTGGATCAGGATGGAATTGACGATAGCCGCCGCCACATTGCTGCCGCCCTTGCGGCCCCTGGCGATGATGCTGGGTACAGCCAGGCCCGCCAGCAAATCCTTGGACTCGGCGGCCCCGATAAACCCTACCGGAACGCCAATCACCGCCCGCGGCCGCGCCAGCCCTTTTTCTGCCATCACCGCCAGCCGCGCCAGGGCCGTAGGCGCGTTGCCAATTACGAAAACGGCATTGCGCTCATCACGGGCAGCGCGTTCCATGCCGACCAGGGCCCTGGTGACGCCCCTTTCTTTCGCTTCCCGGGCTACGTCCTCATCGTCTGTGAAGCACCATGCCTCCAGCCCTAAGCGGGCCAACCGCTGTTTATTGATGCCGGCCAAGGCCATCCGGGTATCGGTTACAAGCCTGAAGCCCGCCCGCAAAGCAGCCATGGCCGCTTCCAGGGGGTGATATCGGAATTCCAGGATGCTGGCGTACTCCAGGTCGGCCGTGGTGTGGATAACCCTTTTCACCACTTTCAATTCCGCCGGAGAATAACCAAGGCCGGCCGGAAAACTGCTCCCCAACAGCCGGTCAATCGTTTCCATGCTTTTCTTTTCAATCAGCCACGGGTCGGTTATAAAAGCCGCGCATGCAAATTCCTCCCCGGTTTACCTGTTTGGTTTGCCTGTTTGGTTTGCCTGTTTCTTTAATGCCACAGCTTTCGGCGCAGGGCATATCCAAGGATTGTGCTTATAAAAAGTAGTTCAAGGCCTGGATGAGTTTCTCGTTGCTCTGCCGGTCCTTGATGGCCAGCCGGAAGAAGCGGTTATCCAGCGAAACGAAGCTGCCGGCGTCGCGGATCAGTATCTTCTCAGCCGCCAGCACCGCCTGTAACATGCCTGCATCCCACTTTTCGTCCAGCGATTTCAACAGGAAAAAACTGGCCGCGCTTTCATAGGTCTTCAGTTTCTTGATATTTTTTAATCCCTCAAACATAAACGGCCGTTCCGTCATGATCCATTCCCGGGTTCGCTTGACAAACCCGTCATGCGCCAGCAGAAAAGGCCCCAGCGCGCAGGCCAACGCGTTCACCGTCCACGGCTCCCTGTAGGGGAACAGTTTTTCCAGCAAACCGGGGTTGGCGAGCAAGTAGCCAAGGCGCAACCCCGGCACGCCGAAAAACTTGGTCAAGGCTCGCAGCACCATCAGGTTATCGTATCGTTGCAGTTCCTTCACAACGGAAGCCTCGTTCGGCTCCGGCGCAAACTCGACAAATGTCTCGTCCACCAGGACCATGGTACCGGTCCTGGCAGCCCCTTCGATCACCGCCAGCAGCTCCGACCGGGGAATAAGGCGGCCTGTGGGGTTATTCGGGTTGCAGAGGATGGTCATCTCAAATCCCTGCTGGAGCCGGTCTATGAAGGCCTCCACATCCAGCCTGAACTCCGCTTCTTCCGCCAGGTAAAAATACTCAGGCCGGCAGCCCGTCACGTAAAAGGCGCGCTCGTAATCGCCAAACGACGGGACCGGGAGCAGCACCCGCCCCGGCCGCAGGCTGCGCGCCACGAGATACAGAAGTTCGGTGGCACCATTTCCGGCCATGATCCAGTCCACAGGACAACCGGTATACCCCGCCAGGGCGGTCCTGAGTTCCAGGTATTCTCTGTCGGGGTAGTACCGCAGGTCTTCCAGAACGCCGCAGGCCAGATCCCTTGCTTCTGCCGGCAAGGGGAGCGGGCTGGCGTTAGAGCTGAAGTCTAAAACCTCGCGGGGATCAAAACCGTATTGCCTGGCAAACTGCCAGATGTTACCGCCGTGTATTCCTTCCTGTGGCGTCATCTTGTGCAGCTCCTTTCCTAGTTAAACCCCAATTTAACAGCGATGGCATAAAAAATCAGTATCCCAAAAACAGCCGTTGTTTTCATAATCCTGCAGGCTTCGAGGATATCGGCAGCTTCCGGCGGTTTGACGGCGTCACCGATCGACGGCTTTTCTACCGCCTGCCCGCCGTAATAGCTGGTCCCGCCCAGCTTGATTCCCAGAAGACCGGCCATTGCAGCCTCCGGGTGGCCTGAATTGGGGCTTTTGTGTTTCAACCGGTCGCGACGGTATATCCTGAACCCCCGCCTGGCATCCTTTCCCCAGACCCCGCCGGCGATGGGCATTAGCACCCCCGTAATCCTGGCCGGCAGCCAGTTGGCCAGGTCGTCCAGCCTGGCTGAAGCCCAGCCCAGATCCCTGTACCGGTCATTAAGATAGCCGACCATGGAATCCAGGGTGTTTACGGCCTTGTAAGCCATGCCCAGCGCCGGCCCGCCAAGAAATATGTAAAAAAGGGGAGCGATTACCCCGTCCACCGTGTTTTCAGCCACCGTTTCCACCGCCGCCCGGATTATTCCCTCTTCGTCCAGGTGTTCGGTGTCCCGGCCCACGATGTGCGAAAGCCTTCTTTGAGCCAGCCGGCGGTCGCCTTCCTCTAAGGCCCGGTGGACCTTGCCCGCCTCGTCGGCCAATGAGCGCGCAGCAAGGGCATAGTAAACGAAAATTGTGCAGCCGGCGGCGTACAGCCAGGGAGACACCGCCAGAACCAGCCGCAAAATGGCCCAGGTCGCCCCGTAGGCGAACCCTGCCGTGAGCAGGGCCAGAACAACGCCGGCCGCTTTAAGCGCCCTGCCGCTGTCTCCGGCCAGTCTGCGGAGCGCTGCTTCCAGCAGGCTGATCAGCCTGCCCAACAGCCTCACCGGATGGGGAATCCGGGCCGGGTCACCCAGCAGCAGGTCCATCACGAAACCGGCAAAAATATAAGCGCTCATGTCCGCACACCGCTCCCCTCTTGCCAAACGTTGTACAGCGCCCGCATGTCCAGCGCCCGCCGGACCGCGTCGGCCAGTCTGTCGTATTCCTGCTCCTTCAGCTCCCGGCGGGATGGAGGCACAGCGTCAACAGGCGGCAACCCTTTCATTTTACGCACATTGTTCAACAGCTTCCGGGTAAAAACGGTGTTGTCGAAAATCCCGTGCAGGTATGTCCCGGCGGCTGTCCCTCCTTCGTTCGCCACGCCGTCCAATACGCCGGCATCCCGGCCCGATCGTGTCGTGATTCTGGTGAACGGCCGGGCCCCCTGGCCGAACTCGCTTCTTCCCATATGGATTTCGTAGCCTTCCAGGGTTTGACCGCGCAACCCCTCCATCCAGGCGGCATATTCACCGACAACCACCGCCTCCGCCTGGGCTGTCGTCTTTTCTCGCTCGATGACGGTGACCATGTCCAAAAGCCCCATTCCCTCAATTTCACCCAGGTTTGATTCGCTGCAGTGCGGATCCCGCAGCGTTCTCCCCAGCATCTGGTAACCGCCGCAGATGCCGATGACGATCCCGCCTTGTCCATGATAGTCCAGGATTTGCTTTTCCAGGCCTGATTCTCTTAAATACAGCAGGTCGGCCAAGGTGTTCTTGCTCCCGGGTATAAGCAGAAGGTCGGGGGCCCCCACCCTCCCGCCACGGTTTATGTAACGCAGGGATACGTCGGGAAAATGGCGCAGGACATTGAAATCAGTAAAATTGGACATGTACGGCAAGACCACCACTTCTACTGCTATTTCCCGCTGTTTTCCCTGCTCGCTGCGATAAAACTCTTCCGTCACGCTGTCTTCATCGTCGATATTGTGTTCCAGGTAAGGTACTACGCCCAGCACAGGAACTTTAACAATATCTTCCAGCATCTTCAAGCCCGGTTTAAGGATTTCCTCATCGCCCCGGAACTTGTTGATGATGATGCCCTTGACCCTGGCCTTTTCGCTTTCCGAAAGCAAAAGCATGGTCCCGGCCAGCGAGGCGAAAACCCCGCCCCGGTCGATGTCGCCCACCAGGATTACCGGGGCGTCGGCCATTTCGGCCATTCCCATGTTGACCAGGTCGGCCTGGCGAAGGTTGATCTCCGCCGGGCTGCCGGCCCCTTCGATGACGATCAGATCGTATTGCTCCGCCAGCCGGCAATAGGCGTCGAAAACCAGTTCCTTCAGCTTTGGCTTGTAATCCTGGTATTCGCCCGCCGACATGTTTTTATACACCCGCCCCAGGCAGATGACCTGCGCCCCTTGGTCGCTGGTTGGTTTGAGCAGGACGGGGTTCATCAGGGCTGAAGGCGGTATGCCGCAGGCTTCGGCCTGCACGACCTGCGCCCGGCCCATTTCTTCGCCGGTAGCCGTGATGTATGAATTAAGGGCCATGTTCTGGGCCTTGAAAGGAGCCACCCGGTAGCCGTCCTGCCTGAATATGCGGCACAGCGCCGCCACCAGCAGGCTCTTGCCCACCGAGGAACCGGTTCCCTGGACCATGATCGCCCTGGCGCTCATTGAATCACACCCGTTTCCGTCTTTTTGTTATTGTTTTCGCCTGTCGCTTGCATAATTGTCAACGAATCAGCCAGCTGGCAGTTCCGCCGTTGTAATGCCGGCTTGCTGCCGCCAGGAACCGACGGGCAAACGATATGTTGCTATAAAAATGAAGATGCGGGTACCCGGCTACGCCGTTCCCTTTCAAGTAGCCGCATTCCCATTCCTGGATCACTTTACCGTTTCGTTTTTTGCGTAGATGGTAAGCGGCCGGGGCTCGTACCCCTTCCACTTCCGAATGATGAAACTCATGCACACGGATGGCCTGGCCCTTTTCTCCCAAGACACAGTTCTTCTGCAATACCAGTTCGGCATATCCGAACCGCTGGAGTTTGGGAGTCATGCGGCATTTGCCCTGGAACCAGCCGACCATTCGGTACTCCGCGCCGGCAAAGTCCACGAGCGACTCCAGCAGGTACATCAGGCCCCCGCACTCAGCCAGGTAAGGTAGTCCCGTGCTCAAGGCGGCCTTGAGGCTCTCCTGCATCCCTTCATTTTTCTCCAGTGCAGGAGCAAAAACTTCAGGGAACCCGCCGCCCAGGACCAGTCCGCCGACTCCTTCCGGGACCCTATCCCCGTGCAGGGGGCTGAAATACTCCAGCCTGGCCCCCAGATCCTCCAAAAGGTCCAGGTTATCCCAGTAATAAAAGCTGAAAGCCTCGTCCATGGCTACCCCCAGCGGTATCTCCCGGCCGACCGGAGACCCCGGATCAAACGAACCGGCAGGCGCTTCCAGCGGCCATTCTCCGGCCAGCCGGGCCAGCTCGTCCACTTCCACCGTTTTCTCCACAATAGCTGCCAACCTGGCGGTCTTTTCCCGCAGGGCCGGCATTTCAGCGCTGGGGACTAGACCTAGATGGCGCTCCGGCAGCTCTACATCGGCCTCCTTGGGCAGGTAACCGAACGACCTGACCCCCGCGCCCCCTTCCACGGCCTCTTTCAACAACCGGTAATGGCCCTCGCCTCCCAGGCGGTTGAAGATTACCCCGGCCAGGCTCAAAGAGGGGTCAAAATCGCGGTAGCCCCTGACCAATGCTGCGCTGCTCGCGGCCATACCGCTGCCGTCGACCACCAGCACAACGGGAGCTCGCAGGACCCGGGCTATCTGAGCCGTGCTTCCCCGCCCAGCGCCCGCTTCGGCCCCGTCGTACAAGCCCATTACTCCTTCGATAACGGCAATATCCGCGCCGGTCATGTTTTTCGAAAACAGGTAGGAAACCACTTCCTCCTCCAGCATCCAGCCGTCCAGGTTGCGCGACTTCCGGCCGGTGATGTAGGTGTGATACGCCGTGTCTATGTAATCCGGCCCCACCTTGTAAGGTTGGACCTTCATTCGTCCGGCCAAGGCAGCCATCAGGCCGAGGCAGACGGTAGTCTTGCCCACACCGCTTTGCGTCCCGGCAATAACCAGCCTGGGATACCGCGTTTTCTTGACCAAACCGTTCACCTCCAGTCTTCCGGGGCCTCTCATGGGGCCCCGCTGGTCTGCTTCCACGCCCGGTGTCCACCGCAACATTCACCAGTATCCTCCCGTCAACATCGTTTAACGATGACGGTGGAAAAATAGCCGACCTTTTTGGCCGCCGCTTCCCGCAGGTCGCGGTATATCTTTTCATCGGCGAATCCGCACCTGCTCACCAGCACCGCCTTGTCCAGCAAACCGGCCGCCTCCAGCAGGCCGTTCACTTCCCGGAGGCGATCATGCGCCGCCTTCACCAGGACGACATTGGACGGTATCTCCAGCGCCCTGGCCATGGTTTCCCGCCCGGCAGTGGCAGGGACAATGCTCAGGACCTCATCTCCCTGGGCTAACGGTATGCCTGCCCTGCCGGCCGCCGCACAGAACGAAGTGACGCCAGGTATGGTGCAAACCTGATATCCGGCAGCGGAAACCGCCTTGTAGATGTAGCTGTATGTTCCGTAGAGCATGGGATCGCCCAGAGTCAAAAACACAACGCTCTCACCGCTTTCCAGGCAAGCCAGTATGGTCCGTTCGCCGCGTCGCCATGTCTCCGCCAGAATTTTCCTGTCCTCGCACATCGGGAAGTCCAGCAGTTCTACCCGGGCTGATTCTTTAATGTATGGGCGGGCAATGGTCAAGGCCGTGCTCTCTTGGTTGGGACCGGCCCGCGGAGCGATCACCGCCCCGGCTTCCCCGATCACCCGGGCTGCCTTTATAGTGACGAGTTCCGGATCGCCCGGCCCCACGCCTACCCCGTAAAAAACACCCGGCATATTTAATCATCACTTGCCTTCCTGACTATCTAATAATTACTATCTAATAATTGTAACTATTAATTATAACTATCTAATTATATCAGATTATATCCGATCAGAATTCATCTCAGAATTCATCCGAGGCAATCCGCCACCCGGCGGGCATATATCTCCCGAAAAGCCTGATTCTCCCCCAGCCCGTGAAGGTAAATACTAACTTCAAACCCCTCCCGTTCCAGCACCCTTTTCCACGAGCCTTCGTCCTCTCCCGCCAGGTCGCTTCGGGCATGTTCCCCGGCCACCAGCATGAACGGCATCAATATGACCTTCCCGATCCTGCCGGCTTTAAGCCCGGGAACAATGGTGCCTATCTCCGGATACCCCTCCGCCAGAGCAACGTAGACGCGGGGCCGGATGTCCATCAGGATCAGTTGCAGCAGGGCATAGCAGGCACCGGCGGGATGGTTGGTGCCGTGTCCCATCAATACCACGGCCTGATCCGGCTCCAGCTCAGGTATCTGTTGCTGCAACGCCTCCGCCGCTTCCGCGCAATCGGCTGCATTGCCCAGGACGGTCCTTCCCACCGCCAGCCTCGCAAACTGTTCCCGGTACAGGCTAGCAGGTTTAAGCACCTTTTCGTGGTACTCATCGCCCGGAATCATATGCAGGGGCTGGATTATGACCTCTCCAAAGCCTTCTGCTTTCAATTTCCGGAGCGCCTCCGCCGTATCGTCCGTTTCCAGGCTGTCCCGGTCCCGGAGGACCTTCCGGACGATGTTTGAAGTGAAAGCCCTGCGCGTTTCATACCCCGGAAACCGCCGGGCTATTTCCTCCTCGCAGGCTTCTATCGCTGCCTGGCAGGCATCACGGTGGGTGGTGCCGAAGCTCACCACCAGAATGGCTTTCTTCTGCCGTTTTGTTTCCATAAACCGCTCTTTGACCTCGCTTTCTTGTTATTATTCAAAAGCGAACCGCCGTTGTTTTAAAAAAGGTGCCCCTTGACTGGGGCGAAGTACGGAAGGAACGTCAAGAAACCGGATAAAAATCAAAGGCCTCGTTGGCATCAGCCAAGAGACCTTTCCCCATCTTAAAAGCCGCTTAAAATCGTGACCGCTTACATCCCCCTGCGGGCGTGCCCACGCGCTTTCAGGCAGGTCTCCTGGCTTACGGTTCATCCTCTTCCCCGCCTTCCCGTGTCGCACACAGTGGCCGCCGGCTCCCGCCGGATTTGATGGGGATTCGTCGCCGTTTACAGTGGTGGGTCCGCGCCGGATTTCCACCGGCTTCCCTATTCTCCCTTGATCTAGGGCACCATGAAAGCTTTAGCTTGTTCAGTTGTCTTACGTCAACATGTTTGCGGCATGTTTGATTATAATTTTATACTACGTTATCCACAATTGCAACACAAGTTTGTTTTTCTTAAGCCAGGACGCCGTCGCCGGCCTCCGGCCCGAGTCCCCGTTGGAGATAATCCGCCAGCAGCGGCCTGAGCTCAACATCCAGCCGCCGCTGTTCGAGGTTCAGCCTGAGGATGTCCTGCTCCAGGGAGGCCAGCCGTTGCTGGACGCGCGCCAGCTCCTTCAAGGCCTCTTCTTTTTCCAGCATCCGTTTGTTGATGATGCTGCCGTTATCCCTCATCCGGTCAATAATCCCGGCGATCTTGCCGATTTCCATACCGCTCCCTCCCGTCACAACACGCTTCACCGACAAAAAAGCCCCAGCAGCACGGCAACCCCTATCGCCACCATGCCGGGAGGCCTTTCAAGCCTGCCGCTGGAATATGGTATGTTGTTTACCAGCACCTGGCTCTCGCAGTTCTTAATGTTGGCCCAAACCACCGGCCAGCACCGCAGCAACAGGACAAAGTCCCGGACCTGGTCCTCCAGCAGCGCCTTCAGGTCGAACCGGTATTGATACAGCAGGTAAAAGAAAAGATACCCGAACGCTGCGGGGTAAAAGAACCAGAGAATCTTCAACATCTGGCTGCCGCCGCACCAGGGAGTGATGGCAATCAGAAACTGGCCGTCACCCCCGTCTATAATCCCCAGCCAGAAGAGAAAGATGGAATAAACCGCCACCAGCAGGCTTGGACCCAGCCAGGTCCATAATATTCCAACCAGAACCGACATCCCCCGCCGGTCACAGGCGACCTCCGGCAGCAGCCGGGTCAAAGGAACCGCCGTCCAAGCCAGGCCGAACAAAAACACAGGGATAGTCAACCCGCGGCAGATGGTTCTGGTGCGGAGATCGGTAACGACAGCCACCACCGTGGCTAAACAAACAACCAGAGAGTTCACCAGGCTTTCATCCCTCCCCTCTTAAATCTCATAATTTCCAGATGGAACAGGCGGCCTGGCCGATGTTGCCAGCTTCGTCCCTGGCGTAAAGGGTGATGTCATTAAGGCCGGGGGCTAACCCGCTTTTGGTGATGAAGCCGTTATTCACATCCACATCCCAGTTGACCTGGTCGAAGCTGAACTTAAGTTTGGCCGCCGGCGAAATGTTGTCGGACGCCGTCACCTTTAGCCGCACGGAGGCCGACCCGGTCGCCGCGGCCCCGCCTTCCGGCCTGACCGTCAGAACAGGCGGCGTGCTGTCGACAACGATCGCGAACTGCCGCTCTTCGCCGGGAATCTTATCCTCATTGCAATAGCGCACGTCGATGATATGAACGCCTTCCCCCGGAGGCAGCCGCAGTTTCTTTTTCTCCGACCTGGCTGTTACCGGCCCGTAGCCGCTTTCATTAATGCGAAGCTGGTAATACGGGTACGGGGCAAAAGCGAAATCAAGCTCCGCGCTGTTTCTGTTCGCCACAAAGGCCGTCTGGCCTTCATAGTCCGTGGCCGCAAGCTGGTTTGCCCCGGCCCAGTCCCTGACCGCAAAACCCGACTGGTTGTCGTCCGAAGCCCTGGCCGGCCGGGCTGGCTTGTCTTCCGCTTTCAGGTAATAGATGGTACGGGTGGCAATGCCGGTGTTGAAAGACTCGTCGATTGCCTTGACCATCAGCTTGTAGTAGCCCGACGGCGCATTTCCCCCGGCATAAAAGCTGTCAAGGTCGTAACTGTAGTTGCCGATGCTTTCGCCGGGGATCGGTTTGAGACCCAGGCCGTTGTTGTGGCTGATGAAGTACTTGATGTTTTCCGGCCTGGAGACGTTGTCCACGGCGTTTATGCACACGTTCAGCACCGGGTTTCCCGTTATTTCCTCGTTGCCGTTCACCGTCAGGGTCACGCTAGGTACGCCGACGTCTGCTTCCAGAATGGCGTAGTTGTAACTCACCACGGCCGGGGGATTGGATGCAGTCGGCGTCCAGTACGTGTTCAGCTTGACGCCGTTCAGCCATATCTCCGTCACCCCGGACACAAACCCGTACGGCGTTATCCCTATCTTCAACCTGCTGTTCCCCTTCACGGTGGCGGGTGCGCTCCAGGTCCAAGTCTGAGTCATCGGCCCTGACGTTATTTCCTGCCAGTTGGTACCGCCGTCCTCGGACTTGTATCGCCTGACACTGGCGAACAGCTTGAGGAACCGGTTGTATATTGTTTCGTCCAGGGCAAAAGACACGTCCTGGCTTGCCTGGAAACCGTCCTGCGGTATATCGCGGAACAGGTCAGCCGTGTTTGCCCAGGTAAACTTGTAGATGTGTCCGGCGATGGTCTGGGAGACGTCCTTGGTGAAGGCGGTCATCTGCTCGTGGGTATAGGGAAACTGCCGCAGGTCGGTTGCGATCCCCAGGGTGCCCCCCGATATGTTGGACCACTTGATCGGGCGGCTGCAGTTAAGCGCTATGTTCGTGCAGTTGACGGTCAATACCGAACTGTTGGCTGCCCCGTACCCGCCGTAAGCCATGTCGTCGAAGTAAACGGCATGGTCAGCATTGATGTCCAGTCGGCCGGAGACATTGAGCGTGCAGCTCCCGCTGCTGCCGTTGTTAGAT
>Ga0067045_1030552_pt1 | contig 14883 bp, 12 predicted proteins | sample TerdegcTABiofilm_FD_59184 | JGI IMG/M metagenome (GOLD analysis project Ga0067045, IMG submission 59184) | Combined Assembly of (Gp0054472, Gp0054536) Wastewater bioreactor microbial communities from Singapore -Terephthalate degrading...
CTCCAGGCTGAAATGCCGCTTTGGCCTGGACCGTTGCCATTGGCGAGGCTGGCTCGGGTTTCAACAGTATGTTTGGAGCGCCATTGTTGCCTATAATGTCTTGGTGCTGGGGCGATTGCTTAGCCAACCCAGCTGAGGTTGGCAAAAAAAACCACTTCCCGAACCCAAGGAAGTGGTCTGTCCAAAAATAGGCAGAATCATGTAAAAAGACCATCTTGATCGCTAATTTGCCCGAAAAATATCATTGTCCCTGAATGGCAACCCCAAATTGCCGCCAGGAGACCGAGGGAAGAGTCTAAATCCACCCATTTCCGGATGGGCACTAGTTAGAAAATAAAGTTCGTAGTTCATAGTTCATAGTGACTGGCGGCCAGCCTTGTAGAGTGGGCACTGCCCAGCTTTGGCCCACTTTATTTTCATGGTTCGCGGGTGACTTTTATAAGTCATGGCAATTACCAAGAAAATAAAGTTGCCAGTTGTCAGAAAAATCGGTTTCTGGTTTCCGGTTGCCAGTTTCCGGAAGAGCTTTTCTTTTAGTGGGGCGGGCCTCTGTGCCCGCCTAAGGTAGCCAATGGCAGCGATCTGTATTTTCATGGTTCGCGGGTGACTTTTTTAGTCATGGCAATTAGTTGGACAAAGTTTTTGGTTAAATCAGGCGGCCAGAGGCGAAGCCTGAAGTTGCTCCTGCCGAACCTGGGCCGGGGTTTCCTAGCCATGGCGTTGGCTTAGCCACTGCTCGTTATAAGTGCGTTGAAAAAGAAAAAGAGCTTGGCGCCATTCCTCCACAGTGGCCAAGTCCTGCACCCAGAGCAGATTCTCCTTGAAGGCGCGGTTCAATCCCTCCTGACAGCCACTACCTTCTGAATCCCGTGAATCCCGGCTCGAAACCGAGGCGCTGCTCAGATCACGGCAAACCATTTCTTCCTTACCACGCCAGAGGCGCAATGTCCGCCCGCCCCCCGCGGCAAGTACCAGTTGCCGCCTCTAAAATATAATCATTTCAATACGTTTTAACCATATTGCATTCGTTTCTCTGGGAAAAGCAATCTGGACTTAATTTCATAAAGGAATCAACCGATAACAAGGTAAACGATCTATTATCGGAAAATTTTGATTGGTTGCTTTATCTAACGCCGGAAGAACGGCCTAAAGCCGGTTTCAGAGCTGTTTTGATACCGGCATAGGACAGATTGGCGATGTAGTCGGGGCGCCGGGGTATGCGGACGTGGCTCACCAGCCCGCAAGGCCCTTGAGCCGCCGATTCCTCGGATCGGTCTCAAAAGCCCTCCAGGTCGGATGAATTCGGCAGGTAATAAAAAAAATAAAACATCCGGTATCAAGGGGGAAGGAGAGACGTCATGCATCCATGGTTGACAGGCAGAGTCCGGGGAAAATTATGGCGGCTGGGGCTGCTCCTGGCACTGGGACTGACGGCGGCCGCCGGGCCGGCGGCAGGGGTAGATCTTTTAGTGGAATGCTCCCCGGTTGGGGATAAGCCTCCGTATAGCTTAAGCCCTTACTCAATAACCGGAGATGAAATCTATAACAACATTAAAGTCGGGAATAAGACATGGGATGCGGTGCTTGACCAAACCGGCGGCGCGGTCACGGTAACCGATACGACCCGGTTGGGCAATGCTATGTATAAGGGAACCTATAACCTCTCAGGAGAAGACAGCAGCCTGACCCAGAAAAATCTAAACATTGCCGTTTACGGTACCGGCATCTTCAACCAGAGCAGCGGCAGTAACACAACAGACAATTTCAATATGGGCAGCAATGGTGGCGTCGGCACCTACAACCTAAGTGGCGGAACTCTGACGACGCTCTATAACGAGTATATCGGTTCCAATAATGGCACCGCAAACTTCCTCCAGACCGGCGGCGAAAACAGAGTTAAGGGCAACCTGCGACTGAGCACCGGCACAGGTGACACCAACGCCACTTATGAGCTTCAGGGCGGGACACTCCATGTCGATGGGACCATCACCCTGAATGGCGGCGGCACCTTTAACAAAAGCGGCGGTAATTTAAATTTCCAGGCCTTCAACCAGACCAGCGGCCTCGCCGTGTTCGATCTCCTTGACGGGGGGGGATCCTACACCCAGAGCGGCGGCTCCAACACGGTGGCAACGCTGTATGCGAGATCCAGCGGCTTCAACCTGCAGGGCGGCAGCCTGACGGTGACCGACACGGCATTTCTCTTAGGCGTCTTCACCCAGAGCGGCGGCACCCACACGGTGGCTGACCTGCAGGTGAGCAACGACATCGACACCGGCACGTATGATCTCCAGAATGGCAACCTGAGTGCCGCGGCCATTTACCTGAATGGTGGGGGCACCTTCACCCAGACCGGGGGGACGTTGGATTTTGCCGCCTTCACCCAGAACGCTGGCACCGCCAGCATCCCCACCCTCTACCTGGGCCGGTACGGGAGTGATAGCACCTACAGCCTGTCAGGCGGGAGCCTGACGGCAACGGACAGAGAATATATCGGGTATGGTGGTCAAAAAGGCACCTTTACCCAGACCGGCGGCACCAACACCGCGACCCATCTTTACCTGGGTAATGGGGGTACTGGCACCTATACCCAGAGTGCCGGCGATTTGACGGTGACCGGCAATGAAGTTATAGGTGAACGAGGCTACGGCGCCTTCACCCAGAACGGCGGCACTCACAACGCCAAAGATTTTTACCTGGGTTACGATATGGGTGCCGGCGACTACAGCCTGGGTGACGCCACTCTGACGGTGACCGGCAATGAATATATCGGCTATGCAGGATCCGGCGCCTTCACCCAGACCGGCGGCACCCATACGGTGGCTAACCTGCAGGTGAGCGCCGACCTAATGCACAGCTTCGGCAAGTATGAACTCCAGAACGGCACCCTGTCGGCGGGGACCATTACCTTGACCGGCGGGGGCACCTTCACCCAGACCGGGGGAACGCTGGATTTCACCACCTTCAACCAGACCCGCGGCACCGCAAGCTTCACCCAACTCTACCTGTCCAGGGGCGGGAGCACCTACAGCCTGAGTGGCGGCACCCTGACGGTGACCGGTACGGCATATATCGGTGGTTCAGGCGAAGCCGTCTTCACCCAGACCGGCGGCACCCACACGGTCAATAATTTGCGCCTAGGTGATGGCTATACTAGCAGGGGCACCTACAGCCTGAGTGGCGGCACCCTGACGGTAACCGGCACGGCATATCTCGGTGGTTCAGGCGCAGGCGTCTTCACCCAGACCGGCGGCACTCACACGGTCAATAAATTGTATTTGGATAGGGGTTCTTATGAACATCCCAACACCTACACACTTCAGAACGGTGTCCTGGAGGTTAAGGAAATTTTTGTGCAGGCATATCATGACCCCTTTTATTATACAAGCAGCTTCATCCAGACAGGCGGCACGTTGGCCATTACCGGCAATTCCACCGAGGGCGCCGGGCCTTTGAACCTCAACGGCGGGGTTCTGGAGAGCAGGGGGGATCATCACACCCTGGGCAACAACCTCAAGGTGGGCGGTAATTACACCATTGGCGACGGTAGCAACCTGACCTTACCTGGCAAAGTGGAACTGGCCGAAGGCACCCTCACCGTCGTCAACGGCGGCCACACCTTCTTCGACGGCGTCATCAGCGGCCCCGGCGGCCTGGTGCAGAACAGCACCGGCGGCCAGGGCCAACTGATCCTGTCCGGGGACAACACCTACACCGGCGGCACGACTCTGACCAACGGCATCCTGATTGCCAATGCCAGCAGCTCTGCCAGTGGCAGCAGCGGGCCGTTCGGGCCGGACGCCGCAGTGCTCAACATTGGCGGCGGCACCCTGGCCGCCCTGACTAAAGACCGGACGGCCACCAACACCACCATCAATGTCAGCGGAGATTTCACCCTGGGTTTTCCCACGGCCAACGAAAAACTTACCCTGGGACAGGCGGGGGGCGCGTTCAACCTGGGAGTCGGGGCTATTCGCACCCTCTGGGTAAACAACACCACCCAGATCGACAGTGTGGTTACCGGCGGCGGTATAAATAAGAGAGGTCCGGGTACGCTGATCTTGAGGGGAACCAATACTTATAATGGGCTGACCGAAGTGAATGACGGCACTTTGATTCTGGAAGGGACCGGGGTTCTGCCGGGGAACGTCACCGTCAATGCGGCCACCTTCACCAACACCAGCACCGCCGCCGATTCGGTGGGCGGGCTTACTACCATCAACAATGGCGGCACCTATAATCTCACCGTCCCGGCAGCCAACTACCATGGCAACATTACCCTAGCCGCGGGGGGCACCCTGAATATGACCGGCCCCGGCGTGTATGGCGGCATCCTGATGGATAACGGCGGCACCGTGAACCTAGCCGGCGGCATGACCAACAGCGGCACCATGGACATAGACGGCATCCTCACCGGCGACCTGGCCAACAACGCCGGCGGGATCCTAGGCGGTTCCGGGGTTATCACCGGCAACTTGGTGAACAGCGGCACCGTCAACCCCGGCAATTCCCCCGGCACCTTGACCGTGGGCACCTATACCAGCAACCCCGGCTCCACCCAGGTGGTGGAGATCGCCTCGGCCAGCAACTACGACAAGATCGTCACCACCGCCGCCGGCGGCGCCACCCTGAACGGCGGCACCCTGTCGCCGCGGTTGCTGGGCGGCTATCTCCCTGCAACAAACCAGGTATTCCCGGGCATCGTCCAGGCCACCGGCGGCGGCGCCGTCACCGGGGCCTTTACCGGCTTCGACAACCCCCGGGTGGGAGCCTCCCGCACCCTCTTCTGGCAGGCCCTGTACACCCCCACGACCGTGGATTTGCAGGCGGTGGGCAACTACACCCCGCCGGACCTGGCCCTGTCGGCCAACCAGCGGTCCGTGGGGAGCGCCCTGAATGCCCCGGCGCCCACCGCCACCGGCGGCGACCTGTTAACGGTCCTGGACGCCATCAACGCCTTGACCAACGCCTCGGGGGTGGCAGCAGCTTATACCGAAATCTCCCCAGCGAAATATGCGGCTTTGCCGACCATGGCCTTCCCTATAACCCATATGCAATTCCAGTATCTGCAAAACCGTCTGGCCCGGGTGCGTTGGGAAGCGAGCCAGGGCCGCCAGACCGTCAACCTCTTAGGCGGCTCCAGGCGGGGCTTCAGCTTCAATTATGACAGCGACAACCGGTTGCTGTTGGCCGCCAGCAATATGACCATTTCCGATGCCGGCACCCGGTATCTCCACACCGGCACAGAGCAGCGCTGGGGGATCTACCTGGAGCCCAACGCCAACTGGGGCTCCCAATCTGCCACCGCCAACATGGTGGGGTACCGCTACAAGAACTTCGGCTTCACCCTGGGGGCCGAATACTGGGTGCTGGATAACCTGCTGGTGGGCCTCAACACCGGCTACAGCCGCACCCTGGGCAGTGTCGGGGGCAGCGGGGGCGACCTCAACGCCAACGTCATCCCCGTCAACGCCTACGGCGCCTGGTTCCACCGGGGCTTCTATGCCAACCTGGCCCTGGGCTATACCTACAGCAGCTATGACCTGCAAAGAACCATCGCCTTCGGGGCCATCAACCGCACCGCCCAGGCCAGCACCAGCGGCCACCAGTTCCAATTGGGGGTCGAAACCGGCTATGACGCCAAAATCGGCAATGCTGAACTAGGCCCCGTCCTCTCCCTGCAATATGCCACCCAGACGGTGGCCGGGTTCACCGAGAGCAATGCCGGCGCCCTGGCCCTCCACGTCTCCAGCCAGACCGCCGATTCCCTGCAAACCGGCCTCGGGGTGCGGGCCTCCTACCACGCCAGGCTCGGCAATGTGGCAGTGAGGCCGCAACTCTCAGTAACCTGGCAGCATGAGTTCTCGGACAACACCCGGGGCCTCAACGCCAGCCTGGCGGCCGGCGGCAGCACCATCAACTTCCAGACCGACAAAATCGGCCAGGACTTTGCCCTCATCAGCCTGGATATCCCGGCCAAAATCACCCGGAACCTGGTGGCCAACCTGGGCTACACCGCCGAAGTGGGCCGCAACCGCAGCTCCAACATGGGGGCCAATATCGGCCTGAAGCTGAGATGGTAAGCCATTAAACCAAAGTCTGCAGTAACTAGGCAGGTTCTTCAACACTTCTAAGGCGGGAGAGATTCGCTCTCCCGCCCTTGCCTCAAAATAAGGCCAATAAATTTACAATATTATTCTTAATATTCATCGATATTTCGGTCCTGCTGTCGCAGGGTGGGAACCGTAGTCAGGATCCTTTCCGTAAAGCGGGAGCCGTCTTGGCTTTGATTGCCAAAGCATCCTTGGCGCCAGCGGACCGCTCCCCGTCAGGCCCTCTCGGCCCGATTATTGGTCGGCCCCCCCAGGTATATAGGCAAAGATTAACAAGTCCGGCCAGAGCTGCAAGAGATTGCGGCACCCGGCCTTGGCTTTGGGGTCTTGGCAAGAGGCAGCCTGGCGCCAAAGCCGGCCCAACCGGGTTGACACCGGTAACACTTCCCACCGCCTCCCAGCCCAAGTGATTTTACCGGCCTGCTGCGATGCCAGATGGCAAGAGCCGTCCCTTGGAATTGTTCTCCACTAAGCTCTTTCAGAGCTTTTTGGCCCCGGGAGCAAGAGACCAGGAACAGCGCCACCATGCTGGCTACTGCCACGCACGGCCAGTGCCGGGTGCCTTTTTCCTCCCCGCCGATTTCGTCCACGTGGACTATATCGGCCTGGAGCACAGCCTCTTTAATTCCCTGGTAAGGCGTCGCCAAGCCCCGGAGGTTTCTTCGCCCAGAGCATGGACACTTTCCAAGATGACGTTGACGCCACACAATTCCCACATCAGGGGAGTTATTCCCAAGCTTTTGGTACAAAAGGTCTTGCTTCCACAAGACCCTTACGAACACATAATTCATAGAGATACAAGTACAACATGCATCTTTTTTAAAATAATTGCAAAATTTAAAGCAGAGGCTGAACGTTTACAACAAATTGAATGAACCATAGTAATAATATAAGTCGTTTGCCTACAAGATTTTGCCAATATTCTTTTGAAGCACGTCTAATCCATTGAAAATACTATCTTGACAAGGAAAAAAGGCCCTATCCAAAAACCGTGCCGGGCATCGGTGGATTTAAGTAACTCGGCGGATTGTCGAAAAGTATGGCAGAGATAATTGCGGGTCGAGACCAAGTGCGAATGGGGGCGGCCGAAAAATCGGCTCTCCCCGGTCTTTAGGGAAGGGATACCCCGTCCCGCCCGGAACGCCTTGGCCTCTCAAACGGCTGCCGGGAGATGATTGACCTGACAACCTGAGGCTCAGGAAAAATTTTTAAGTTATTTTAGAGGATGCCGATATGATTAATAAAGCGTTATGGTGATGATATCAATAGCTAATGGGCTTGGTATGGTTGATGTTTAGTAACAACATTTAAGTGAAAACAGGAAGAAAATGAGGTAATAAACAGGCTTCTGTCCGGAAAAAGCTTCATTATATGAGTTATTAACTTTAATATTTTCTTAATGATCATCCGGAAACACGTGGTTGGGCAATAGCTAACAAAATATAATACCCGTTTCTGGATGGATACCAATCAAAAACCATGTAATGGGGCTCTTCCTTTAATATCCCGACTTTTCGGACAGGCGGTAACAAAAAAGAATGAGGATATTTTTAATTGTGGTTATGAGGTAGTGATGTCCCCATTTATTAACTTTTTGTTTAAGAGAAAGGAACAACACATGAAAGAGATGGTCGGCAGATTTTTTCAGGATGAAACCGGCGCCAGCGCCGTGGAATACGGTCTGTTGGTGGCGCTCATCGCCGTGGCTTTGATCGGGACGATCACCCTGCTCAGCGGCGGGATGAAAAACACCTTTACCAAGGCAACGACCCAGTTGAATAAGTAGCCTGTTTTTTTGCAGTGCCTCCCGGCTGCCGCACGACGGGAAACTTCCCTGGCGAGCCCGCCCTGTTGAGGCGGGACAGGCTTATACCCGGGTGCCGACTCCGGGACCGGCACGGAGGAGCCAAGGGACCTTGGGCATCATGACCCTGGGTTCTCTCCAGTGTTACAGCTTGCGCCTCCAGGGCAAAGGCACTAATAACCGGGAACAATAATTTTTAAGCTTTCTCGTTTCGTGCCGATAAAAAGACCAAAGGCAGGCTGGCATAATCAAATCCGTAGTCGTGGCAAGGAGGTGAGGCCTGGAGCCGCCCGTGACCATAATCCATCCAAACCTTGAGAAAAAACATTGATTAACGCAACGGCAATCTTAGGAGGACCAAGAGAATGAAAGAAACCTTCAAAAAATTTATCTGGGAAGAAGACGGCGCCAGCGCCGTGGAGTACGGGCTGTTGGTAGCGCTCATTGCTGTGGCCCTCATCGGCACCATTACGGCTCTGAGCGGTGGTATTAAAAATACTTTCACCAAAGCTACCACCGAGTTGAACAAGTAAACCCCTCGGTAACCGTGTATCCGGCGCATAGGTGCTGAAGGAGAAAGTCCATGTGCCCGCACACAAGGAGAGAACCAAGAGAATGAAAGAAACCATCAAAAAATTTATCTGGGAAGAAGACGGCGCGAGCGCCGTGGAGTACGGGCTGTTGGTAGCGCTCATTGCTGTGGCCCTTATCGGCACCATTACGGCTCTGAGCGGTGGCATTGCCAATACCTTTAAGAAGGCCACCACTGAATTGAACAAGTAAGCATTGCAGCGGCGAGGGAGGGGCTATCTAACCGGCGAGGCGCTGCCGGGTTGGGTGGCACCGGTGGCCCAAGCAATGCAGAGGTCATGAAGAAATGCAAAGGCTTTCCCCCATGCTCTTGCTCATGCTGGCCCTGGTCTGTGGCGGTCTGGCAGCCTATCTGGCCGTCGGCTGGCTGAAGACCACTTCCAATCGGGCCAGGCGGACGGCCCAGCAGGCGGTGCAGCTGGTCCCGGTGGTGGTGGCTGCCAAGGAAATTCCACCGGGAACCATGCTGGGGGGGGAGCACCTCAAGGTCATGAATTGGCCCCGGGAGGCCATGGTAACGGGGATGGCAACCGAACCGGCAAAGGTCCAGGGCCGAGTGGTGCGCCATCCCCTGGTCACCGGAGAGCCCATCCTGGAAAACAAGTTGGCCCCTCAGGGCACCCCCGCTGGACTGGCCGGCATCATCCAGAACGAACGCCGGGCCCTTACCGTCAAGGTGGATGAGGCCACGGGGGTGGCCGGGTTTATTCTGCCGGGCAACCGGGTGGATGTCCTGGTCACCCTGGACAAACGGGAATTCAAGGACGATCCCGTCACCCAGGTGATCTTGCAGAACCTCCTGGTACTGGGCCGGGGTCAGGACCTGGAACAGGCCAAGGCCGGTGATAAACCGAAGATCGTGCCGACGATAACCCTGGAAGTAACCCCGGAAGAGGCCGAAAAGCTGGCTCTGGCTGCCAAAGAAGGAAACATCACCCTGGCTCTGCGCGGCTGGAGCGAAGGTCCCACCGTGGCCACCGCCGGGGTCAAGGCCTCCTCCCTGCTGCCCTCGGGCCAGAAAGCCGCCGCCAGTTTTGAGGCAGCCATTGTGCCGCCGACCGCTCCGAAAAGAGCCGGAGTGGAAATTCTGCGAGGCACGGCCCGGGAGACGGTCACCTTTTAAAGCCATCAGTGCTCAGGCGATAAAAAACCAAACAACCCAACCTTTTTCAGTGGGCGGGCTATAACCCGCCCACCTTTACCTGTTGCCCTCCTCGACCGCGATTCCGGACGTCGATCCTGGTCAGGAAGAAAAAAAGCATTTTCCCGAAGCTGATCAGTGCCGGCGCCGCCTCCCCTGTCGCCGAGCCGCAGCCGCAGGTTGTCGGAACAGTGGTCGCCCAGCAAAGACTTTGGACTATCCTGCCGTTCTGAGCTTGGCGCCGGGTGGGTTCCCGGCTCTGGTTCGATTCAAAACCACGCCGTCAGGCAGGATGCCAAGCCCGGCCAAGTGGCCGCCGGCCCACATGCTCATAACTTCCCGGCATCCCCATTATTTCTTAAGCTTCTCTCTCAGAGAAAACGCAGCGGCCTCCTCTTTAATCTTGATCTCCTCCTCTTTCACCTCCTTTTCCTTAATCTCCTGTTCTTCCATGATTAATTTGACGCTATGCAGGAAAACAAAACAGGTTTTTTTTAAAAAGCCGGCGTAAGAGGCATCATAGACGGTGATAACTCCCTCGCTGGCGTTGACTCTCTTTAAAAAATCGCTTGTCCTGGAAAACTTGCCCCTGGATTCGCCATGATCCGGGGTGATGACCTCGTCGCTGTCCTCCCCTTCCGGGACGGCATATGCAGAATGGATATTGATATAGCCGACCAAATGACTGCCGTCTTTAAACTCGATTCTCACTTTCCTGGGTTCGACGCTATATTGTACGGGACCGCTTGGGCGGATAATGCGAACGCTCATTGATCTACCCCCTCAGCAGTAATGTTGTTTTGATAATTTATCGGCGGATAGAGAAATTACTCAAGCCCCCGGACGTGTATTGGTTGGCACCAACAGGAAGGTCAAGATTTTTATCCCCGGGCGGGCATGGAAAGGGAAGGGCTGCGGGGCTGAACCAGAGGCACGGAAAAGAAAAATTCATCAGGATGGGAAATAAATTAAAGCACCAAGAAGAATCTGACGATAAGAAAGACGAAGCAACGACAGCACAGATTCCAGGAAACCCCAGGCCATGGATCTCAAGGAAATCATCAAGATCCTGATGCTTAGCGAGCTTTACTTCAGTCTCCCCCTGGAGGAAAGGAAGGAAGTGGTCCATCGCCTCTATGCCCAGTACGGGCAGGGGGCGTTGCCGTGCTCTTCCTCTTGGGCAGAGACTCCCCCGGCCCTCTCCCGAAACCAGGATGACGACTAGTCGACTCCCAGGGGGATCGGTCTGACACCACTGCTCCTCTCCCCGGGAACCGCCCCCTGGATTGCTACGGTATTCCTGCCAACCTCCTGGAAATCAGATTTGTAAATGTGACTGCCACTGCTTTTGCTAACCTGGGCGGGCACTTAAGGCCCGCCCCATGAGACCGATTTTTCTGACCACTGACCACTGTATTTTCTTGGTAATTGCCATGACTTATAAAAGTCACCCGCGAACCATGAAAATAAAGGTCGCTGCCTTTGGCTACCTTGGGCGGGCACAGAGGCCCGCCCCACTAAAAGAAAAGCTCTTCCGGAAACTGGAAACCGGAAACCAGAAACCGACTTTTCTAACAACAGGCAACTTTATTTTCTTGGTAATTACCATTAGTTAAAGAAGTAATCCGCGAACTATGAGAATCAGGGTTGCTGCCATTGGCTACCTTGGGCGGGCACTTAAGGCCGCCCCACTGAAAGAGAGCCTGAGAGAGAAGCTCTTCTGGAGACTGGAAGCCGATTTTTCTGACCACTGGCAAGTACGGGACCAGTTCCCCGAAATCAAAGATTGATGCGGTAATAATGAAGATACCAATCAATAAAATTCTTTATCCCGATTTCAATGGGTGTCTGTGGTTGAAAATCCACGGCTGCGGTCAGGTCGGCAATATCAGCATAGGTGGCTGGCACGTCCCCTGGCTGCATCGGCTGCATATCCATGATGGCTCGACGGCCCAGGGCGGCCTCGATGGCAGCGATGAACCGCAGCAAATCCACCGGGTTGTTGTTGCCGATGTTGTAGAGCCGATAAGGGGCGTAACTGGAGGCGGGATCGGGTTGCTCTCCCCGCCAGTGAGGGTTGGGTTGGGGCAGGCAGGTGAGGATGCGGGCGACTCCTTCGATGATATCATCAATATAAGTGAAATCTCGCTGCATCCGGCCGTAATTAAAGACCTGGATGGGGTGGCCGGCCAGGATGGCTTTGGTAAAGAGAAACAGCGCCATATCGGGCCGCCCCCAGGGGCCGTAGACGGTAAAAAACCGCAACCCGGTGACCGGCAGGCCGTAGAGGCTGGCATACGTATGAGCCATTAATTCGTTGGCCTTCTTGGTGGCGGCATACAGGGACATGGGGTGATCCACATTCTGATGGACGGAAAACGGCATCTGGGTGTTGGCACCATAGACGGAACTGGAGGAGGCAAAGACCAGATGTTTGACCTGGGAATGGCGACATCCTTCTAAGATATGTAAGAACCCAACGATATTGCTGTTAATATAGGCGTGGGGATTGACCAGCGAGTAGCGGACGCCGGCCTGGGCCGCCAGGTTGACCACATAGTCAAAGCGATACTGCTGGAAGAGGTCGGCTATGCCTTGACGGTCGGCCAGATCCAGGCGGTGAAAGGTAAAATGGGCCTGGCCCTGAAGCTGCGCCAGCCGGTCACGTTTCAATTGCACGTCATAATAATCGTTGAGGTTATCAATGCCGATGACTTCGTAGTCGGTGGCCAGAAGCTTGCGGCAGAGATGAAACCCGATAAAACCGGCGCTCCCGGTGACAAGGACGGTCTGCATGGCCTTGGCGCTGCCTCTGTCATTGATTGGATAATAAACCTGAACCACCGTCTTGGTGCCAGGGTCTGATGGAGAACCGAGCCCTAGATGGACGGAGGGAACCGTTAATGGACCCTATCGCCGCGCCAGAGCCGGGACCACCAACTGGTGGGTTTCGCCCCGGTGGGGCTCGAAGCTGCCTCGACATCGGGTTCCTCGGGCAGCATTGCATCTGGCATGGCCTCGGGGAGCGGCAGCGATTCCGGCAGGTCTTTGGGGGTCAAGAGTTGGGTGACCAAGGGGATGAGATGATTGCTGATCTCCAGGCAAAGGCCTTCCAGGCGGGTGAGCCGGCCGGACAGATCGGCCAATTCTTGCCGGAATTGATGGCCGTCGGCCGGGGAGAGCGACTCTCCGGCAATGCTCACCGGAGTTTCGGTGGCTTCGGCGGCTTCCCCTGCTTCTTCCAACGTACCGCCCTGGGCGGCCACCACCGTGTCAATGAAATCGGCATCAATCTCTTTGCGCCCCTCGGCAAAGCCGGCCACCAGGGCCAGGTCGCACCAGGCATTGATGCGCCGGGGCACTCCCCGGGTATATTCATAGAGGCGATCCAGGGCGGAGTCGGTGAAGATGCCGCTGCCGCCGGCCTTGTGCAGCCGGAAGAGGATATATTCCTTAGTTTCCAGGCGTTCCAAGGGGCGGAGATGATAGTGAACGGCGATCCGTTGGGCTAATTGCCGCAGGGAAGGGTGTTTTAACTTTTCTCGCAACCCGACCTGGCCGACGAGGATCACTTGCAGCAACGGCTCCTTTTCGGCCTGCAGGTTGGAGAGGAGCCGCAGTTCTTCCAAGGCCTCGGGCCCCAGATTCTGGGCCTCATCAACCATGAGGACCACATGTTCGCCCCGGGAGTATGACCGTAGCAAGAATTGATTGAAGGCAGCCAGGCGGGCGGCCCGGGTGGTAAAGTGGCCCCGCACCTCGAACTCCTGCAGGAGCAACTCCAATAAATCTTCGGCTCCCATAGACGTCTGATACAAGACTCCCAGGCGATGGTTGCCGCTGTAATTTTTAATCAAGGCCTTGATGAGCGTGGTCTTCCCGGCCCCGATCTCGCCGGTGAGGACAACGAAGCCTACCTTTTGACTGATTCCATATTCGAGATAAGCCTTGGCCAATCTATGCTGGGGGCTGAGATATAAGTAATCGGGATCAGGGATCAGGGTGAAAGGGCGTTCTTTCAATCCATAGAATTTTTCATACATATAATAAATCCATTTATTATGTTATTAAATATTAAAAATATTATATAATTAATAATGTGTCGGCTGAGAATAATTAAAAGTTACGACGACTTCATTGATAGGAAAACGGTAATTGGTATATCCTGTGGCAGTTCTATAGGTGAAAGCGTATGAAGTTCCGATTGAGGCCTTTTGAGTCAGTTTATAGGTGAAGCCTGGCCTTATTCCATAATAGTATGAATTATAATCACTGCCAGCATTATTGATTGCCGACGAGTAAAAATAGGGGTTTAAAGTAAATATCCACTTTTCCGTAATGTTCTGGGAAAGGTTAATATTAAATCTGTTATATTGACTTTGATTGCCATAGGCGCTGGCTGACTGATTGCGCATGTAATTGACGGATAAGTAGCCTGTTTCCCAACGGTAATTCGTGCCCAGAGAGAAGAAGGGCGAAATGGAGCGGCTGATCTGCGGTTTTTGGCGGACTTCCAGGAAGCCGGTGAAGGTATTTGCCGCCAAGACGGCGATATTCGATTTGACGCGGTTGATATTAATGCCGCCTAGAAAGGTCATGTCCCATTTTTCCATATATTTATAGGTGAAACCGATCTGAGGCCCCAATGCTGTAAAAGAGTTGTTGCTTTGATACTTGTAGTATGACCCCGTTAATCTGCTTAACAGTATCATCTTTTCAGATAAAATATAATCAAAACCGTGGGTAATAGCATGCCCTTCGTAATCGTTGTAAAACGGTGATTGATAGTCTACCATATCAAAGCCATATTGAAGTGAAGTAGACCATCTTTCCGTGAGGGCATAGGAAAAACCTGGGTTGGCTTTGTAAGAGGTTCTCAGCCTCCGGTTCATGACTGTGCCTGAAGCCTGCAGCTCCTCGGTAGCGGTGGAGTCAGTAATGTATGAGCCGGCCAACTGCAAGCCCAGCCGGGCCGTCGGCCTGTAATTGCTGTTGATCTTATAATATTGATTAATGCGATCAAAGCTGTCATTTTGGAGGTAATGCAGGCCCAGGAGGGCTAACTCGCCCTCAAATCTGGCAGTCTCGGAATTATAGGCCAGGCTGAGGCTTGGCCGGGCCGATAGAATATAGTCAGACGTCCTCACCCGTGGAGAATAATTAATGTTACTTAAGTACTTTCCCTCGGTATTGATGGCTGGCGTCACGATCCAATCGGCGGCCATTCCCGCCGC
>Ga0067045_1030553_pt1 | contig 14883 bp, 7 predicted proteins | sample TerdegcTABiofilm_FD_59184 | JGI IMG/M metagenome (GOLD analysis project Ga0067045, IMG submission 59184) | Combined Assembly of (Gp0054472, Gp0054536) Wastewater bioreactor microbial communities from Singapore -Terephthalate degrading...
GGAACTAGTCGAATATTCAAAGACCTTGCCCAAGGTCGTCTTTGTTCAGGAAAACCTTTACACTTGCTCTGAAGGCGGCATCAACGAAATCAAGCAGGCGATCCCCAGAGAAAACCTCAATCGCGTGGTAGTGGCTTCCTGTACCCCAAGGACGCATGAACCCCTTTTCATGAGCGCCTGCGAAGAGGCGGGACTGAATCCCTATTTGTTTGAAATGGCTAACATCCGGGATCAATGCTCTTGGGTTCATATGCGAGACAGAGAAAACGGAACAGAGCGGGCTAAAGGCCAAATCGCGATGGCAGTGGCAAAAGCCGCCAAGCTCCGAGAACTTAAGCGCATTCAGCTCAACCTGTCCCATTCTGCTTTAGTCATCGGCGGTGGCGTCTCAGGCATGTCAGCAGCTATGGCTCTTGGGAATATGGGCTACGAAGTGAATCTGATAGAAAAACAGGGCCGGATGGGTGGATTGCTCAATGATTTGAATATGATCATGCCGGCCAACGAGCCTCCTGAGAGACTAGTTAATGACTTGACAGCCAGATTGGAACAAAATCCCAAGGTAACAATTCATTTGAATTCGGTTGTCACCAAAACAGAAGGCTATGTAGGTAACTACATCGCTACAATAGTCAAGGGCGACGTCGAGACAAAAATAAAATGCGGGATAATAGTAGTGGCCTTGGGCGCCAGGGTTTTGATTCCCGAAGGCTTATACGGCTACAACGGCAAATACGTTATCACCCACCTGGAACTCGAGTCATTGCTCAAGAACGGGCCGATTGATACCAAGAACATCGTCATGATCCAGTGTGTGGGATCCCGATGTACCGAAAGGACTTACTGCTCCAGAATATGCTGCATGACAGCCGTCAAAAATGCCCTATTGATAAAGGAAGCTAGCCCCGAGGCGAAAATTACCATACTCTACAGAGACATGCAGATGTATGGTGTCGAGCTTGAGGAGATGTTCCGAAGAGCTAAACAGCTCGGCGTTCGTTTTGTTACATATGAACCGGACCGGCCACCAGAAGTAAAGGAAGGATCTGTATCAGTACATCATGTTCGTATGGGAAAAGATGTTGTTATGCCAACGGATCTGGTTGTCCTGTCCACACCGTTGATAGCTCAGGAAGACGCTCCCGAAGTCTCGACCATGCTCAAAGTTCCAATTAATGAGAATGGGTTTTTCCTAGAAGGGCATGTAAAATTAAAACCGCTGGATTTTGCTACTGATGGAGTCTATCTGTGTGGCAACGCAAGATTTCCTTCAACAATACGTGAAGCTATTGCCCAGGGCCTTGGAGCAGCTTCTCGAGCCGCTGGAGTGCTTTCGAAGGATGCTCTGTTCACCAGTGGAATAGTGGCCGATATTAATGCGGACACCTGTTGTGGTTGCCTAGGATGCGTAGAAGTCTGCCCGTATGGAGCTATTAATTTCTTCCCGGACAGGGGAGTCTGTCAAGTAAACAAGGTATTATGCAAGGGGTGCGGCGGCTGCGCAGCCACTTGCCCTTCAAGCAGCGCTAGACTAGACGGTTTTTCTAATGAGCAAATATATGCTCAAATTGAGAATGCGCTAGCTGTTTAGAATTTTTTCGTAACTGTTTCCTGAAGTGTCGAAATAGATATTCAGTTGGTTATTTGAGGAAATATTATGGCAGCAGATCAATTTGAACCTAGAATTATAGGATTTCTCTGCAATTGGTGCGCCTACGCTGGCGCAGATCTTGCCGGTGTGAGCCGTTTGCAATACCCTCCGAACATGAGAACTATTCGCACCCTGTGCTCAGCTACCGTAGGCCCCCATCAAATACTAAAAGCATTTCAAAAAGGGGCTGACGGCGTCTTTGTGGGCGGCTGACACATCGGTGATTGTCATTACCTGTATGGTAATTACATGACGGTCAAAAGAATCGCTTTTATGCAGAAACTTTTGGAATTTTCTGGCATCGACTCCCAGAGATTATTACTCAAATGGGTTTCCTCTGCTGAAGGCCCCAGGTTTGCCCAGGTCGTTACCGATTTCGTCGAGAAAATTCGCAAACTCGGACCATCTCCATTGTCTGTTAGGAAGACTGAGAAGAATGAAAAAATCGCGTAAAAAAAGTAGTTCGGTGGCACAAACATCAACGGGCAATACAATGATCGATATAGTCAAAGAACAAGTTAAAACGTTGATGGATAGCGGTCAAATATCTGCTTTCCTCGGATTAAAGGAAAAACAGGGAAGCGTCTTTCCGTTTTTATACAAATCAGTCCAGGATCTTGACGAAGGATTCAGTCTCGGCGATTTGGAAAAACCAGGACAAGCTCGCTATCCCATCGCCAAGCTCCTGATGAGGATTGTAAAAAGTGATGCTGAGACGTCCTACGGAGCTCTGTTCAGAGGATGCGACGAAAGAGCCTGGAATGAATTGTTGAGATGGAATCAGGTTAATTCCCCTCAGAGAGTATTCAAGGTGGGTATAGCCTGCCCCTCTGAATTGGCTCAGAAGCACGAATGCAGGAAACCATTTCCTGATGAATATGTGGCTGGCGAAAAAGTTGATCCCGTGGAAAATATCAGTGTTCAGGAAGTCATGGGAAAAGACCTTGGCGCCAGGCTTGAATATTGGATGGGCGAATTTGATCGTTGCATCAAATGTTATGGTTGCAGAAATGTTTGTCCCGTTTGTTTCTGCAATGTATGCACACTTGAACAGGACTCACTTATAAAAACCGGAGACATCCCTCCGGAAAATCCAATGTTCCATTTGACCAGAGCCGTACACATGGCTGGAAGATGTATTGACTGTAACCTGTGTACTGAGGCTTGCCCTTCTGACATTCCTCTCAGGATACTATATAAGAGGGTTGCCGAAATAATATCAGATGAATTCGGATACGTAACTGGAGAGATAGCGGCGGGTAAATCGCCGTTGAACATATTGGGTTCTGATCCAGGGCACACTGCGGCAAATGACTGACCCTTTCGCGCTGGCATCTAAAAACCTTTGAATCCCACTCTGGGGTAATGTTGATTATCGGAGGAGGACGCAATGTTAAATCCAGATCAAGTTGTCCTCGTAGTTGTGGATCTTCAGGAAAAGCTCTCTAAGGCAATGCATTGTCTTGATTCCTTGTTGTCGGCATCCGAGAAAATCATCAAAGGTTCTAATGTCTTATCAATTCCGATCATTTGGACAGAACAAAACCCAAAAGGATTGGGATCCACTCTTGAGCCTTTCGCTAATCTCATGAACCCAGATTTGAGAGTTTCTAAATTAAGCTTCTCCTGTTGCGGTGAACCTAATTTTATAAATCTTTTGGCGTCTCAAAATCGTCGCCAAATTCTCCTAATGGGTATTGAGTCCCACGTATGCGTTTATCAAACAGGAATCGATCTCATCAACATGGGCTATGAGGTTCAGGTGGTAACCGATGCGGTTTCGTCGAGGACTCAGGAAAATAGAATTCTCGGAATTGAGAGACTGAAGAGTTCAGGAGCTGAAGTCACCAGTTCCGAAATGGCCCTTTTTGAAATGTTAAAAATAGCTGATGGACCAAAATTCAAAGATATGCTGAAGGTCGTGAAGTAAAACTCTCGCTCTGACATTTAGCGTTAACAATAACATATCGGTTTCATTACCAACTCTCTTCGTTGACCTGATTCAATCCTTCATTCAGGAATCAATAATCCTCTGCATCACTATGAGCTTGTCAAGGCTTTCCTGATAGGGCTCGGATGACTATTGTCGGGTCACCTAAGAGAACCCCCCTTATTTTTAGGGATGACAAACCATACCTCAAGGTGATATAATAGTCATATCTTTAGCATATAACGAGGTATGACGTTATGAATCAGTTTACCACCCTAATTATCATAACTTGTGCAACTTTTGCAGCATGCCTTGGAATTTCAGCAGCCACAATAGCCCTGGTCGTTTCCTATTTGCTCGCTTGTTAAGTTATAATCTGATGTACCTGTATATACAGGTACATTTTTTGCAAAATAGCCAAAAACAAACAGGAAAAATACTTCATTTCTGGGGGGCTATCACAATCTTTTTGCCCACCGTATGACCGAATTTTGATGGATCGTACATCAACGATAATCTGGAGCCTCTCATCCAGAATTCTCCGACTGTAACGGCGCGAGCCAGATACGAAAATCTGTAAACGCCGCCGTATAGTCGGTTTTTAAAAACTCTGACGCCCTCATCATGGAATTCAACATGACTAGGGATGAGCAGTGAGCTGTAATATGAGTCTTGATCATCGGGAAACGGCGCCTCGCTTTCAGAATCCATACCTTCTGTAGCTATCCTGGTATTGATAGGATAAAGACCTGCTGGAACAAAATCCTCAAGGGCTACATATTCAAAAACTGTCGTTTGCGTTGGATTTTTTCTCTTTGACAGATCCATCTCCAAGGTAACCTTGACCACATCTCCTAATCTGATTTCAGAGCTGCCATTCATATTTTCGATTTTCTTGTTGAGTTCAATGACTGATTCCTGATTAGTGTTTTTTTCATCTCTTCCCGGATATGAGAGTTTCAAAGTATAGTTTACCAAGTGCCCTGTGCTGGATTTCAAGGAAATTGAGTCATTTTTTAATAGAGAAAGCGCTGGTAGGACAAGATGACTTCCAACATCTCCTATTTTTACAGCTTTGCTTTCACCAGTCCCATAGTTAATTGTAATTTCAGTTGGGCTGAATTGTTTTTTGGGCTTTGTCTGATAGTATTTACTCAACGCTAACAGGCACCACCCTGAATCTACCGTAGAATTCCATCTGCCATCCGGTTTCAGTCCCTTCAACAACTTTCCAGCAAGATTATCAGCAAGTTGGGAACCTCCTTCGATAGCAAGACTAGCCATCAAAAGAGCCGCCTGTTTGCGCCACATCGAATCCATGGTACCAGAGTGCATGGACTGATCTGACACTTTGATAGATCTGATTTCAGATTCCAATTTCTTGTTGGGCAGATAGTTAATTTTCTTGGCCGTCAACAATAGCAGAGCTTTCGTTTCATCATCCGCTGATGCATATTTCTTAAACAATGGCTCAAAATCTTGGACAGAAAGAAAATTCCCCTCAGCTAGAGTAAGAAATGCCCAACCCATTATCCAAGGCTGTTCAATTTCATCAGGTTTTCTTTGAGTAGTGAAAATAGACTCTTTGAGATACTTTAATGCCTTCTGAACACTTTGATTTGGAACGTTATAACCCCACTGTCTAGCAGTCTCTAACGCATACGTACCATAGACTGTTCCCCAAAAAGAAGCATAGTTCTGTCTGGGCCAGTAAGAAAAAGCCCCTGAGCTTAGTTGCATGGAGAGGATTCTCTCCAGTCCTGATTTAATGAATTTGTCAAGATCTCCTCCTTGAATCCCAGGAATAACACCATTTGCAATTAGCGATTTCATGGCGACCAATGGAATGACACCCGAGCTTGTTTGTTCCACGCAACCGAAAGGATAGGTCATAAGATAATTTAGAGTCGGAGAGATTCTGGCCCAATCTGTTAAACTAAGGTCCAAAGAGGCATTTAAGGTTCTTTCGCTTACTTCTCCCGGACTCATGGCCTTTACATAATCAGGAAACGACACTTTGATGTCTGTCCTGGAAGTAAATGCTCCCGAATGTGAAACATTAATTGGAGAATATTTTGAACTGATTGGAATTGTTTTTAATATATTATCTTCAAAGGTTCCCGCTGTGGTTTCCAAGCGACCGGAAAAGCTCATTTCCGCTTCATTAGAACTGGAGTTTACTTCAGCAAACACCATTTCAGAAGAGTTGGAACGAGCAGGTATCTTTAGAAACGTATTCTTTAATTTAAGCTCGAGTTTCGAGGATCCTTTAGCCTCTATTTGCGCTGAGCCTTCGTGATCTGTAGAATTGTTGATCACCAATGGGAAGGAAGCCTTGTCCCCATAACATAAGAACCGAGGAACTGATGGCTCTAAAAAGAATTCCTTGGAAACGACCAAGTTCTTCTGAGCAGATGAGAACCCGGATGTTTGATCAGCGGCTACTGCATAGACTCTATAGGCCGTTGTTGTCTCTGGCAAAGTGAAATTTATCGTGACTTCGCCTTCTTCGTTAGTCTGTAATGATGGACTAGAGAATGCTACCGGTCGAAAGTCTTTACGCAAACTCGGAGTCACCAGGCCTGCCCCTACGCCACCTCCTGTTACCGGCCTGGTTCCTAAAATTTTTTGCAAATCCTGCGATATGAGACGAACTCTCAGGTCTCCAGTCAGAACTGAAAGAGCGAGGTTGAAGTCAGTTAGTGTCGCAAGATCCGGTGTCTTGAAACCTGTCAATGCTAAAACAGCTTCATTGACTACACATACCGCCACCTCACATTTGGCTGCCTTGCCATAAGCGTCACGTGTCAATAATTTGATGGAGGTCTCAGAACCTGGCTTTGCTTTTAACTCATTTACTCCTGGCGCAATCTCAACTTTGATTTTTTTGACACTCGTCCTTACGGTTGCATTAGCATATCCTGAGTATATGGAGGGTATATCCGTGTCAGCCTGATTGTAATAGACAGGAAAAACCTGCCTCCCAGAAGGCGCAAGGGCCCCCACAAACACATTAGGTCTATACTTATCTACAATTGGAAAATCGAACTTAATATTCTTACCTTCGACATCTACAACTTTTGCCTCTATGGCTTTGTCTCTTTCTATAGTGGCAAGAACTTTTCTAACAGGCTTAAGAGTGTTTGCTGAAGCCTGCAACAACTCGCCTGTTTCGAATTCTTTTTTATTGAGAGATAATACCAGGTCCCCGAAAGATTTGCTCAATCCTGGTCCTTGATTTCGCATCCACCGTTCATAGTCTTCCCAACCAACAGAGTAAGTGGTTTGGGTCGCGTACCTCACGTTATCCTTTTCATAGGATACATTGACCATGTAATCCCCTGGTTGATTCAATTCGACATCAAAAGCGCCTTCCCCATTTCTTGTAGTCTGAGAACTGGAGAAATTTCTGATCCATCCCTCCTCCCAAGAATCAACCATGTTGCCCTGATCGTCTCTTTTCTGCACATACAGATAACGCTTTTGTAGCCATGTTATTTGGACTGGAGCATCTGAAACAGCGTTCCCATCAGGACCCAGAACCACAAATTTTTGAGCTCCTGTGTAACCGGGTTGAACCTGTGTCGGGTGTTCTGAAAGCCCTATCAAGAACTTCGGCCTCGGGTTGTAGGTGACTACATCTGTCGCTGGCTCGCCATCAATATCTAATGCGGTCACCGATACCTTTACACCGTAAACGCCTGTTAAGAGTTTTGCGTCCAATGGAACCCGTATCATAATGTGTCCCTGAGCATCCAGATTAGCCTCGCCCGATTCCAGGAATCTCGATTCGGAAGTGGAATTGCCAAAGAAGAAACCTTCGTATCCTTGGACTTTGTTATTGGCTGGAACAAGATCAACTTTCCATTTTACCCGTCCATTACGAACCGGTCCCCCAGCGTAGTATCTGGAATTGGCATCGATTAATAAGGCCTTTTCATCCATCTTTAAACTTATGTATTCAGAGCTGGAAGACTCTTCTGTCCGGACCGACAGAGCAACCTGGTGCCTCGGTTCCTTGAACTGTTGCATCAGAAATGTTTGGGAAAACTTACGATTCTTGCCAGATTCTCTAACCGGGATCGCATTGATGGTGTACGTCCCAATAGGCATGAACGATTCAGACTTGAAGTCATCAAAGCATGAACCAAAGCTATTGAGCGATAGCTCTCTGGAATAAAGCGGATCCCCCCTTGGACTTATGATCTCAATTTTAACTTTCCCATTTTCTGGGGATTTTATTTGATCATCACTATAGATTCTTGACACAAATTTGAAGTGAACTGTCTCCCCGGGCCTGTAAATGCCCCTCTCAGTAAAAAGATACCCTGTTTGATCATGACTCCCTTGCGATACATCGTTCTGCTGATTCCACACAAATGGTTTGATTATGCAGTTGTCCAGTTTAACAGCGCTGGAATCTTTGTCCGTTGCAGCAATAACCCAAGTCAATTCCGACAAATTTATTTCAACATTTTGACCGAGTCGTTTTTGATCTTCGTCGGAGACATCGAGCGCTTTCTGATTTCCTGTAAGTGTGAGCAATCCGTTTTCGTCTGTTTTTCCGACGTAAAAAGTGGATTGGCCCTTTCCCCTGACAAGCACTTCTGCGTCAGCGATAGGTATACCCTCATTTATGGATGTAACCCATATAACTAACGATCCTTCTGATAACTTGTAACTGATTGACATATCAGTAACTTGAACAAGTTGAGAGAAGCTGGCGACTTGTGAGTTGTCAGGATCACTCAGCCGCATTAACCAGGCTCCCCCTTGATCGGGCTTGTCCCGAAAAGTCAGAGGTAATGAAAACGGACGGGCTTTATCTTTAGTTTCAGGTGAGAAAAAGGCATCTGAACTAAAAGAAATTTCGTGCAGGAATTGTTTCTTTACCAACCCATTAGAATTTAAAACTTGGTAAGTGTTTTTTACCCATTTCCATCCGTCTTCATCCAGCCCTGTTCCCGATGAGTTGAGTCTGTCAACGTCTGGAATCATCACGGCCGGAATATATGTTAATTCGGCTTTCAAACTAGTAACCCCGGAGAGCATAACCGGAAACAACTGACGACTCTTGAGTTCGACAACGTCCCCATTAGATTGACTGGATATCCTGTTGGATATTCCAGGGCCACTAAATGAAAATTTGTTCTGCTCCATGAAAGCCCGCCCCGAATCTACCGGCTTGGCCAGAGATTCAAGGGTGTAGCTTTGACCATATTTGAAGTTACCCGAAATTTTGTACTTTCGGCTTGTTTCCTTGATAAATTTCAGTCTGTCCACTGAAGGGGAGATCTTAATAGATTTTTCAAGATCTTTTTTTTCAATTCCGCTGGAAAGACTCACTGAAATGCCTTTGTCTGATTTAGAATTGTAGTAAGGTTCAACTTCGAAAATAGAGACGCTTTGAGAAGGAATAAAAGTGTATGAGAAATCTTTCGCCAGCTTGAAACGACCGGAGGAATCAGAAAGTCCCTTCTTTATTCTTATTACCACCGGAGATATGAATTTTGAGGGGTCTTTTGGTTTCAGACGAAACTCAGAAAGCGCTTCTTTGCCCGTTTTTTGATCTTGTACCGTAAATAGTTCAGTCGAAATCGTGGAGTTTTCCATATGAGTTGAAAGAGCCTGAACCAGATTTGTAGCAAAAACCGGCTTGTTAAATTGAATCCGTACGGTCCATTCTCCTGGTTTGGCCTCTTCTGGAATATCATCGCGATACGCGAAAACATTAAGTTCATCCGCAACAGCGGTTGAAACACCACTGACGAATAGCAGCAGAGAAAACATCACTAGCAATAGGGCGACTCTGGCTGAAGCTCTCATCGTACACCTCTTAATATTGCTTAAAATAACTAGCAATCTTAGGAAGAAACCCGTTTTTGTCAACATATTTGATATGGAAGGCGCTCTTGAAGACCTCTTGAAAAAATACAGTACCTAAAAACCAGCAGAGGCTCTCGAGGGCTCCTGCTGGTTTTTTAATGGGAAGTTGTCGTATCTGAAGAACAATCTTGTTAGAGAAATGAAATAGCTGAAAATATCGGTTGTAAGTTAGGATCTGTAGTTGGAAAAGTCCTGACTTTCGTCAATCCTCGAAATTCTTGCCATATACCGAATCTGAAACATCCTCTCTCCAGACTCCGGCTCTAAAACCTTGATGGTCTTTAATCTTTTCATATTGATCAAGCTCTTCCTGGCACTTGACACATAGACGCGCGGCCGGGAAAAGCCTTAGACGTTGCTCTGGAATAGTCTCTCCACAGTCTTCACAGGTTCCATATTCTCCGTGTCTCAATCTATCCAGGGCGTCCTCGATTTCCTTGAGTTGTCTATGTTGCCTCATTGATATCCGAGCATCCAGTTCTCTGGATATTTCACCAGTGGCAAGGTCAATTTCGTCACCCTTTTCGATTGCGTCAATGTTTCGTCCTACCCGTATAGAGGCTATCATTTCCAATAGCACCTGTTTTGGATCGAACTTGCTGGATTCCACCGGTTTCCTGGGTTCTACCGGCTCAACCCGCTCCGGTAATCTGGGAACGACTGGCTGAACTTTCTTAGGGGGAGCTGATTGTACCGGTTTGGATCCTTTTTCAACTAATCGGTATAAATTCTTGCCGTTCTCAATTTTTCTCTCAATCTGCCCCTTTTGGACTTTACCCCTGACACTATTGGGAACGATTCCGAGTTTCTTAGAAATTTCTTCACGTGTCATCCACATGTCTTGTTACCCCTCGCTACTTGTTGACACTGAAACAACAAGCGCCTCATTCAGAGAATTAACGCGCACTGAACTTCTACAACGCTAGTCCATGAAAGTTGTTCATCGACAAATCATTTGTCATCTAGAAATTAAGTCGCCTGATCCAAAAACTTAATCCCGTAGTTTACTAAATCGCTCTATAATCCTCATCTTCCACTCTAGGCATTACTTACAAAAACTCGCCTTATAAGCGTGGCAAGATCAAAAATGCGGAATTTCGTTTTATTTGAATTCTATAACCGTCGCGCTCCGCATAGCTCGCAGCCTTGTGGAGCGGAGAGTGTATTTAAAAATGAGGAAAGAGTCAATATTTTTGTGATTCATCCTGAAACCAACCACCCCAATGTGGTTTCATTACACGAAAACTTTATTATGTTAGCAGCATGGAGTGATAAGTTTGACCGATGACAGATTTCTTTGTTTACCACCACGAGGTGTCAGATGGAGAGCCAGATTCAGGAAAGACGTTTTCACCGATCGGTAGTTGAAGTGGTGTCTTCGGTTTTTTGGCCTTGATTGCCAATTCTGTTTCGTTTAGGAGTTTAGTCGTGTATTCTTTGCTTGAAGGTTTTTCCAGCAGAGCCAGAGCGTTTCTGAAATCCCTAGCAGCTTCTTCAAGTTTTCCCGTGTCTTTGAACGCCACTCCGCGATTGGCCAAAGCTAATCCGTTAGAAGGTGAAAGCATTATTACTCTGGAAAAAGTTTCTATTGCCGCCTGATAATTCTTTTGCATCATGTTCGCTATTGCCAGATCATATAGCACTTCTGAAGACGCAATTCTTGAATCAAGTTTTACCGCAAGTTCAAGATCTGAAACACATTTCTTAAATTGCTTTAGTTTCAGGAAACATCTTCCCCGATCAACAAGAGTTGCTACATCTTTGGGATCAGCCTTTAAAACTGCCCCAAAATCCTCGACGGCCTTGTCACACCTATCAGCAAGTTTGTAGGCCTGCCCGCGAAGCGCAATGATGTCTGTAGAGTCCTTCTTCAGAGAAAGAGCCTGATTCAGCATATTTATGGCATCCTGAGTCTTGCCCAACCTCAACAGGATTTCAGCCTTTGCCACCTGAATTGCCGCATCAGACTTCACAAGTTTTCCCAACGTGTCATAATCGTCGAAAGCCTCCTGATTCTTCCCAAGTTGCGAGTATGTCTCGGCTCTATTAGCCAGAGCCCGCTCAAACCTGGGTTCAAGATCTAAGGCCTTTGAATAATCGCTTAACGCTAGTTCAAGATTGCCTAGGGAAGCATTAACAAAGCCTCGATTATTATGAAACTCCGCATTATTAGGGTCGAGACTGATAGCCTTGTCATAAGCAGACAATGCAGCCTTGGCGTCCTTTGCCCCAAATAACAGATTACCTTTTCTGAACCAGGCCAGTGGATTGTTAGCGTTGAGTTGAAGTGACCTGTCCAGATCATCCATTGCTTTCTCAGGTTGATTTAGGCTCTGGTAAGCCAAAGATCTCAAAAAATAGATTTGAAAATCATTAGGTTCCTTTTGAATAGCTTTCGAAAAATCGTTAATGGCCTCCTGAAATTTTGAAAGTCCTAAATTGGCTTCTCCTCTTATACTGTAAGCCTTCGGGAATGAAGACGATTTGTCCAGAACATTTGTCATGTCCTTGAGGCATTTTTCAAAACGTCTCTTCTTGAGATAAATCTGTCCCTTGTTGAAAATGGCCTCAGCCATGTTGGGATCTATTTCGACGGCTTTTTCAAAATCGGCAAGAGCTTGGTCGTCAAGCCCTTTCGAACGATAGGCGGATCCTCTAAAAAAATAGGGTTGGGCAATCGCTGGCTTCTGGGAAATGAACTTGGAATAAAGCGTTATGGCTTCATCAAGATTCCATCGCCAGTGCTCTTCTATTGCTTTGGTATACACACTTTGATCGTTGGATTGGCAAGAAGCCTCCTGAGAAAAAATTGCGGCAAAAATTATGAGAATGAAAGTTGCTATTATTTTACTATTAATTAGCATGCCAGAAGGACTTTCAAGATACGCAATCTTTTAAGAGAACGTTTAAGATAATCAAACAATCAGAATCATCTTCACTTGATCCTGAATATACCTTTTTCCATAATGTACTGGCTTTCGGATGACAAAATTTTATGAACTCGCTTTTTTAGGGTTTGCTTGCCGCCAATGTCTCCTTGATTTTGTTCAAATTTGAAGGATCTCTATCGGTAAAATTCGTTCGAGTTTCATCTTTTAGGGTTAACCCCTTGGAGAAGTCTTTTCGGGCCATTTCTGTCTCACCCAATAATTCATAAGCCACTGCTCGTTTTAAGTACGCTTCCTTCATGTTGGGATCAAGTTTGACGCTGATAGAAAAATTATTCACTGCCTCAAGTAAACGGCCTTGTTTGCCTAGCGATAGACCCAAATTAAAATAAGCCGCGGCATCATTGGGAACAAGTTGAACAACCCTTTTAAACAGCTCAGATGATGCCTTAAAATCGCCTTGTTGCTCTTTGAGAACAGCCAGCATCGAAAGAGTGCTCGGGTTAGCCTCTGAGCCATCTAAACTCACGCTCTTGTCAAGGTCTTTTAAAGCCTTGTCTTTATCCCCCATCTCAAGGTAGCACGCAGCTCTATATGAAAAAACCGTCGAATTGTTAGGATCGAGTTGGAGAGCTTTGGTAAAATCTGCAATAGCCTTTGGACATTCCGAGGTTGCTTTGTGAATCCAACCACGGTTAGCGTAAGCTTTTGAAAGCTCAGGATTTAACGATATTGCCTTGGAAATATCCCTCATCGCAAGAGCCGAATTTCCTTTGGTGAAAAACAACCAGCCTCGATTATTATAAAGATCGGCATATGCAGGATTAATTTTTGCCGATTGATTGTAGTCATCCAAAGCCCTGTCTAAATCATTTTTTCTAAAATACGCATTTCCTCTCTGAAAATAAGCTAGAGAGTATTCGGGATTGAGTTCTATGGCCCTTGTCAAGTCCTTAATGGCTCTGTCAAGAATTCCCTTTTTCAGAAACGCATTACCACGATTGTAATAGGCCAGGGAATAGTCCTGGCTCAATTCCAAAGCTTTCGTGAAATCCTCTATTGCAGAATCATAATCCTGCTTCTGTGTCAACGCCCATCCCCGGTTATTGTAGGCGTCAGCGTCTTTGGGATCAATTGTCAAAGCCCGGCTAAAATCTTGTATTGCTTTATCAAAAAGACCTTTCCCGTAATAAGCGTTACCCCTATTATAATAAGCCAAGGAATACGACGCATTCAATTCCAAAGCTCGACTGTAATCCGTGATCGCCTTGTCAAATTCCCCTAAACGGTAATAGACACTGCCTCGATTGTTAAATGCTGTTTCGAGATTAGGATCTATACTAATGGCCTTAGAATAGTCTTCCAAAGCTTTTTGGTTTTCACCAACTTTTTCATACGCTAATCCTCGCCTGAAAAAGGCGTCTGCTGACGTAATTCCTAATTTTATAGCCTTATTAAAAAAATCAAGAGACTTGACATAGTCTCCGGCTCGGTAGGCCACTTTTCCATTCTCAAAGTTGTCCTCGGCCGCAGGAGGAATTTGCGCATAAGAACAGGACACAAAAATAAAGAACAAAAGTAAGATATTGCAAAACTTTTTAAGCTTCATAGTATTTTGCTTTTAATTACATGGTCATATTAAACATTTTATCACATCATATCGTTATCTGTCTACATTAAACTAAATTCTACTTTTGATGCAGCCCCACAATCAATGCGGCTACGAATTGACTCGCCATTAGCAATTTTTAGCAGCCTTGCCAGGTTCATTGGGATCTTGGAGCCATCTGTAAAATTCCAAACTAGTTAAATAACACAACGCCTTACGAACCGTGCTTTAACGTAATGGTTCTCATGGCATGTAAGCAATAAACTTGATTCTCTTCGTTAGATCATTTCTTGACTGTATATTTGTGACATTTTTTTCGCTTTTTGGTTCCAGACAGCTTGAACAAACGATCCTGTCTTTGCTAATTAGATCGCTTGTGATGTTTAGCTATCTCAAAATGTTAGAGTCATACATTAAGAAGTCATTATCAGACCCGCTACACAGGCCGTAAGTAGGCTCGAAAGCAACCCGGCAAGGATAGATTTCATTCCCAACGAGGCGACTTCCGATCTGCGCTCGGGAGCCAGAGAAGAAATTCCTCCTATTAGAATCCCCAGACTCCCGAAATTTGCAAAAGAGCACAGCGCAAACGTCAATATCATTGTCGAGCGCGATTGCAATTGCCCTGAAGCAACCAGTTCCTTCATCTGACTATATGCTATCCATTCATTAAAAACCGTTTTGATTGCGATAAGCTTTCCTGCCACCATGCAATCATTCCATGGTATACCGATCAAGAAAGCCACTGGAGCAAAAGCTAGTGAGCCAATGTGATCAAAGGACGTTCCGAGAAGTCCCAAGGCTGAGTTCGAAAGATGAATAACAGCCACGAAAGCTAGCAACATCGCTCCTACTGATAGAGTCAGCTTCATGCCATCTAATGCGCTATTGGACAGCGCCTCTATAAGCCCATGGTCCT
>Ga0067045_1030549_pt1 | contig 14879 bp, 15 predicted proteins | sample TerdegcTABiofilm_FD_59184 | JGI IMG/M metagenome (GOLD analysis project Ga0067045, IMG submission 59184) | Combined Assembly of (Gp0054472, Gp0054536) Wastewater bioreactor microbial communities from Singapore -Terephthalate degrading...
AATATACCCTGATGGAAAGGCTTCCTTATTTAGGAATTGCCCTGATTGCCTTTTTTTTAGTTGGTATGAACTCAAACCTTGCACTCACCCTTTTTTTTCTCTTATTAGCTATTTCTTTTTGTGCAATGGGTGTCATTACTCCAGTGTGGATGGAAATGGTTGGGAAAGTGATCGATCCTTCTCGAAAAGGAGCCTACTTTGCCGTCGGGAATGGGGTTGGGGCTTTAATGGGAGTATGGGGTTCCCGTATAGCAGAAAAATTTATTGTTCAATTTCCCTTTGCCGCCAATTTTGGGTATTGTTTTTTACTTACTATAGGTGCTATGTTCATATCTTATATATTTTTAGCGCTCACTCGGGAAGAAAAAGAAAACCTTCTTGATATTCCAGCTCACTATTTAAAATCGCTTTTTAGTATATTTAAAAAAGATCGTAATTTTAGAGGTTTTTCTTTAGGACGAATTTTTTTGGCTATGGGTGTCATTGGTGGGTCCTTTTATACTGTCCACGCTTTAGAGAACCTTAATGCTACTGGAGTTACGATTGCCAGATACAATGCAGTTTTCTTAGCTTCGCAGGCTTTGAGTAATTTTATCTGGGGGCCATTGGGTGACCGCAAAGGTCATAAATTCGTTCTCCTTTTAGGAAGTATTTCTTTACTTGCCAGTAATTTAGTGGCGATTACCGTGAAAAGCTCGACCAGTTTCTTTTTAGCCTTTGCTCTTTTTGGTATTTACTGGAGTGCTATTTGGGTAGGGGGGATAGCCATTATTATTGATTTTGGCAGTAAAGAACTTAAAAGTATGTATATAGGACTTGGTTATTTTATTTCTACCTTTCCCTCTTTTTTTACCCCGATTATTGGCGGAAAAATTGCTGATTTTTATGGATATCAAAAGGTATTTTGGGTTTCTTTCATTATTAACTTCATTGCTCTTGTTCTTCTATTAGGAGTTAAAGAACCACGAGTATTTAAAGAATCTGAGTTAGATTAAGCACTCAAGAATTTTCAATACCATTGAAAGAACGAACGATAATTTTATTTTTCCATTTTCCAGTCAGAAAATATCCGTAAGCCAGTAAAAATCCGGCTAAAGGACCAATTGCAAAACCTATCCAGACTCCATTGATTCCTAAAAAATGGTTCATTGAAAGAATTTTTGCTACCGGGATTCGAATGACCCACAAGGAGAGAAGGGTATTAATCATTGTCTGCATGGTATCCCCAGCACCACGGAGAAATCCATTATAAGCAAACATTGTTGAAAAGGGGATATAAGAGAAAGCAATGATTCTCAGATAGGTGATGCCGATTCGAATAACTTCAGAATCGGTTGTAAAAATTTTTAGTAAAGCATCAGCGAAAAGAAATACAAATATCGAAATGGGGATGGCAAAAAGAACTGAAATAATGGTTCCCCATCGTGCCACTTCTTTTGCTCGGGTAAAGTCTTTTGCTCCTATGTTTTGACCGGTCATTGATGAGATTGCCAAACTGAAAGTCATTGCAGGGAGAAAGGAGAAATTGTCAATTCGTGTCGATGCTCCATAAGCAGCGACAACTTTATCACCAAAGCCGTTCACAAATGCGGTTAGAACCAGGAAGCCAAGGGAAACAAAAGTTTGTTGAGCTCCAGCAGGTAAACCGATTTTGAGCATAACTTTGATGAGTTCAATTTTTGGATAGAGAAATTCTCGAGTGAAATGAAAAAGATTCATCCGAAATATATAAAAAATACCAAGAAGACCAGAGAAAGCTTGGGCAATGATAGTTGCCAATGATGCACCGGCTACCCCCATCTTCGGAAAGGGTGGGATTCCGATTATCAAGAAGGGATCCAGTATGATATTAATGATTGTAGAATAAACCAGAAGAAGAAGAGGTGTTTTTGAATCACCCAAACCTCTTAAAATTCCTCCAATGGTGTTGTAAAGAAAAACAAAAATTAATCCCCAAAAGTAAATAAAGAGATAGGATGAAGCCAAAGGCAAGATGGTCTCTGGAGTTTGGATGATTTCTAATATGTCCTGGTGGAAAATAAGACCGATTACGGTCAGAATAGCCCCAATCAGGGTAAAGATTGATATTGAAGTGCCAATGGTATGCTTTAGTTCAAGGTGTTTTTTTGCTCCTAAATACTGGGCAACCATAATGTTCACCGCCATACCTAAACCAAGCACAAAGGCAATAAGGACAAAAGCAACTGGGTTGCTTACCGAAACAGCACCTAAAGCTTCAGGGCCAAGAAAGCGTCCCACCCAAATGCTATCAACAGTGGTGTAAAAGGTTTGAAGTATATTCCCTATGAGCATCGGTATTGAAAAGGTAATTAAATGTTTGGGGATATTTCCAGTGGTGAAATCAGTTTGATGACCTACTTTCATTCGGAACCTCACTCATTCATATAAAAGTTACCTCATTAATTTATATCATATTGAATATTGAGTCTATTCATTCTAATCGAGTATATGTTGAAAAACCAGTGGAGTTTGGATATACTGCATTTAATATCTTTATCCTGATAATATTGAATATAATCCACCATTGAGGGGGTTAGGAGGGTGTGCTTTTTAATCAGTTATCCTGAGCGGTGCTTTCCTGCGTGAGGATTTCATTTGACACCGAAGGTGTGAAAACTTTTAAGGATGAGATCCTTACGTCGTCCGGTCAAAGTCATCAGATTCCTTATAATGAAGGAAAAATAGACTTGTTTTTTAAATAAGTGATGTAGCAGTCCCTTTTTGCTCAAGCGATTGATGATCAAACATTACGATAATTTTTTTAATGAATAAAAAGTTCAATTCGGAGGATCAAATGAACTCGAATAGTTTTTATATAACAACACCGATCTATTATGTCAATGATGTCCCTCATATTGGGCATGCCTATACAACATGTGCCGCTGATATTTTAGCTCGCTATCATCGGTTGTTGGGCGAAAAAGTCTTTTTTGTTACTGGAACCGATGAGCACGGGCAAAAAATTGAAAAAGCAGCAGCAGCGCAAAATATTACTCCTCAAGCTTTGGTTGATCGAGTTATCCTCCGTTTTCAAGAGCTTTGGGAAAAAATGGAAATCTCCAATGACGATTTTATTCGGACTACAGAATCTCGACACTTAGAAACGGTAAAAAAATTATTTCTAACCCTCCAAAAAAAAGGAGATATCTATAAAGGGGAATATGAAGGTTGGTACTGTATACCCTGTGAAACTTTTTGGCCCGAAAACCAACTGGATGATCGTCTCATTTGTCCTGATTGCGGACGTCCTCTTGAAAAAGTTCGTGAAGAGAGCTACTTTTTTGCTCTTTCACGGTACGAGAAGCCACTGTTAGACTATTTTGAGTCACACCCTGATTTTGTAATGCCTGAATCCCGTTATAATGAGATTGTTCGTTTTATTAAAAGTGGTCTAAAAGACCAGAGCATTTCCAGGCTAGGTTTAAATTGGGGAATTCCCGTACCAGGGGATGAAAAACATTCTCTATATGTTTGGTTTGATGCGCTCATTAATTACTTAACTGTTGTTGAATATACTGAAAATTCAGAAAAATTTAAACTTTTTTGGCCGTCTGTTCATCATTTAGTTGGGAAGGACATTCTTCGTTTTCATTCAATACTCTGGCCAGGGATGTTGTTAGCGGCAGGATTATCTTTACCAAAAAGGATATTTGCTCATGGCTGGTGGACTGTCAATGGTGAAAAGATGTCTAAATCTCGAGGGAATGTAGTCGACCCTCATCTTATGATCGAAAAATATGGGCTTGACCGCTTTCGTTATTTTATTATGAGGGAAGTGAGCTTTGGGCTCGATGGAGACTTTTCTGAAAAAGGTTTAGTAGAACGCACCAACTCTGATTTATCCGACAATTTTGGGAATCTCGTTCATCGAACCTTGAATATGGCTTGGAAATATTTTAACGGTAAAGTTCCTAAATCGGAGAGTTCGACAGAACCAGAATGGGAAGGACTCGTGAGAGAAGTATTAAAAAACCTAACCTATTTTATGGATAAATTTGCTTTTGCCCAGGCTTTAGAGAGTATTTGGAAATTGGTACATTATTGTAACCGTTATATCGAGAAAAAAGCACCTTGGATTTTGAATAAAGACCAGAGCCGAAGAAAAGAGTTGAATCAGGTTATGTATTTGTTGTTAGATAGTTGTCGGATGTTGGCTCTCATGACCTACCCATTTATGCCTTCTACAGCTATCCAATTGTGGAATCAATTAGGCTTTAAAACTCCCCTCATTTCATCAACTTTAAGCCATGAGATTATTTGGAATCAGAGTCCCAATTGTTTTGAGCTGGAAAAGCCAGTTCCACTCTTCCCAAGAATTTTATAAGAGAAAATCAAAATTGCGAAATTATTGAATTATAGGTGTCTTACCAGTAACATCTACTCATCGTGGTTATTGACTTGGTTACTATTTTCAAAATATTCAACAAAGAAAGAAGGAGGAATCAGTATGCCTCTCCCAGAAATAAATTTAGAAGACTTTCAAAAGATTGATTTGCGAGTTGGAGAAATTTTAGCCGTTGAGCGGTTAGAAGGAACCAATAAACTCTTGGTTCTCCAAGTGAATTTAGGTGATGAAGAAAGAACCTTAGTTGCCGGTCTTGCTCCTTATTATTCCCCAGAAGAAATGGTTGGGAAAAAGATCATTGTGTTGGCTAATTTAAAACCAGCTAACATTCGTGGGATCAAATCCCAAGGTATGCTATTGGCTGCTGATGACGGGCAGGGGACTGTGAGTTTTTTAACTCTTGATCGGGATATGGTACCAGGTAGTAAGGTGAGATGAGTTTTTGGATTGATACCCATGCTCATTTGGATGGGCAGGAGTTTGAACCCGATCGTAGTGAGGTTATACGAAGAGCAGAAGAAGTTGGAGTAAAGCGTATTATCAATGCTTCCTCTTCTCTTTCTTCATGTCGTGAATCACTTCAAATAGCTCGTGATTACCCCTCAATATTTGTTGCAATAGGTATCCATCCACAGGAAATAAAAGACTTTCTCCCCGATTTTACTGAGCTTGAAAAATTTCTTTCTCATCCTAAAGTTGTGGCAATTGGTGAGACTGGATTGGATTATTATTGGGATTCTCAATTTATTCTCAATCAAAAAAAGGCTCTTCAAATTCATATCGAATTAGCTGAACAGAATCGACTCCCTTTGATTCTTCATTCTCGGTCGTCAGATAAAGACCTAGTAAAAATATGTCAGCAATCGATACGGAATATTCCGGTTATTTGGCATTGTTTTTCAGGGGATGAAGAGGCTTTTCTCAAAGCTTTGGCTTTGGACTTTTATTTTTCTTTGGGGGGTGTAATGACCTTTCCCAATGCTCGTCGTTTAAGGGGGTTCATACCAAAAATACCTCTTAATCGACTTCTTTTAGAAACTGATTCACCTTATCTTGCCCCACAAAAGAAAAGAGGGAAGCGAAATGAGCCTTCTTATTTAATCGAAACTGCAAAGTATCTATCAGTATTGTTGGATATTCCACTCAATAGGTTGCAAATGCAGATCTTCCAAAATGTGAAAGATGTTTTTGGAGAAAAGTTGATTGTCGGTTAAATATTTATTTCTAATGGTGGGGTCAGACTAGGTCAATCTTATAATATACCCTTCTTCATCCCTATAAGCGACCCGTTAAAAAGAGAGGCCAAAGGTATAAAAAACCAAAAAAAATCTAAAGTTTTTTGGAAGAAGGAACGGAAAAAGCCGAAATGAGTTATAATAAAAATAGAAGATTTTGAATTAGGGATGTTGCTTATGCTTAAAATGAAAGTTCAAGGACTCATGTTTGATCAAAAAAATTCAATGGCTATTGTGGTTTTGATTGATGAGGAAGAGAAAAGAAGCCTTCCTATATGGATAGGTTTGTTTGAAGCCCAAGCAATTTTGCTTGGTCTTCAAAAGATAGATACTCCACGACCACTCACCCATGACCTCATATCTTCCATTCTTCAAAAACTTGATACCAAATTAGATAAGGTCGTTATCACCAATATTATTGATAATACTTTTTACGCTTTGCTATATTTGAGAGTAGATGAACAAGAGATTACTGTTGATTCACGTCCGAGTGATGGTATAGCTCTTGCTCTGAAAACTGGTGCACCGATTTTTATTTCTGAGGAAGTGGTAAAATCAACCACCGTAGCTATGGGTGATATTGATGATAAAGAAATAGAGGACTTCCGCAAGTTTTTAGAAACTTTAAAGCCTGAAGATCTTCAAAAATATTTGGGTCAGGATAAGTAAAATATCTCCGAGTAAAGTTATGTTTTAAATTTATAAAAACTTCCCACTGGGAGGTAAAGAATGGCTATAGCGGTCGAAAACACCGATGGGCAGATCCGGATAAGTGTGAATGCTCTCAATGAAGTTGTTGCCCGGGGAGTTGCCCAAGTACCTGGTGTAATTGATTCTTTTGAGAACCTTCTCCATTCTATAAAGTTTTCGGAAAACGGGCAAGTTTTTCAAATCAATGATAAGATCGATGTCCAACATCGAAGTATAGAAGTTAATGTGGTCATATCACTTGATCCGAACTGTATTTTTTGGCAAGTTGCCAGCGATGTTCAAAATAAAATCTATTCAGTAATTGAAAAGCAATTTGGATTTTCATTAAAAAAGGTGAATGTTGAAGTTGGGAAAGTAGAATGGTTAATCACTTAGATGACGCTGGCAATGTCTAAAGGAGGTTATTTCTTTTTTTAAAAAATAAAAAAAATTTGAAGGGGGGATGTACATTGTACAATCCCGAGGGTCTTTGTCAGGTTTGTCGGTACTGTGATCCCGAAAAGAAAAAAGTTGGCATTTTTAGATGTCTATTAGGAGAACAAAAAGAGAGAACCGTACCGGTTGATAAATGTGATTATTTTTTCCCTGATCATCTTTCTACTCGTGAAGGAAACTCAACAACGGTAAAAGGGTAGATTCTGACAAAGACCTAAAATCGAATGCATGAAACAGTAAAACAAAGTCAAAATTTTTTAATGAATACCGGTGTGTTGGAGAAAATAATTGAATTCTCCGATCTCACGAAGGATGATTGTGTGGTTGAGATTGGTACTGGAAGAGGAAATCTCACCAAACGGTTAGTTCTTTATAGTGGTGAAGTGTTCACTTTTGAAATTGACCCAATTCTTTACCAAAGAACGCGGAAAGAGCTATCCTTGCAATCGAATATCCATTTTTTCAATCAGGATTTTTTAAAAGTTGATCTTCTTCAGATTCTAACCCCTTATTCCAATTATTCTTTCAAAGTTGTAGCCAATATTCCTTATCATATTTCTACTGCAATATTGTTTAAATTAATCCAAAGCCCCATTCCTTGGGAAATGTTAGTTCTAATGGTCCAAAAAGAATTTTACCAAAAAATAATGGCTCAACCTGGTGAGAAAAGAAGAGTTCCTTTGTCAGTTATTTTCCAAATGCGATATCAAGTAAAACAACGATTCGAAGTATCCCGGGGCAGTTTTCGACCTATGCCCCGGGTTGACTCAGTCATTTTAAAGTGTTTCCCCAGACCTTGTTCTCCGAACATAGTAACGTTGAATCAAGTTGCAAATTTAACTCAAATATTATTTCAGCAGAAAAGAAAAAAAATTTCTAACCTAATACGACCTTTTATTGATCCGGAAATTATCCAGATTGCTGACATACCAATCACAAAAAGACCAGAAGATTTAACCAATATAGAATGGTTAAAACTGTCAGAGGTTATCAATAAATCAAAGGAAATAGAAACATCATTCTCAACTTATAAAACTCATTTTCGTTGATTTTTTTTTAGATTAGTATTATAATGAACTAAAATTATGGAGAAAGAGATAATTTTGCCTATCCAGAGCATTGACCAAATAAAAGCTTGGGTTTTGGAAAAAAAAGGCAGAGAAGTCCGTATCGAAGTGAATAAAGGTCGCAAAAAAACGGTCATAAGGCAAGGAGTTATTGAGACTGCTTATCCTTTCTTTTTCACATTAAAAATGGATATTGATGGTTGTTGTCAACGGATTTCTTTTAATTATGTAGATATTCTTACTAAAACGATTGAACTTGAGTTGATTTAAGAAATAACAGAATCCTTCTTAGAAAAAACCCTTGAATAAGCTAAATAAAGAATATTTATTTTCTTCAATCGCCCTCTTATTTGACTTCTCTTAATGTTTTAAAATGGAATTTTGTTGTTTTTTTAATATAATAACAACTATAAACCTATTCCAATTCGTTTGACGAGAAGGTCTTATTTATACTTACAAAAATGATACAACCATCACATTTTTTTCCATTTGATGTTGATATTCAGGATGCGATTCAGATTCAGAAAGATCTCATCCAATATATGTCCTTTTCCTTTCCATTCCATTCCCAAGAGATACAATGTATAGCAGGGATAGATGTTTCTTATCTGGAAAAAAATCTTGCTTGTGCAGTTATTGTTGTTTTTTCTTATCCCGAACTTCAACTTATTGAAATTGTTCATTCGATAAAAAAAATTCATTTTCCCTATATCCCAGGTTTTCTCTCTTTTCGTGAAGGACCAGTAGTTGCCACTTCCTTACAAAGATTAAAAAGTATGCCACAAATTTTCTTTTTCGATGGTCAGGGGATTGCCCATCCTCGGGGAATGGGGTTAGCGAGTCATGTGGGAATTCTTTATAATATTGTTTCAATTGGTGTTGCGAAAAGTCTGTTAGTGGGTCAGTATGAAGAACCTCCCATGGAAAAGGGGCAATATTCCTGGATTTTATACCACGATCAAATTATAGGTGCTGCTCTTCGGAGTAAGAAAGATGTTAAGCCTGTTTTTGTCTCACCTGGGCATCGGATTGATTTACTCAGCTCCATCGAATGGACATTGAAGGTTAGTGGCAAATATCGAATTCCCGAACCGACTCGGATTGCTCATCTTTATGCGAACAAAATCAAAAGAAATGAGGTGTCATTTGGTGAATATCAGTGATATTATTCCTTCAAATTTTGATGAGGAACAACCAACAGAGCATCAGGATAAAGTGGTTATTACTGTCGTTGGCAAAGATCGAGTGGGCATTATAGCAGCAGTAACTTCTTTATTAGCTGAAAACCAAGTGAATATCGAAGATATTACTCAGAAAATTTTAAATGAATATTTTACGATGATTTTAATTGGTGATCTTAGTCATTGTGCTATTCCTCTTGCTGATTTGAAAAAACGTCTTATACAAAAAGGTGAAGAAATCGGTGTACAAATTTTTCTTCAGCATACCAGTATCTTTCAAGCAATGCACCGCATTTAAAATCAAGATTGAATAAGAAAAGGACAGCGGGTATTAAACCGATTAAAAGCAATCGGAGGGATGATTGTGTTATACGATCGATCAGAAATTTTGGAAACAATACGAATGCTTGAAATTGAGAATCTTGATGTCCGAACAGTTACTTTAGGCATAAATATTTTGGATTGTCGAGGAAAAGACATCATTGAGACCTGTCGAAATGTGGTTCATAAAATTCGCACTTATGCTCAATCCCTTCATGAGGTTGTTGAAGAGGTATCGCTTCGATTTGGAATTCCTATTGTAAACCGGCGTTTAGCCATATCTCCTGTTTCTCTTCTTTTTGGAATAGATCAAAAAAATGGTCCGGTTGAACTTGCGATTCTTCTCGATCAACTCTCTCGAGAAATACGGGTCGATTTTATAGGTGGTTTTACAGCTTTAGTTCAAAAAGGCATGACCCCAGCTGCAGAACATCTTATTCGTTCCTTACCAGCCATTCTCACTCAAACTGAACATATTTGTTCTTCAGTTAATGTCGCATCGACTCGAAGTGGTATAAATGTTGATGTTATTTTGTTGCTTGGCAAAATAATTAAGGAAATTGCTCAATTAAGTCAGGATAAAAATGGAATTGGTTGTGCTAAGTTGGTCGTATTTGCCAATGCGCCCGAAGATAATCCTTTTATGGCAGGTGCATTCCATGGACCAGGTGAAGGGGATGCCGTTATTAACGTCGGTGTGAGTGGACCTGGTGTTGTCAAAGAAATGATCCGTAGACATCCAGGAGCAGACCTGGGTCAAATTGCTGAGATTATTAAACGTACCGCTTTTAAAATAACTCGGGTGGGGGAATTAATCGGGAGAGAGGTTTCTCGAAAATTAGGGATAAATTTTGGAATAGTTGACTTGTCGTTAGCTCCGACCTCTCGAATAGGAGATAGTGTGGCTGAAATCATTGAAGCCATGGGAATTGACACCTGTGGAGGATGGGGAACCACACTTGCGTTAGCAATGTTAACCGATGCCTGTAAAAAGGGAGGTGCCATGGCTTCGTCGTCGGTTGGAGGACTCAGTGGAGCTTTTATTCCGGTAAGTGAAGATGCGGCTATGACAAAAGCGGTAAAAACCGGTCGATTAAATTTTGAAAAACTTGAGGCAATGACCAGTGTTTGTTCAGTTGGTCTTGATATGATTGCGATTCCCGGTGACACCTCGGAAGAGATCATTTCTGCGATTATTGGTGATGAAGTCGCAATTGGAGTTATAAATAATAAGACAGTGGGGATTCGGATCATTCCAGTGGTTGGGAAAAAACCAGGTGATGAAGTTGTGTGGGGAGGATTGTTAGGAGAAACAGTAGTTATTCAAGTGAATCCTACTAGTCCTAAGAATTTTATAAATCGAGGTGGAAGAATACCAGCTCCAATTACCAGTCTCAGAAATTAGTGAAAGAAAATTGACTTCAAAGATACTATTATATATAATTATTTCGCTTTTCATTTGAGTTGGGGCGTGGCCAAGCGGAAAGGCAAGGGACTTTGGATCCCTTATTTCGAAGGTTCAAATCCTTCCGCCCCAGCCATTCAATGAATAAAACGCGGCTGACAAGGTCGCGTTTTATTTTTTGTAGGACTGAATTATAATAATAATAGACCGCGGTAAAATCAAGGTCTTAAAAAGTCTTGACCACTTCCTCTTGTTTTGGAAATTTCATATTCAATGCATTGGCCAAGAAAATGAGAAGATGGTTTGAAGATGATTTTATAAAGAAATCAGTTATTTAAAGAGTTGATTTATTCAGGAGGGTTTTATGGATTTCCGTGATTGGTGCATTTGTGTTTTAGCGGCAGGTAGTGGGAAACGGATGAAATCTTCCCTGCCAAAAGTCATCTTGCCGGTTTTGGGAAAGCCATTGATTAATTATCTTTTGCAACTTGAGATTCCTCATTTTTCTGGAAAACGGTTCGCAGTCGTTTCTCCGTTTGCTTTTGACCAAATCCAATCGATTGTTGATCCGACAGTACAATTAGTTGTTCAAGAAAAGCCCTTGGGAACTGCTCATGCTGTCCAATCAATTCTACCCTATCTTGGTCCTGAGATACAGAAAATATTGGTCGTATATGCTGATATGCCGTTGCTTGAGGCTAATACCATTCGTCAATTTATGGCTTTTTTTGAGAAAAATCGTGTTCCAGTGGCGCTTTTAAGCACCAAATCGGAAAAACCTGATGGTTTTGGTCGAATCAAAAGAGATTTTCAAGGAACACCCATAAAAATTGTTGAAGAAAAAGATTGCTCTGCTGAAGAGAAAGAAATCTTAGAAATAAACTTGGGAATTTATGCCTTTCAAAAAAGTGAAATAGGAATAATTCTTCAATCAATCCAAAAAAATAATATCCAGAAAGAATTTTATCTTACTGATGTTCTTGAAATGGCAAGAAAGTTCAATTTTGAAACCATGGTTTATACTGTTCCATGGGATGCTCAGTTTATGAATGTGAATTCACCCGATGACCTGTCAACAGTAATAGGGTTATTTCGTAGAAAAAAAATTAACCAGTTATTTGAATCAGGTGTCAAAATCATTGATCCAGAATCAATTTATGTCGATTGGGATGTTAAATGCGGTAAGGATGTTTGGTTGTTTCCTGGAACAGTTATTGAAGGTCAGAGTGAAATTAGAGAAAACTCGAAAATTGGGCCTTATACCCATTTAATTCATTCTCAAATTGGGAAAGATTGTCGAATTGAATATAGTGTTATTGAGGATTCTATTCTGGAAGATGAAGTGATTGTTGGTCCCTTTACTCATATTCGAATGAATTCTTTGATCAGGAAAAACGCCCGAATAGGAAATTTCGTTGAAGTCAAAAAATCTGAAATAGGTGAAGGAACCAAGGCATTACATCACAGTTATTTGGGTGATGCTCAATTAGGGAAAAAAGTGAATATTGGGGCTGGAACAATTACCTGTAATTATGATGGATATAAAAAACATCAAACTATTATTCATGACTATGTTTTTATCGGGAGTAATAATTCATTAGTAGCTCCGGTAACCATCGGTGAAGGAGCTTATACCGCTGCCGGTTCAACAATCACCCGTGATGTTCCTTCGCAAGCACTCGGTATAGGTCGGGCAAGACAGGTTAATATTGACAAATGGGCTGAAAAGAAAAAAAACAGGAGCTGATTGGTAAATGATTTGCTATGGTGAAATTAGCCAGCATATGAAAGTTTTTACTGGAAGAGCAAATCCGTTTTTAGCACAAGAAATTTGTTGGTATCTTGATCTTCCTTTAGGCCGTGCTGATGTAGGTCGTTTCCCTAATGGAGAAATACGAATACAAATTGAAGAAAGCGTTCGAGGTTGTGATGTTTTTGTTGTTCAACCTACTTGTCCGCCGGCGAATGATCATATTATGGAACTTCTGATCATGATTGATGCATTAAATCGGGCATCAGCCAGAAGAATAACAGCAGTAATTCCTTTTTATGGGTATGCAAAACAGGACCGAAAAACCAAGGGAAGAGAGCCTATTTCGGCTAAATTGGTAGCAAACTTATTGGTAACCGCCGGTGTTGATCGAGTTTTAACCATGGATTTACATGTTGGTCAAATTCAAGGTTTTTTTGATATCCCTGTTGATAATTTAGTTGCTCAATCACTCTTAGCTCGATACTTTGCTTCGAAAAACTTATCGGATGTGGTTGTAGTAAGCCCCGATGTTGGAGGAACTGCGAGAGCGCGAAATTTTGCTAATCATCTCGGTGTTGATTTAGCTGTTATTGATAAATATCGGCCTACGTATGCTGAAGTTCATGTCATGGATGTCATTGGAAATGTTCGGGGTAAACGAGCAATATTAGTTGATGACCTTATCGATACTGCTGGAACTTTAGTTGAGGGAGCACAAGCCTTAAAAGATCGGGGGGTCATTGAAGTTTACGCTTGTGCTACCCATCCGGTATTTAGTGAGCCAGCTTTAGATCGTATTAAAAATTCATTTTTAAAGGAAGTGGTTGTAACCAACACGATCCCTGCCAATTCAGACGAATTGCGCATTCGAACGAATGATAAAGTGAGGGTCCTATCGGTAGCACCAATATTTGCTGAAGCAATAAAACGTATTTATAGTGAATTATCCGTCAGCGAGCTTTTCTTATAAGAAAAGCTCAATTAGTTTGGGAGGCCATTTACTGAACAGTCAAATTGAAAACTTTTAAGCGCGAAAGAGCGGAGGGAATACTATGAACCAAAGAGAACTTTTGACAGTTAATACCGAAAAGAGAGAATCTATTGGAAAGGAAAATATGAAAAAATTGAGAAAGTTGGGTTGGGTGCCTGGGGTTTATTATGCTCAAGAAAGTAAAGAAGGGAATACCATAAAGTTGAAAATTCAAGAAAGTGAATTAAAACGAGTCTTAAAGATACCGGGAGCAACCCATCAATTATTGAATATTGCTATTGATGGTGATATTCATCGTGGAATTATCAAGGATATCCAGAGAAATCCAATTAAAGAACAAATTTTGCATATTGATTTTTATGGAGTTCGGGCCGATCAGAAGATTACTTTAAGAGTACCGCTTATGTTTAAAGGTGAAGCACCAGGAGTTAAAGCAGGTGGAACTTTGGAACAGGTTATGCAAGAAGTTGAGGTTGAGTGTTTACCGGACGCTATTCCTGAATTTATTGAGGTTGATATCAACGGGCTGGAAATTGGTGATACAGTTCACCTCAAGGATGTTAAAGTTCCAGAAGGGGTTGAACTTACTGAAAACCTTGAAGACGTCGTTGTCGTTGTTGCTCCTCCTGAAATTTTGACAGAAGAAGTTCCAGAAGGAGAAGTTGAAACACCCGAACCAGAAGTGGTAAAAAAGGGTGAAAAGAAGGAGAAAGAAGCAGAGGAAGATTAAGTGTTTTTGGTTATTGGGCTTGGAAATCCCGATCAAAAATATCAATACAGTCGTCATAATATTGGTTTTCGTATTGTTGATCATTTATCTGAACAAAATCAATGGAAATGGAATGAAACCAAGCGCTTTCAATGGTGCCATGGCAAGATCAGCAATCAAGAAATCTATCTTGTAAAGCCCCTTACCTATATGAACCAGAGTGGTTTGGGGCTTTTATCCTTTTTGAGTTATATAGCCAAATCTTTTAAAAAGAAAATTATCGTGCATGACGAACTTGACCTTCCTCCAGGAAGAATTCGAATCAGTTGTGGTGGCGGTGCGGCAGGCCATAAAGGAGTACTTTCCATTGCGGAGTACTGTAATTTGGAAACTTTTATCCGAGTACGGGTAGGAATTGGTAAACCTTTACATAAAGATGAAATTACCGAATATGTCTTGTTCGAACCTTCTTCTGATGAAGCAGCTATACTCGCTGAATCAGAAAAGCGATCAGTCGAAGCATTAATCTGTATTGTTACTCATGGTGTTCAATATGCTATGAACCGGTTTAACTCTATTTCTGCAACATAACTACCAAGGAGATACATCATTGTGGAAACTAAAAAAATAGCTAAAGCTATATCCATTATTGCTCAACCAACCCTTATACCAATTGCTCTTTATTTGATCGTTTCACTCACTATA
>Ga0067045_1003861_pt1 | contig 14876 bp, 17 predicted proteins | sample TerdegcTABiofilm_FD_59184 | JGI IMG/M metagenome (GOLD analysis project Ga0067045, IMG submission 59184) | Combined Assembly of (Gp0054472, Gp0054536) Wastewater bioreactor microbial communities from Singapore -Terephthalate degrading...
AATCAGTTCGTCCATTTTGATTGCGGTGGGTTGAGTATCCATTTCAACGCCTGCCAATAACCTGGTTTGGTTGTATTTTATCATGGGGAGCAGGGGAATTCCACTTTAAATTCTTTTCGGTTAACCGGACCGGCCGGAAAAAATGCCCGGGTAGCCGGGCCAGAGGTTCCCTTAAAAAACGCGCCGGCCAAAAATATTCACATCGAGGACCGTCCCCGATGTGATTCAAACTTAAGCCTAAAATTACTGCCGCCAATTTAGCTACCTTCAGTTAATTCCCTCAACAGCAGGCTTTTTTTCTTTAAGTCTCTTTAGAAGCGGGCCGGCCACCACAAGCGCCACCAGGAAATGGGCCAGGGCGTAGGCCATGCCCAGGCCGTTCAAACCATACTTAACCAGCAGCAGATAGCCCAGGCCCAGGGAAAGAACCGAAAGCGCCCCCGTCTGGGCGATGATAAAACACACGCGCTTCTGCACCTGGTTGACAGTGATGAAAAGCCCGTTAACGCACTGCGGCAGCACGGCCAGGACCAGGCAGCGCATCACGCCCGTACCGTGCTCAGCGTAACCGGGGCCGAAGAAATGCAGAAACCACCCGCCCAGCAAAAACATGGCCGCCACCGCCGGCAAGGAGAGCAGCAGGGAACAGGCAAGCGCCCGCCTGCCGTTTGCGGCCAGCCTGTCCTGGTCACGCGAGCCCTCGGCAAGAAGGGACTGGGCCATGCCGCCCGGAATGACCGACAGCACCGTCGTCATCATCCAGGTTATATAGAAATAGGCGTTTTTTTCCGCACCCAGGACGTTTAAGACCATGAGAGGGTAAATAAAGCCGGGAGCCCCGCTCAACAAATTAGCCAGGTAATTGGCAAAGGAATACGGCAGCAGGCGGCCCAGCAGTTCCTTGCGAAACGCCGGGAAGGGACGGTAGCCCCGGTACACGGAAGGCAAAAACAAAAGCCAGCCGAGCAGCACGCCGGCCAGGAACCCCACACCGGTCCCGGTAAAAATGCCGAAGCCTGCCCAAAAAGAAAAAACGTAGACCGGCAGAGGCAGCTTGATCAGGCTGTTTATGGTGTTCTTCAAAAAGACCAGGCGGGACGAGCGCGCGGCTATGAGGCACGGGTCAATTAAAGTTGATAAAACCGTTAATACGGTAAAAAAAACAAAGAGAAAAGCAAACAAGAAATTTCCCCGCACAAACACCAGCGCGGGCGACCAGCGCCCCACCCCGGCCACGTATATGACAGATCCGGCCAAAGCGATCCCCGCCGCCAGGGTAAAGGAGCTGTTTATTAAAAGATTTTCTCTTTTCTTTGCTTCTGGAATAAAACGCACCAGCCCTACCCCGAGGCCCAGGTTGGCAAGCGTAGCTACCAGCCCCGAAGCCGACACCAGCGCCGAACCGATGCCCACTTCCTCCGGCGCAAACACCCTGGCCATAATGTTCCAAAAAACAAAGCCCAAAAGTGCAGTAGCAGCAGTGTTCAGCATCAAGTAAAAGGCGTTGCTAAAAAGTGAAGATCTCCCGGCCTGGCCCAGCAAGGCAAATAAAAAGCTTGTCATAGTGTTTACGCGCTCCTGACGGGAGTGGCCAGCCATTGAAAAACCATTCCTTACTTCATGTGACTCATTAGATAGCCATGCCGCTGGCGCGGCACAGTAGATGATGAAAACTTATTTCAAGACAGAACGTACAAACTCCAGCAGATTGCCGCCTTTGTACAACACGCTTCTAATGCCGGATGCACTGGCAGCCAGCAGGTCTTTTTCCTGATCGCCGATCATAATGCTCACCTCCGGATTTACCGGCCATTCAGCCAGAGCGCGACTGATGAGGCCGGGAGCAGGTTTGCGGCACCCACACTCCAGGCGGTAGGGTCCACGTCCCTCCGTTGGGTGATGGGGACAGTAATAAACAGCGTCAACATGGGCGCCCCGCCGCCGCAGTTCTTCATTCATCCAGGCAGTAAAGTGCAGGAATTCTTCTTCCGTATAGTAGCCCCGGGCTATGCCGGCCTGGTTGGTAACCACAATAACCAGGTATCCCTGGTCATTGAGCCATTTCACTGCTTCCGGCGCTCCGTCTATCCAGGTAAAATCCTCCGGCCGGTGGACATAACCGTAGTCAATATTCAACACACCGTCGCGGTCCAGGAAAACGGCGGGTTTTCTCTGCCACCGTGGCACTAAAATACCAGCATCGCTCAAACTTTCTTTCAGGCCGATATCTATAAAAAAGCCGTCATAGGCCCTGCCCTTAAGCTGACCGCCGGCAGCAAACAAGGGGAAAAAATCCCTTTCCAGAGAACACGGTACTGCGTAAAGTTTTTTGACGGCCTCCCGGCGAATAACGTAGACTCCGCCGTTTACCAGGCCGCAGCCCCGGCCTGCTTTCTCATTAAAACCGGCAACGGTTTCTCCCACCAGGCGGACCTCGCCGTACCGCCCTGCATCCTCCACATAACGCAGGGCCATAGCCGCCGCAGGCATATCCGTCTCCATTAAAAGTGCCAGGTCGAGATAATTCAGATCAAACAGAGTATCCCCGTTTACCACCAGGAAAATCTCATCTAACTTTGGTAACGCAAGTAATAGAGCTCCGCCCGTGCCGGCAGGTTCCCGCTCCACAACATAATCAATAGAGACCCCATAGCGGCTGCCGTCGCTGAAATGCTCCATTATCCGCTCCGCCAGATAGCCGACGGAGAACAGCAGTCTGGTTATACCGTACCGCTTTAGATTCCATACTATATATTCCAGAAACGGTTTTCCTCCAACCGGCAGAAGGGGCTTTGGGGTCTGCCTGGTCAACTCCCCCAGCCGGGTACCGAATCCACCAGCCAGTATTAAGGCCTGCTTAAGCATAGCGCCTCCTCCACCAGCTGGGCAATAATGTGTCCGAAAAGGATATGCATTTCCTGGATGCGGGGCGTACTATCTGATGGTACACATAGGCATAAGTCGCATAAATCCTTAAGCCTGCCGCCAACACCGGTCATTCCAATCACTTTCAGGCCGTTCCTGGAGGCTATCGCAGCGGCGCGTAAGATATTCGGACTGTTGCCGCTGGTGGAAATAGCCACCAGCACATCACCCGCGCGGCCGTGGGCTGACACCTGCCGGGCAAAGACTTCCTCAAAGCCATAGTCGTTGCCGATGGCGGTCAGCACCGATGTATTGGCGTGCAGCGCCAGGGCCGGGAGCGGCCGCCGTTCTTTCAAAAAGCGGCCCACCAGTTCACCGGCGATATGCTGGGCGTCGGCGGCCGAACCACCATTGCCGCAAAGCAACACTTTCCCCCCGGCTGCCAGCGCCTCCAACACCAGTGCAGCAGCCCTGCAGATGGCAGGGCCCATTTCACGCACAGCACCAACAAGAGCCATATGGTCATCCAGCACGGAAATGACGGCTGCTTCAGCATTTCTGTTGCTCAAGAAACCGTCCATGTCCTTACACCTTCCTTTACAAAACTAAAGTTAACTAACTGGGCATTCATCTGCAAAAGGCGTGTCTGGACGGCAAACCGCCTGCGGGGATCGCAGAAGAAAAACATAAAACCCCCTCCACCGGCGCCGCTGATCTTACCACCCAGAGCCCCGGCCCGCCGGGCCTCATAATACACCTCATCGATCCTGGGATTGGTAATCCCGTCAGCCATCTGCTTTTTGCTTTCCCACGCGGCATCTAACAATTCCCCAAATTCACGCAAACGGCCCAATAATAGCGCCTTTTTCATTTCATAGGCCAGCTCTTTGAGCCTGTCCATTGCCAGGACCGTTTCTTCCCTGGCCGCCTGGTAGTTTTGCACCTGTCTTTCAATTATATGGGAGGAAAAGTGCTGCCCTCCCACGTAGGCAAATATCAGGCTGTATTCAAGCTCACAAATGGTTTCTGGACGCAGCCGCAAAGAATTAACCACCGTTATGCCATCGTGAAATTCAATAAAACTGAATCCACCGAAAGCCGCCGCGTATTGATCCTGTTTGCCTCCTTTTATGCCAACCTCAATCCTTTCGATACGGTAGGCCAATTCAGCTATCTGGTAACTGTCCAGGGGCAGCCGCTGGTAATCAGCAATGGCACTGATTAAAGCCACCGTAATAGCGGAGGAAGACCCCAGTCCGGAGCCCGGCGGCGCGTCATTATGCAGGAATATTTCAAGGCCTTCGGTAAAACCGTTTATCTGTCTGAAATGATCGATAACCCCTTTGGCCAGGTCCAGCTGTCCGTCATATACGAAAGGATCGTCAATACCATAAGAAATACTGGCGTCATAATCAAGGCTACGTACTTCAAATTTTTCCCCGCCGGGAATAAGGGTAGCGCAGGCATAGCGGTTAACGGTGGCGCTCAGTACCGCCCCTCCCCGCTCATCGCAATACGGCGGCACATCAGTGCCTCCGCCGCCAAAACTAATGCGCAACGGTGCCCTGGTCCGGAATAGCAATATAATTCACATCCCTTTTAAGCTTTCTTGATATTTCTACTTTCTCTCTCCCACAGTGCTCTCCACAATGGGCAGTCCACCTGTCAGCAACAATCAATTGAGGCAGAGCGCAAACCATTCCGATGCCGTCCAAACCCACCCTGCCTAGCAGAAGGTAATTATGTAATTAACTCTTTATATTCTGAATACTTTTCTGTATATCTATAATTGGAATAGATATATCTTCAATTTCTCTACCCAGCTTAGTATTACCTACAATCAAGACATCACAATATTCTTTTAAGTCTTCAAATGTATCGCAAAATAACTCGGGTAATTCAGGCAATACATTAAATGCATATTCCTTATTTGAACCATGTACACTATTTATATTAAAAATAGGGTCGTATAACCAAACCTTTATCCCACAATCCAGAAGTTTACGAGCTATTCTTAAAATCGGACTCTCGCGAACATCATCAGTATCATTCTTAAATGTAATACCTAATATTCCAACAATGGAAGGTTTATAAGAAAAAATATTGTCAATTATAAAATCCAAATGCGCATCGTTACTTGGAATGATTGAATTCAAAAGAGGAGAATTAATACCCAATTTTTTGGTTAAATAACTCAAACCTTTAATATCTTTAGGCAAACAAGATCCGCCAAACGGAAATCCTGGACGAAGATATGCATCAGAAATATTTAATTTGCGATCTAAACAAAATAATCTTAAAATTTCAAATTCATCTATATTTAAACGTCTACAAATTCTTGCTATCTCATTTGCAAATGAAACTTTTAAACCATGAAATGCATTACATGCATATTTTAATAATTCAGCACCAATTAAATTAGTATATTCTATTTGATTAGCTCCTAAAGATTCATAAAAGCTTCCGAGATAATTTAGTTCACTCGTAAAATTGGCGCCAATTATTGTAAAAGGGGGATCGAAAAAATCTTTTACAGCTGCGCCTTCTCTTAAGAATTCCGGGTTCATACAGAAACCAAAATCCTTTCCCGCTTCTTTATGTGACAGTTCCTCAATCATACTTATTAGATTCTGGCATGTACCAGGCGGTACAGTAGATCTCATTACAACCATATGATAATCAGATTTATGTCTTAGAGCCAAGCCTATTTGCCTTATTACATTATAAACTGCATTTAAATTAACCAAACCATCACTGGCAGATGGCGTACCAACACAAATAAAACTTATATCAGAATTCAAAACTGCCAAACCTACATCTTCAATAACTTCTATCAAACCATTTTTTACTCCATATGAAATATAATCTTGCAATCCAGGTTCACAAACCGGACTAATACCTTTTTTAAAAAGCGAAATTTTATATTTATCAACATCCAAAGCTATTACCGGAATATTTTTAATAGATAAGCAACCTGCAATTACTGACCCAACATATCCCAAGCCAAATATCGAAACATTCATGCTAAAAGCTCCTTATATACACTCAATATTTTTTCTGCAACATGTTCAAAACTATATTCATTAACACTAGAAAATACTTTTATACCAGCAAGAGATTTGATTAAACCAGCCATTTTTTTATAATCTTCTATTTCATCAATAGCTATTACTTCATCATGATATTTGCAAAATTCATATAATGCACTTTTTTTATTTACTATTGCAGGAATTCCAGCACAAAGACACTCCGCCACAGTTAATCCAAACGCTTCTAACTCAGATAAATTTAATAATACACCGCAGGATTTATAGATACCATAAAGCTTTTCATTCGATACGTTATTAAAAAACATAACCCTATTATTCAAATTTAAACCATTACACAATTTCCGTAAATATTTTTCATATGGACCTGAACCTACTATCCAAAGTGAATAATCTTCAGGCAAATAACCCAAAACCTTTATTATATATTGAACATTCTTATATTTTTCCAATCTTCCCACAAACAATAATCTTTTTTCGTTTACATCAAGTGGATTAGCTGAAATTATACTCTTTATGTTTATGCCGCCCCTAATAATTTTTATTTTATTTGGACTAACATTAAAATGAGATTTGACAAGATTAGCCTCATAATGACTTCTACAAATCAATACTTTCGCTGAATTAACTATCCTCTGTCCCAAAATAAGCTTATAAGGATAGAATAAGAACCTCGAAAATAATCCTGCAGCTGCCCCATGATAATGAGGCGTAAATACAACATTATGATTTTTCAAAGCAATTTGGATTATAGGAATTAAATTATGATAGTTATGGGTGTGAATTATATCGTAATTTTTCGCGTTATCTATAACATAATCCATTAATGGTTTTGAATAATATAAAGGACCAGTCACAGGGAATCTTTTAACTTTTACTTTGCCAATCATATCCATCAAACTATTGTTTTTATTATTATTTTTAAAAGTTGTAGTTGCCACATAAACCTTAACACCTTTCTTTGTTAAAACTTGATCAATTCCATTAGTAAAACTTTGAACACCTCCAATTACTGGAAAGTAATGGGAGCATACTCGCAAAACTTTCATGAGCTTATCCTCGCATAAATTATTAAGTTTAAATTATCATAAACTTTTTGATAAGACGAACATAGTGACAATTCTTCTTTTAAACTATTTATATTTTTATCTCCATAATAAAATTGTATAAATTTACGTCCCATTTCAGATATTAGGATTTTATGGTTAGGATTTATTGTTTCCAACCAAGAAAAAAACGATTTATTTGCTCTATATGCATTATCATATGGTTCGTAGTTGAACAATTCTATATTCCTTGGAATTCCCATTTCATATGATTTACTCGCAATCAAAGTACAAGCATTACTTTTTTCGAGAAAATGCCAATTTGCTCTCTCTGATGGTGTCATTACATATTCGAGATTAGAAAAATGAACAATAAAAAATAAAAAAATTAATGGAGGGAGTACACTTAAAACAATTATCTTTTTCTTAAAAACTAATGCACTTAGAACAACAATTCCTGGAAGTGCATAAAAAAAAGCTCTTTGAATAACTTCAACGCCAGTACCTGTAGCAGAATAAACATTTCCTGCTAAAATAAGCACACTTGAACCAGCAAGGACAACAGAAAACGGTATTATCCAAATCTCTCTTTTTTTAATTCTTACATAAAGCATAGCAATACCACTAATTGTCAAAAGCAAATAAATAATACCGTCTATCAATTGAGCTTTTACAATAAATTTAGCACTTTCTCCAATTTGTTGATTTATAAGAGCAGTATTTGCAAATAGCATATCTAATCTAGTAGCGTACTCAATAATTTTCCTTATATTATTTTCAAAGAAAGTAGTAGTTACATAAATTGACCAACTACCAATCATTACACCTAATACAATTGCTACTAAAAAAGTTCTTTTTATTAAAAAACAAAACAGTAAGTAACATAAATAATAATATGTCAAAACTCATTAAAAAATGCATAGTAACAATACTGGCAACAATTATAATCAATAACACTCTCGTTCTAATTTCGGATTTTTCTCTATATTCTTTTGTCATTAAATAAATCACTAATATATATAAAATATATGCAATGCTTTGAGACGAATAGTAGGTCTGATGTATCCAATTTCCAACTAAAAATAACAACAGCGAAAAAAATTGAATTAACCTATCACTTGTAACCTTAGCTACTACCAAGTAAAGAAATAATAAATAAAATAATAATATTAAAATTGACGAGTATTTAATTATTACGTCTGGCTCAATAAATTTAATAAAATTTAAAATAATTGCACACAATATCATTCCGCCAGGCCAGTTCATATACCAAAGAGAAGAACTATCAGCTATAAACGACCCATTTCTAAAAATATAATCCGAAATACCATAATTATACCGTGCTACACCTAAAGGAAACGAAACATAAGGATCAAGAAAAAGAGGTATAATCCAGAGACCCGTTATTATTAGAAAAATAATAATCATATTTAATTTTTTATCCTTAACAATACAAAACATAATCCATCCAAACAAAAAAGCAAAGCCTACAAAATATGAAAATGGCAAGTAATTTAACATAGTCAAACCCGAAGATAACTCTGTCGAATTTAAATAGATGATTGCTAAAGACCAACAAAAAATTGTTGCAATTAAATAGATTTTTTCATTATATAGTATTTTCACGTTTTAACACCTTTATTAATTCATATATAGCATTATTCTTAACTATTAATGAGCTTGAATTCACTCTATACGTTTAAGAAATGTATAATATACTAGCAATTGTTCAGCTATTACATTCCACCTGTAACCGTCTAAATTTATAATTGGAAATGTTATTTCAATACGCCTAACAAGGAACTCAGCCAACTGCTTTGGGTTTAGCAACCAAGCATCCACCGTCGTTACTCCTTCAAATCTCCTGGCCAACTCAGAAAGAGCGGTGCGGTTATTTACCAGAACCGGTTTGCCGGCAGCCAAACCTTCAATGACAGTTAGGCCGAAGGCCTCCAGGTCGGATAAATTTAAGACCAGATCGCAGGTCTTATACCAGCGGTAAACCTCTTCATTAGACAGCCACCCCAAGAAACTCACACGTTCGTCCATGTCTAAGGTCATAGCTAAATACTGGAGATGTTGTCGATATGGGCCGTCGCCTATAATGACAAGACGGTAATCTTCAGGAAGATATGGCATGGCTCGAATAGCCAGGTGAATATTTTTATATTTTTCAAGACGGCTTACAATCAATAAAATTTTGCCTTCTCTATCAAATGGTTTTGCAGCACCTATCTCGTCAACAACCACGCCACTGGGAATTATTTTTATTATGTTTTCATCTAATTGGAAATGGGTAATGAGCAATTTTTTTTCAAATTCCGTATGGCACAATACTAAATCAGCCTGTTTATAAAATCGACTAAACCAATTACGGCCCAATTTTAGGAGAAGGCTGGTGAAGTATGTTCGTCCCTTTCCATGATAATGGCCCATTAAAACCAAATTAAAATTCTGACTTTCTCCTTTTGCTTTAGCACAAAGCAAAGGCAACAAGGTATGAAAACTATGGGCGTGTACAACATCATATTTATTTCCTTGTGCTATTAAATATCTGTAAAGCTCCGTTGAACAATGGAAAGGGCCATTTGCCGGAAAACGCTTGATAATCACGCCATTTAATAAAGAAGGTTTATTTTCCAATTTCCGGGCATCTGCAGTTAGAACTTCCACTTCATGTCCCTTTTTAACCAATTCCTCACTTATCTTTTGAACAAATTTTTCTACTCCGCCAAGATTTGGATAATAGCGAGGACTTACCTGTGCTATACGCATGGTTTAACCTTTCTTAACATTATATTTCCTTTTTTAGCAAATACAAATCAGCCCAGATATTATTTCCTCATATTTCCTGGCTATTTCGTCCCAGCCTGGTCCACGGAAATCATAGACTTTTGGGCCTTCTTCCGCCCATTTGTGGTAAGCGTCAATTAAATTGTCTCTTAAAGCAGCAGCGTCACCGGGCGGGTAAAAACTAGCTCCCCCATATCCATTAAGGCAATCCCTCATGACGGGCAGATCCGCAGTGATGACCGGTTTCCCATTGGCCACGGCAATGTGGGCAACACCGCTGCCGCAGGTTCGCAAATAAGGTAAAACCACAACGTCGGCGGCGGCAAAATACACGGGAACATCAGCATCAGAGATAAAATACGGGTGAAAGATTATTCTATGGCGGTATTTAGAATTTTCTTTTGCCGGTTTCAAATCCGGGTCGTCCCCCCAGTCTTCCCCGGCGATAACCAACAGGGAGTTTTCAGCTATTTCGGGAGGAAGCAGGTCAAAGGCTTTTATTAACAACGGAATGCCTTTATACTGGCGGATCATGCCAAAATGCAGGATGACGAACCCGCCTACTCCCAGCTTTTCTCTGGCTTTATCCCTTTGGATGCCCCTATACTGCTCGTAAATTCCAATTGGCACTACATGAACTCTTTCAGCAGGTATGCCATAAATGCTACAGACAGCTTTATTTACATCTGCAGACGGAGTGGTATAAGCATCGAACTGCCTGATCAATACCCGCCCAGCCAGGCGTGAATACAATCTAATTGGTAATATTTTTTCCTCCAGAGGATCAACTACTTCATGCATTTCCATAATCAGGCGAGGCTTGCCATTTAAGCGCGCACCCATGGCCAAAAAAAACTGCATATGGGCTACTGACGAGGTCCACCAGAGCACGATCACAGCGTCGGGCTTCTGCTGGTTTAGAAACCTTATGGCACCCAGCCACGTGCGCGGTGAGTTCCAGTCCATGCCGTCATATACCTTGATTCCTGGCTCGAAATCTACTATATACTCACCTTTGCCCACTCTTTTCCTGCCTGGGTAGAGAAAAAGTGGAACTAAGTTTCTTAAATTAACCACACTAACTTCNTGCCCCCGCCCGGCCAGGGCGTTGGCTAAAAAGATAGTATGAGTTGTAATGCCGCTAAAAAAGCGCTTGGAGGCACCAACTACGCAAATTCTCAAATTAAGACCACCTTATTTTTTTCGAGCCACAACTATTAAATGAGCACAAAATATGACCGCTCCAGGGATATTTTCTAAAAACAAGCCGATTCTACGAAGCCTGTCAGTTGTTTTGCTATTTTTAAGCTTATCTAAAGGCATAAACATATATTTCTTTTCAATAAGCTCAAATCCCATCCCGCCAATCAAACGACATAACTCTTTTCTAGTATAAACGCGGGCAGTGGCTATCTTTCTACGTACCATTTCAGGCAGCCATGTTGTCAAGGGAATTAACCATATTTTACCGTCGGTTGAAATTTTCCTGCCAAAAATTGATAAAGCATGGGTCTCAAAAGGGAAATACTTGTTAGGAACAGATAATAGTAACCCCCCCCCCAGGTTTTAAAATACGTTTTATTTCTAATAAAGTTTCTATATCGTTGTTTACATGCTCAAGAACTTCAATCATAATAACATTATCTACTGATTCACTTGCTAATGGAATTTTCTTTCCGTCGTAGAGTAAAAAATTAACATTAAAACGATCTTTATTGATCTTGATTGCTTTATTTAACCTATTCTCTTCAACTTCTATACCAATTACTTTATTAACAAATGGCGATAGGGCACTAACATATGCACCATAACCACAACCCAAATCGACAACTGTCCCGTTACAAATATCATTGAAACGGGCAAGTTCAACTATTCTCTTGACTCGAAAACTTTCTTCGCTTTCCGCAGTTGGCTCGCCTAATTCAACTTTTTGATAATTCACTCTAAGCCCTCTCTTAAATCCCGGCAGATATAGTCGGCATGGCAGTCTTTTATAACTTTACCCTGTGGATCAAGTAAGACGGTAGCGCACCCCGCCCGCCTTCCCGCTTCCATGTCGGCGGGGCTATCGCCGATGAAAAAAGACTTTTTCAAGTCCAGGCTCAGTTCTTCAGCCGCCCGGAAAATCAGGCCCGGCTTTGGCTTGCGGCAGGAGAATAAATTCATCCGGGTGCGAGCAGTAAGGCACGTCTTTGTTGATGGTACCGTCGCGATCACAAAAATAACATCTCGCTGAAAACCTGATTCATGCGTACATAAGCTTTCCTTTCGGCTCCGGAATTGCCCGGCCCAGTTCTTTTGCAGTTTCTATCCATTCAGAGATAATAATTTGAACATTTTTGATAACTTCTTCATAAGTGTCACCATCTGCCATGCAGCCCGGTAACTCGGGTACTTCAGCTATATATTTTTTATCTTCTTCGCTCCAGTAAATAATTATCTCATATTTATACATCGCTTAGCCTCCTGTGGAGTTTATATTTTAAAATCAGATTTCGTGCCTGCTTAACCTGATAGGCCTTCGCTTTGCCGTCTTTTAAAGGCTGCAAATTGATAATTTCTTTTCCTTGCATTGTTTCTTCCTTCCGGGATATATTCAAATACCGCCGGTTCCAACAGGAACCAGCTCCCTGAAAATGGTTGTTAAAATTCTCCACCCGTCCTTGAGGCTGTGCAGGTTTCCGTTTCCATTTAATCTGGGGGCTTCGTAACTGGGCACCTCGGTTACCTTCAAACCTGCCTTCTTGATTTTGATATTTATTTCCGTTTCTACTTCGAAACCGTTCCCCTGAAAAGAAACTTTTTCGAAAGATTTTTTCCAGAAAGCGTTATAGCCGTAACACAGGTCAGTATACTGGCAGCGGTGAAATATATTTGTCAGGGTGGTAAAAACCCAATTTCCAAATACCCGGTGCCTTGACATGTCGGCAGTACCCCCGCCCGGCAAAAAGCGGGAGCCTTTAACAAAATCATAACCTTTTAACAAAGGCTCAACAAACCGGGGTATTTCTTCCGGCGCCATTGAACCGTCTGCGTCCAGCATAACTACAATATCGCCCCTCGCTTCTTTAATACCATACCTGAGCGCATCGCCTTTTCCCTTACCAGGCTGGTAAACAATCCTGGCCCCCGGGCATATACTTTTTGCCACCTCTACTGTTTGATCTTTTGAATGACCGTCAACTATTAAAATTTCATATACATTAGATGGGATTCTCGGCAATACATGAGGAAGGTTTTTTTCTTCATTAAGTGTGCATATAAGAACAGTAACTTTAGGATTCATATTTAATAATTAAACCTCCTCCCCTATACTGAAGCTGCCTCGCCCCAAAAACCGCTCATAAAAAATAACAGACAATGTCCTACCGGTTGCCTATATAGTTATAGTTTTAAATTTCCTTTCTGCAAAAGTAACCGCTGGAACACCTGAACAGTCCTGCAACTAAAGTCCTATCTTTTAAATCATTTATTCGACAGCGGTTTATAAAAATCCTTCCTCTAAAAAAACTTTTTGCCATTTTTTTTGCCAAATTTTAATGGGCAAGTAAAAAGCAGGCCTGCCTGACCAGCCCTGCTTTTATACCTCGTTTCTTTGCGACCATACACTTTGTACATTATCTCGCATAATTACTATTAACCCCGGCCATTCATCTTCTTTGAACTGATTAAATGCTTGCATCACACGTTCATGAATTTTACGGCGGTTTGGCTGTCGAAGACGTATAATAATAATCCCAAAATGTCTTTCGTCACGTTGAGCTAAAAATCCCTTATCAGTAGTAATAAGCAGACATTTTTCACGTTCGGCAATATTCCAGAGCTCCCTGTCAGATATTCCTTCTTTGGGCGTACCCCGGTTGTCAAATACATTATGACCGAGCCTTCGTAATGCTTTAACAGTCATATTGGGAATGTTTTCATCTACATAAATATTCATACTCTATTCAAAGCCTCAATCGGAGCAAGCTGCTCTTCAGCAAGGATAGCAGCGTACTTAAGACATGCCAGAATATCTTCCCGTTTAAGAGACGGGTATTCTGCCAGCAATTCCTCAATGGTATCCCCATTAGCTAACATGCCGATAATTTGATAAACAGGAATACGGGTACCTTTTATACATGCTTGCCCATGACATATAGCAGGATCAATCAAAATACGATCAAGCATCAACAACACCTCCTGCTTAATATTATACCACATCGCCAACAATTTTTTCCCAAAATAATAAAAGCAGGCCCGTCTGACCAGCCCTGCTTTTATTTTTCCTTTTTGTTATGGTAATATTTTTTCTTTTTTTGTTATTTTATGCTTGACATTACATACGACATTACATATAATGCTAAATGACAAGAGGTGATATCAATGAGCACAAGGGAGAAGCTAATCAAGAAGTTAAAAAACGCAAAAGAAGCAGAATTCGAAGACATACATCTATTATTAACACAGTTGGGATTTAACTGCCGAAACAAAGGCAGTCATTATACATACACAAAGCCACCTCATGTGATAGGGATCGTAAAACGAAGCGGGAAACCAGTTAAGAGAGTATATCTTGAAAATCTCAAAGAACTTTTGAAAGAGATGGGGCTATAGGGAGGGTGATAAGATTATGAATAAGGATCTAAGTTACTATTTGAATTTGAGTTATTCTTTCACTGTGCGGCCGGATACTGACGATGGCGGTTATATTGTCGAGTTTCCCGATCTCCGCTACTGTGTGGGTACTGGTGATACCATACAAGATGCTATAAATGATGCTATGATTGCCAAGAACGAATGGATAAAGGCGGCTTATGAGGCTGGAATCGCCATCCCGGAACCTAGCGGCAAAGAGGAATATAATGGTCGTATTACACTGAGGATTCCTAAAAGCCTGCATAGGATGATTGCTGAAGCAGCTAGAAGGGAAGGAGTCAGCGCAAATCAATATTTATCTCATTTAATAAGTATGGGTGTGGGGAAGAAAATGATTTAATTTTTTCCCAAAATAATAAAAGCAGGCCCGTCTGACCAGCCCTGCTTTTATCTTTTTTTGCCTTCTGATTTCATCGACCGTGCCTGCAGCACGATTCCTGCAATCCCGATCAGCCCGCATACCAGGACAACAGGAATAATTACTGAC
>Ga0067045_1030554_pt1 | contig 14875 bp, 15 predicted proteins | sample TerdegcTABiofilm_FD_59184 | JGI IMG/M metagenome (GOLD analysis project Ga0067045, IMG submission 59184) | Combined Assembly of (Gp0054472, Gp0054536) Wastewater bioreactor microbial communities from Singapore -Terephthalate degrading...
TATACTGCACAATACGGGATATCGGAGCACCATCGTCCAGGGTATGAATAACCAGGTGAATATGGTTATCCATAATACAGAAGGCAATGAGTTTAAAGTGATATTTAGCTTTCGCTTTGTTGAGTATTTCTACAAAGCACGCTTTACAGTAGTCTTCCTGCAACATAGATTTCCATTCGATGCAGCGGGACGTGATGTGGTAGGTTAACCCTGGTAGCTGTACACGCAATTTCCGAGCCATGATATTCCTCCATGTATGTTGTAATAGATAAAATTAAGCTTTCATTATATACAACGCTTCTGGTGGAAAAAATTAAAAAGAATTGGGGAAAATTTTGTAATTTTCATAAAAAAATTTGCAAAACAAATGGTCAAAACAAGGGGTCAGAGCATGGAAACCCACGCAAAGAACGCGTAGTACGCTCAAATAATAGAGGAAGTAAATGCTATGTAAAAGGGTCAGAGCCTACAATTGCATATACTTTTAAACTTTATTTTGTTACCATCTGGATAAAATAAAATACACAAAAGTATGGTATTACAACCTTTTTTGCCTTCATCAATATCCGTTGAGAATGACAAAAAATAAATCACATGGATAGGTATGCTACATAGAGGAATTTGTGTATAGCAGGTGAATAAAAGGGGTCAGAGCATATAACAAAACAAATAAGTGGTTAAAGCCTTCCCCTCTGCGTGAACTAAAAGAATGATGAATCTTGCATAAAACGCATATGTTGCAGCGTACACGAAAAAAATAAGTGGAGGTGAATTCAAATAGGGGTCAGAGCCTTAGAACACCCCGCGCCCTCAGCGTATCTGCATAAAGCAAAATAATCCATCTCACAGAAAACATAAAGAACACAGAGTAAAATGGGGTCAGAGCCTTTAAATTAAAAAACATTTGCACAAAATTAATTGACACTGGTATACAATAATACTATCTTTAACACAGAGACGTTATGTGTGACGACTTTTCAGGGAAGATGCACCTGCAACATCTACCCTGTAAAGACGCCATGCTTTACGTCTCACGGCATGCTTTGCGTCTCACGCCATGCCTGGCGTCTTGTTCCATGCATGGCGCATAGGATGTAAAGCCACAATGATTTGTGTCTTTTGACGAGCGTAACGTCTCTAAGGCAATCTATAGTGTATAACAATCTATAATGTATATATAATAGCATATGTACTACGGAGGATCATTATGAAAAAAACCACAGTACTTCTGACAATTATAAGCCTGATTATAGGTGCAGGCATTGGGTGTAATGAGGATAACCCAACTGAATTGGCATGGATAAATGATACTGATGTTACTCTAAATGAAATTATATGGACAAGAGATGCGGGTTGGGATGTAGGTCAATTGAATTTTGACCAGATATGGAATAATGGGTATAATGATGGTCAAAAAACCGAATTCAAAGAAGTCAATGTTTTAGATGGGTATGTTATCGGAGTTGATGACAGTATGAATGAAGTAACGGTAATTATAGAAGGGACTATCTCTAATTCATTGTCGCTTCATGAGGGATCCTCAGAAGTATATACCATAACTAAATAATTAATAATAATGAAATAAGAAAATTGTTTTTTTGGTAAATTAAATATTTCTTAAAACAATGATGATAAGTAGTTTTCTATTAACAATATCAGTAATTTTCAGCAATTGTTCTAAGGTTTAAATTTTCTAATATTTTTTAAAATATTAAAATAATTTAAACAAAAATTTTAGTTTTTTTTATCATATTTAAAATCAAATTAAAATGAAGTTTTATTTTATGCAAATATTATTTAATTACAGGTAATATTTTTCAAAAAATTTACAAAAAAAATTTAAATATTATGGCACAATAACATGATAAAAACAAAATCACAATCATACATAATCGCATTTCTGCTTTTACTTGCATTTTCAATTTCCTATGCCCAGCAAACTTCGCACACCTGGCAGCAGATTTCTGGTAACTGGTCGGTGGTTTCTGACAACAAGGAATCCTACCTGCGCGAGAACAGGAGTAAATCATTTACCTTGGACTACAGCCCGTTAATCAATGTGAATTCACTCATCAGCACCAGTGAATATGATTTCACTTCCCTTTCACATACTTTTACCATTTATGCACCTGCGGATGGCACCACATACATGACATTTTTTGCTGCGTCCGATTATCGCCAGTTTTATGCTGTTCAGTTTACCGGAGACAGCAAAACAATACATACTGTGAGTATCATAAAATCTGATATCAAAGACACCACGCTTCCCAAGCAGTCAAAGGGGAATTTTATCATAACCACTCTTGCCACAAAACCAATTTCGCTTGAATACGGTAAAACGTACACACTATCAATTTCTATTCAGGGTAAAACTATATCTATAGCAATAGACAATGCACAGGTACTATCGCACACACTTGATGAAAAATTAGAAGGTGGCAAAATTGGCTTTGCTTCAAAGAATTGTATCCCTGTTATTGACAACCTCAAAGTTTACAAAGGCAATGACATCATCTTTCAGGACGATTTTTCAAAAGAATCAATACGAAAAATAGTGCTGCAGGGCAAAAAACTTACACCCCAGGAAGTTGAAGAATATAAAAAGAAAAACAAGAAATAATATTTACAAAAAATACTTGCAACTTTTTACTGCAATTTGCATCGTATATAATACAGATATTATTACTTGCAGGGTATGGCATGTACACCATTCATATCTTTTTTTTATTTGCATTTGGCCTTTTTATTGGATTTATTTCTTCAATCCCTGTTGGCGCTGTCCAGCTTGAAGTCATTAAAAAAGCCATTAACGGCCATTTAAAACCAGCTATATCGGTAGCATTGGGCTCGGTTACCTCTGATTTCATTTACGGAGTTCTTGTGCTTTTTGGTATTGGTGGTTTTTTGCACTACCCAAAAGTTCAGATATTTACCTATTCACTTGGTATTCTTGTCATCATAGCGCTTTTGTACCGTTCATACCGTGAGCACAAACACATACCGCCTTCACACAAACCCCACATTCAGTATAAAAAACGCACATCGTTTTTAACAGGATTAACCATTGCCATTACCAATCCCGGCATGATTGTGTGGTGGGTCATTGGCTATAAGCTTCTTTTAGATTTGCAACTGTTTGACACCATGAACATTCCCCTCAAAGCCACCTTTCTGGTATCCTGCTGTACAGGACTTGCTGGTTACCTTACACTGATTGCATTCATGATGAATAAATTGCAGGAATCAATCTCCGACAGATTGCTTGACAGAATGAATATTGTCATAATGATTTTACTTGTGTTTGTTATTATCTATTTTTCATTCAAGCTGTATGGGTTACTTACCAACACCACTATTGACATTCTGTATAATGTTTAGGCGATAGTTACTGTCATTATACACTACCGTCTGCACAGGCTTTTTACCGTAAATTTTTTTTGGGCGATAGTTACTGAATATGGACATCACTGCAACACAACAGTTTATTGATACATTACGAAAGCTTCCTGACGAGTCTACTCTTGACAGCGAGTTCTTTGCCCCGCTATATGATTTTTTTGAAGATGCAGGCGCATCACTGCTACTGTCAACACCTGATGATTATTACCTTTTATATTTTGATTTACCTGAAGCCATTGACGATATTTTGCCTACCAATGTTTCATGGCTTGTAGAAAAAGATGAAAAAACAATTTCACTCACCATGTTTGCTGATGGTAAGGAAATTCAAACATACCATACATTCCATTTTGCCAATAATCCTGTAAATGCCTATTTCTTCAAATCATTACAGGATAGCAGGACATTAACAATTAATTTTTTTGCCATGATGTATGGCGATATCTATAAACTAAAATCCATCGATTTTACTCTTCCTCAAGCTATACTACAGCAGATAGAATAACACAATGCAGGAAAAAGCAAAGGAATACATTGAATATATCAAAAAAGGTGAAATGCCTCCTGACAACAATCAGCGCAAAAAGAAATTTTCACGCATCTTTTTGCTGATTAACATTATAGTCTTTATCATCCTCTTAACACTCATCATCCAGAAAAAAGAGCCAACTGATTATATCTATCAAACCGTTTCAGTAAACGGTGTTCAGGTGCGTTTTTCCATTATTCATACCATCAACCAGCCACTGCTTGCATCGGTAACATTTACCAGTAACACATCATCACAGCTTTCAGTAAAAAACCCACCGGTTACAGTAACTATCGCACATAACAATAACGAAATATTATCACAATCGTTTGAATATTCATCCACAATGCTTGCCATAACACCACAAAAACCAGTAACACTGACAACCGCAATCCCCATTGAGCCAGTCAAAGAATATGCAAAAAAACATGATTTACTGAAACCAAAGCGATATGTTTATCACAGTGTTATTCCATTAACGGTGAAATTTACACTGCATACGGTTATGGATTATTCAGTTGATTTACAGCTACAATGCAAGGTGAGTGCAAAATGACACGGCCAACCTGGGATGAATATTTCATGATGATTGCACATGATGTTTCTACACGTGCTACATGCATACGGCGCAAAGTTGGTGCAGTCATAGTTAAAGATAAACGCATACTGTCAACTGGCTACAACGGCGTGCCAACAGGCATAACTCACTGCACTCCAGAAACATGCCTGCGTAACATCTACAACGTACCCTCAGGCGAACGCCATGAGCTATGCCGTGGCCTTCACGCGGAGCAAAATGCCATCATTCAGGCAGCTTTTCACGGTGTTTCAATAGCCGGTGCTATTATCTATGTTACCCATCAGCCATGTTCAATATGCACCAAGATGCTGATAAACGCCGGTATAAAAACATTTATATTTGAACATCCCTACAACGATGAACTGGCAAAAGCCATGATGGATGAAGCAGGCGTTGAAGCAATTGTTTTCAAACGATAATTTATTTATTTTCCTCATTAACCAACTCCGATGCATACAAAAGCACAGCCTGAATGTCTTCTTTTTCAAGCTCGGGATAATCATCTAAAATATCTTCAACAGTCATACCTGCTGCTAACGCTTTTAGTATATGTTCAACCGTTATCCTCAATCCTCTAATAGTTGGTTTACCAACCATCACTTCAGGATTTACAGTGATACAGCCTAATAAAAATTTTTTCATTATATTTTAATGCTCCTGAAACACATTCCTTAACAAATTACACAATAGTATAAGTTTTTATAAAATATACCGTTTTGTAAATCATCTAAAGTTATAGTATAACTTATAGCAAAGACATGTTGTGACTTTCAAAAATTAAAACAAAGTAGTGATTATTAAATAATAAAATAATAAAGCACAAGCAATTATAATACTCCAGTAACTATATACAATTATTTTCCAGGTGGAAGATTGTTTAAAAGATTGAATATCCATATATACGCCCCTATAAATATAATATTTATAACAAATATTACTCACGGTATCAAAAAGTGTCTTCCATATAAATATAATGGATAAATAACAAGCATCCCAATAACCACAGATATAATAACATTTAAAACAAAATATATAATTTCTTTGTTCATACTAAACTCCCTGCTATTATAATAAAGTTCGTTTTGAATTAGCAACTTTTAATAATCCTTCAATGGTTAAAGTTGCCATACGAACATCAGTTTTGGATTTAAAGCATATACCAATAATCCATGGGTAATCTTTTTCAATTGGGCATGTATAATAACTTATATACACTTTAGCATCTTTTAATACGACACCAGTGTAAGCTGTATCACCGTTAGAAGGAAGATCGAACAAATGAATGAGCCTATCCGGTAAAACTTCGAAAATTGCTGTTCGTTTTTTTGCAACATGATTTCCTAAATCAAATCGTGGACCTAAGTGATTTCTGCCTGCTGCAAAAATACGTCCTTTAATTGAAAATAGTGTTGCTCCATCAAGACGTGTTATAAATGAATGAGCATAACTCCATTTTGTATATGGCTTTTGCGAAATAGCAATAATAGTATTGCCAGTTGGATTTCCGAATTCATATCCACCTGTTCCTAAACTCCCACAACGAAGAGTAGCAATAATTGAACCATCCTGTAAAAATTCCAGCTCAGGTTCACCATTACCATATGCTGTATATACTTCTGAAACTTCTTTCCAGTGTATACCATCTACTGAAGTCAATAGAATTGTAATAGTATTCACATCAGTATTAACTGGTTGACCTGTTGGCAATAATAACGGTTTTTTGCCACTAGCTATAACATACCATACAGTATTATCCAGCGTCTTGGGCCTCCATAAATTCCATCCACCCTGGATTACTTTTGTTATTCCTTTTTTCGTGTTGTGATTCACGCTAATTGTTGTCAATTCTTTTGGGATGCTCCAATTTAGTCCATCTTTTGTAAAAGCCCAGTAGGTAGTATGTGGTGAAGGGTCAAACTTTTCATTTATTAGAAAATATACAAAAAGGTTATCTTTTATTATTGAAAATTTTGGATCACACACATCTTTTCCGTGTACCTTAAGTTTGGTTACATCCTGCCAATTTTTTGTATCTTTAGAACGTTTAATTAAAAGGTATCCATTATCATCATAAAGATGCCACTTTGTTTGGGCATGTATACAATAAAAGAAACCTTTATAAAATATAAGATCGGTATTTGAATTATGCCATTTTAAAGGGTTATCTGATGTAGTAATAACATAAGAATTAAATTGCAATACGGGATCATAAGAGTACTCAGGTGGTTTACGTAAATCCCAATATATAATTAGTATTGAAACTACTATAACAGGTAAAAGTATTATAGCTATTATTATGCAAATTAGTTTGTTCATTAATCTCATAGCCCCTCCAATACTGTTTTTTTTTATTTATTTCGAATTATATTTAGATTATTTGAAAATGCTACTATAGCATAATATACATTCTCAATCCTACTATTAATGTTTATAAATAAACAATATTATAGTGCTATTGTCAAACAAAAATCAGGTTGAACAATATAGTAAATAATACTATTTTTGTTTTTCTTTTTCTATCTTTATTGCCATTTCCAGTATATAGGCTGGTGGAATGCCTGGTCGTAATTTTGTATTGTTAATGATGATTGTGGGGGTTGCATGAATGCCAAGTTTACCACCCAATGTAATGTCATTTTGCAACAGTTTGTTAACGTGTGGGGTATTTGCTTTTGCTTCAAGCTGTGTATAGTTTTTCTTTAAACCGGTAACAACTTCTTTTATTACATCATCTTCAACTCTACCCCTGTGGGTCATAAGCTGCATAATATACTCGTGGTATTCTTTTTCTCCATACAGTGCACAGGCAACCAGTGAAGCATGGCATGAAGCACCGTCTTTTGTATGCTCAATAAACTTATTGCAGGTTCCATCCAGCGGGAAATGCCTCAGGTACAGGGCAACACTGCCTTCATATTTTAACGCTAATTCATTAAGCAATCCAATAGCTCTATGACAGGCTCCACAATTAAAATCAAAGAATACAACAATATGGACAGGGTTTTCTTTCTTCCCTATAAAAGGTTCTATATCATCCACTGTAATGCTTACTTTTTCATATTGCTCATAATCTTTTTTAAATTCTTCTATAAGCTTTGCCTGTCTTTCTTTTTCTTTTTGATTATATGCATACTTCAGTGACGCATCCAGTCCACACCCTAACCCCAATGAGATTATACCAGCTATGGATAGTATAAAAATAATTTTTTGAACATGGGAATCCTTTATCAATGCAATGACATCAAAATCATGTATTGTGTTAACAGCACTTTTAAGGCCATTGTACAGGCGGCTTATATGCACACACACCAGCACAAGTAACATACCATTGCATAACCACAGTATCATACAAAAAGAACAAAATTTTTTGATTTTACTAAATGATATAAAACCAAGCACAACAGAAAGTAGCACTGCAAATAGTGTAAGCCACAGCATACTAAATTCTATTATAAAATGACGCGAGTATGTATAATACACCATCAGTATAGCAATAAAAAATATATAAAACGAAAGCCCCCATGCTGACAAAGGAAGGCCAAAAAGTACTGCATAAGCACTGGTATTGACAGCATTGCAATCAAACATGGTGCCAGCGGTACATAACGCAAACAGTGGTGCATCTGGCACCAGCGGAAAGTAATGGACATATAATAGATATAACGAATCAATTAAAGCAACGACACAGATAATAATCATTGCAAAAAATATATTCTTATTTTCCATGAAACATCCCTCAAAATATATAATTTCATATATACGTTCCAATTCAATAGTGTAGAAGTCCTCTTATTCACGTCATCTTGCGTACCAAGAAAATTGGGACAAAGCAAGTTACTCTGTCATCCTGAGTCTCGACAAAGTCGGGACGAAGGATCTTGCCGTTTTACACACAGTCATTGCCGTTCAATCGGGATTCTTCCCCCAATATAATGGAGAGAAGAATAATAGAAGAGTCTGCCTTCCTGTAGACTGAATAACTCTTACAATAATAATACTTCACCAGAATCTTGTACCCAGGTCAACTTTAATACAGTACGGCTGATATTCTAATGGATTCATATATACTATATACCACTGCTTGCCTTCTTGTAAGATAGTCTTTGCCGAATAATACAGCATATTTGTCCCATGCAACTCTGACGGCGTATATACAATTTCTTTTTTTGCCTGTGGCAGCGCTTCTATCGTTGATGCTTTACACATCACGATATTGCCTGTATAAAGCTGGCAATACACTATACTGTATGACCGCGTTATACCGTCATATGTCAGAGAACATTCACCAGCAACATCACCGTAAAATCTTTTTGCAGCATTAAGTTTATTATCCCAGGTACTATCGCCCTGTAAAAATTCATATTGATGTTGTTTCAGTATATGGTTCTTATGTACCCGTCCAATTATAAGTGAACTTCTGTTCTCTTCATTGATGTGACCCACTACATAAACAAAATCATTATGGAGAAGCATCGATGCTCCCAGGGCCGGGACGTTGCCTAAAAACATATTTTTTTTGCGGATAAAACGTATGGGCTTCCCAATTTCCCATTGAGCGGGAACATTCCAGTAAGCAATTGAACTTTCTTTCATGGTAAACGACAACGGTTTAGCAGGATCATGTATATATACATGAGCATAATACACATACACAGTGTTCCCAATACGAATCCCATCAAATGCCCATAATCGGTCCTTAGATGGATTTTCATCAGAGGTATTTTTTATGAATTGTGCTATCTTTCCGTGTTCCCTGTAATATTCAAATTGCAACTGGGTCACATTGGCAGCATTAATTTTTTGAGTAAACGCCAGGCTGTTAGAAATCATACCTTCATCAATAATGGTATCGCCAAATGTCCACAAGGTATAACGCTCATCAAAATCTACTGGCGTGCAGCCATCCTGCCCCTTTACAGATTGCAGGCGAGAAGGTGCAAAAACACCATATTCAGTAACACTGGAAGTTTTACTGCATTGAGTATAACAAAATATACTGAGTATAACAGCACCTAAAATACACCATGTACAATATTTTTTAACCAAAAAAATCACCCTTGCAAGCTACTGTTATTCCAATCCATATTTGCGTGGCTGCGAAAACCTGTAATATCCGCTCTCTTCTTCATTCTTTATTGTTTCGGCTTCATCGCCAAAATATTTCATCCTGAGACTATCCAGTTGCTTCTCAAGCTCAGCACCTTTATATTTTTTTTCAATCTCAGCACGCTGCTGCATGTACTGCATGCCTGCATCCCAGCGCTGATCACGTACCTGGTCAAGTTCTTCCCAGCGTTGCAGTGCAGCGCTGTCAAGCCCCATAGCTTTGCGTACCTCTTTCAGGTTTTCCTTTCTTTCCTGTGGTGTCATATTTGCCAGATCTTTCTGTACGCTCTCAACATCAAGGAATGAATTCATCAACTCCTGCTGCTTGCGTGCCACAAATGTATCAGTGTTGCTTTTATATGCTTCCTGAATGCTTTGTTTATACAGCGATAGTTTTTCATTAAAGGGCATGTTGCCTTCCTGAATAGTGCCCAGTGCATTATAAATTGGCTCAATCCTTTTTTCTGCTTCCCATACCTGATCTGCATCCTGACCAAATATTTCGTATCGTTTTTCCCACAGTGCATTGCGTTTATCTTTTGAATTTAATTGTGCCAGGTCATGTTCATTTTCTTCTAACCATGTATTATATTTATGCAATTTTTCAAATGTATCAAATATTTCATTTTCCATCCCTGGAAATATTTCACGCAACATTGCATACATATATACTACCCAGTCATCCGGATACATTTTCATAAGGTAACCCATGAGTTTTTCCACAAGCATTACCTGAGTATGCTTGTGGTGAATTGTTTTTCCATATTTTTCCCTGAAATACTGCACAACATCCTGCATGTCAAAGTCGGCCTGCAGGCGTGCTCGCAATTCCTCATCGGCCTGAAAAGCCTGTAACAACATATTTACCGGTGGCACAACGCCACCATTTTTGATATAATCAATACGTGACTGGACAGTATCACTCTTATGGAAAAATACAAAATAGAGTAGAACCAGTGCAGCGATAGCTCCCAGTACATAGTATCTTTTTTTCATAGATATCCACTCCTCCTATAAAATATTGAATCATTTTGTCATTGCGAGTCCCAGTATAATCATCAATCCCATCCTGTAATCCTGAGCCCCGACGAAGCATTTTATTCTGTCATCCTGAGTCCTGACGAAGCATCTTATTCTGTCATCCTGAGCCCCGATGAAGCATCCTATTCTGTCATCCTGAGTCCCGACAAGGTCGGGACGAAGGATCTCGTCGTTTCTGTAACTGGAATTTCTTCCTCCTACTTTGTGATCAAAATGACTAACGTTTTGTCATTGCAAGTCATCGTCTCGATACGATTGCTTACGCAATCACTCGACAACCTCGTCTCAATACGATTGCTTACGCAACCATTCGACGACCTCGTCTCGATACGATTGCTACGCAACCACTCGACGACCTTATTGTGAATGGTATCAACCTAAACTATTCAGTAACGCGGCTGCTACACCTCTACATGTTCTGTTTATAACAATTTTTTTCAATAATAATTTTTTTTAATATATATCATGACATAAAAAAATCCTTCTCCAGTAGCTGAAGAAGGATTTTTATATATAACTTGAAAATTATATCAATCGTAGTAAGCAATATAATCAAATACTGCTGCATAAAACTCCATTTCATCAAATGTATCAGGACCAAGTCCAATAACATCCATATGATCCTGATTAATTAAATCCAAACCTGAAGTCATTTGTGCAGCATTGGGATAATTGATATTGCCAACATATCCCAATGATGTATCAGTTGTAAGATAGTCCTGCCCCAAAAAAACTTCATGATATTTTAACCTATACCCCATTTGCTGAGCATTGATCCCCACCATACCATCATCATCAAGATCATCTTTTATCCCATTACCACAACCCGCGACACCATCATTATCGCAATCATCAACACAATAGCCATTCCCATCAATATCATATAATACCTTAACAATTAACAGAAGCGGATTCAAATCCAACCCTTTCTGAGCTGTCATAATCGATACATATCGAGACGCATATAATAATGATACCGGATTATTTTGATTGAATACCTTTGCTCCTGTTATTTTGCCATCACCGGGATCATAATCGTCATACACAAACTGTTTTAACGCCTCAACAGTATCATTTCCCTGTTTATATACAATATCACCATACAGATTAAATACGAATTTAATGATATCACCCAGCGTCCCCATTTCAAGAACATATTTACCCAGTGGCGACCCTCTATGAGGTGAAGAAATGCTCATGAGCACTTTCACAACCTGGTAACCCTTCCTTTGATATAAAACTTTTGCTGCTTTACGAATATCCATGCCACCCTGAGAATGCCCTACTAAATTTACATATTTTGCACCACTTGTTGCCATGTAGCCTTCAATCTGATCAGCCAACTGAGCACCACGATATTCTGAATTATGCAGAGGCTGCACCTGTGCCACAAATGATTGCTGCCCTTTGTTAATATTGGGATTACATGTTACTTCAAGAAAGGCATCACATGGATCTCCTACAAACACACCAAAATCATCACCCCAGTAATTGTAACCCAGAATAGTATCAAAACCACCCATTCCATGAGCAAAAATTACCGGATACGTTGTTTTATCAACAGCAGCAAAAGAAGTCTGAATACAAACAGTTAAAAACATAACCACGAAAATGTAAATAAACGGCTTTTTTACAAAATGCATGCGAACCTCCTTTAGAAAAATTACTATTTAATACCGACTAATCGGTATTAAAAATAATAACATATTTTTGTCAATAAAAATACTGTACTATATAATAAAAATACCCTTCCATAAGCATGAAAGGGTATTTTTTAAAATCAATAATCTTCAATCAAATTAATCGTAATACGCTATATAATCAAAAACTGCTGCATAAAACTCCATTTCATCAAATGTATCAGGACCAACACCAATAACATCCAAATGATCCTGATTAACGATGTCAGCAGCTGAAGTCATCTGCGTGCTGTTAGGATAGTTTATGCTGCTTACATAACCCAATCCTGTATCAGTTGTAAGATAATCCTGTCCTAAAAATACTTCATTTAATTTTAACCTGTAGCCCATCTGCTGAGAGTTGATGCCGACTAGACCATCATCATCTAAATCAGTACGTGTGCCATCACCCTTACCTGCAGCACCATCATTATCACAGTCATCCGTACAGTACCCATCACCATCAATGTTATAAAACCCTTGCCGCAATAAGAATAACGCAGGATTTACAGCCACACCCGTCTGAGCTGTAATAATTGAAACATATCGTGCTGCATACGTTGAACTCACAGGATAAGCATTGTTAAACACCTTCATACCTGTGGTTACACCATCACTGGCGCTGTAATCATTATAGATTATCTGTTTGGCTGATGCATAGCAATCATTACCTGATTTATAGACTATATTACCATATATAGTTGCCAGTGCAGCCATAACACTGGTTACACCAGGCCCCAAATCCAGAATATACTTTGCCAGTGGCGAACCACGATGTGGTGATGAAATAGAAAGGGCTACTCTCACCACTCTGTATCCTTTGCGCTGATACAATACTTTGGCAGCTTTTCTTAAATCCAATCCGCCCTGTGAATGCCCAACAATATTGACATACCGTGCACCACTGGTTGCCATATAGCTTTCAATTTGATTGGCAAGCTGTGTCCCGCGATATTCGGAAGAATGGAACGGTTGTACCTGAGCAACAAATGATTTCTGACCACTATCAATATTGCCGTTACATGTTACTTCTAAAAATTCATCACATGGATCACCAACAAATACTCCGTAGTCATCGCCCCAGTAATCGTAGCCAAGAATATTATCAAAACCAGCCATACCATGAGCAAATACTACTGGATACGTTGTTCGTGGTACTGCTGCATAAACCCCATAAGGGGTCAGAGCAATAACCAAAAATATTGCCATTAACAGCAAACCTCTTTTCATAAAGCCCCCTTAATAAATGAACCTAAAATGTATTTATAATAAACCGTCTATGTGGTTTAATATATTTTTATTACAAAAAAATGTCAATAAAATTTATACCGACTGGTTGATTTTTTTTAAAATTTTCAGCAACTAAACTGGGAAAATCAGGATGAGTATATATTTTTTGTCAAAGTATCTGTATTTCAGTGTGGATAGATATCATAATAAAATGAACTGTAATCCTTCAAGCTGGTCATTAACACCATATTCAACAATATTCATCACATCAGTTGTTACTGGCTTCTACCATATTTTGAAATCCATTTCCACATTTTCTTTACGACTTGTTGGATTTTGCCTTCCACCAGTTAGCTCGCGTGTACGGTTAGCAACATAGCTCATGAGTTCAGAAATTGTAATAATACCATCTTTATTTTTATCAGCTTTTTTCATGGTTAAACCTTCTATAACACTGAACGTGAACACTCCATTTTTCCATTGTGCTGATTCATACGCATATTCTTCCCCACCTGCGGACGATATGACTATCGCTCCATTATGCCTTCTCAAATCAGCAAATAATTCTTTCTATTGTTATACATATTAATACTTTAATAGAAATAAAATCGGATTTGTTAAAATAGCTTGATTTATTATATACTGCACGTCATCGTGACACTAGCTTGCTTATGAAGGATTGATGTGTTATGAAAAATATTCTTTTCTATTCCGAAGATCTAGCCCAGGTAGAGTACTCACCTACACATCCGTTTAAGCCAATGCGTGCAAAACAGATGATGGATTTATTAAACCGATATGGGCTGCTTGAAGATACACAAATACTGGAACATCCTTTCCTTGAGGAAGAATTGCTGTACCTGTTTCACACCCCTGATTACATACAGGCACTCAAAACCTGTGAACATGGTGAATTTGATATTAACCTGTTAACCTATGGCCTGGGAACTCATGACAACCCCATCTTTAAGGGCGTATACAGTTTTTCCCTTCAGGCCTCTGGCGGAACGTTTTTAGGTGCAAAGAAATTAGCTGAAACCGATACAACATTTGCTTTCAATCCCATTGGTGGCTTTCATCATGCCATGCGTGACCATGCTGAAGGGTTTTGTTATATTAACGATCTAGCCATAGCACTGCATTATCTTATCAAAAAAGGATTCAAATGTGCCTATATAGATATTGATGTACACCATGGTGATGGTGTACAGAGTGCTTTCTACGATGACAACAGGGTATTAACCATATCTATCCATGAGAGTGGGCAGTTTTTATTTCCTGGTACCGGTTTTGAAAACGAAATTGGTGAGG
>Ga0067045_1030556_pt1 | contig 14863 bp, 9 predicted proteins | sample TerdegcTABiofilm_FD_59184 | JGI IMG/M metagenome (GOLD analysis project Ga0067045, IMG submission 59184) | Combined Assembly of (Gp0054472, Gp0054536) Wastewater bioreactor microbial communities from Singapore -Terephthalate degrading...
GCCTACCGCCTGCGGCAGAAGCCCGTGCGCATCGCGGCCTCGGTGGGCTCGCTCATGACCGTGGCCTTCTACCTCATCGCCCAGATGGTGGGCTCCGGCTCCCTGGTCACGCTCATGTTCGGCCTGCCCTACGAGGCCGCGGTCATCTTCGTGGGCGCGGTGATGATCGCCTACGTGCTCTTCGGGGGCATGCTGGCCACCACCTGGGTGCAGATCATCAAGGCCGTGCTGCTCATGGGGGGGGCCACGGTCATCGTGCTCCTGGTGCTCACCGTCTACGGCTTCAGCCCCCAGGCCCTGTTCGCCTCGGCCGCGGCCAAGTACGGCGACAAGGTGCTGGCCCCCGGCGGCCTGGTCTCCAACCCCTGGGACGCGCTGTCGCTGGGCATCGCGCTCATGTTCGGCACCGCGGGCCTGCCGCACATCCTCATGCGCTTCTACACCGTGCCGGACGCCAAGGCCGCCCGCAAGTCGGTGTTCTACGCCACGGGCTTCATCTCCTACTTCTACATCCTGACCTTCATCATCGGCTTCGGGGCCATGGCCCTGGTGGGCCACGACGTGATCACGCGCTTCGACAAGGGCGGCAACATGGCGGCCCTGCTCCTGGCCGAGGTCACCGGCGGCACCGTGTTCCTGGGCTTCATCGCGGCCGTGGCCTTCGCCACCATCCTGGCCGTGGTGGCGGGCCTGACCCTGGCCGGGGCCACCACCTTCTCCCACGACCTGTACGTGAACGTGTTCAAGCGCGGCCAGGCCACGGAGCAGGAGGAGGTCAAGATGGCCAAGCGCGGCACCATCTTCCTGGGCGTGCTGGCCGTGGGCCTGGGCATCGCCTTCAAGGGCCAGAACGTGGCCTTCATGGTGGGCCTGGCCTTCGCCATCGCGGCCAGCGCCAACTTCCCGGCCCTGCTCATGAGCATCCTCTGGAAGCGCTTCAGCACCACCGGGGCCTGGGCCAGCATCGCCACGGGCACCATCCTGGCCGTGGGGCTCATCATGCTCTCGCCCACGGTCTGGGTGGACGTGCTGGGCAACGCCAAGGCCATCTTCCCCTGGAAGAACCCGGCGCTCATCTCCCTGCCCGCGGCCTTTGCGGCGGGCTGGATCGTGTCCCTGCTCTGCCCGGACCGCGAGGCCGAGGCCAAGTACGCCGAGCAGAAGATCCGCAACTACCTGGCCGTGGGAGCGGAATGATCCCCGGCGCCCTGGAGTTCCTCGCGGGCGCGCAGCCGTTCTCGGGCCTCCCCCGGCACACGCTGGGGGAGGCCGCGGGAGCGGCCGAGCTGCGCCACCTGCCCGAGGGCGAAAGCCTGGAGCCGGGGGCCGGACTCCTGGTGCTGCGCTCCGGCAGCGTGGAGCTGAGCCAGGCCGGGACGGTCCTGGACGTGCTGGGGCCGGGCGACTGCCTGGGCTTCGAGGGCCTGCCCGGGCTGCGGGCCGCGGCCTTGGAGGACGCGAGCTTCCTGGCCCTGCCCGGCGAGATCGTCCGCGAACTGCTGACCGACGCGGCCTTTGCCGCCCATTTCGACCGCCGCCGCGAACGCCTGCGCCGCGCGGCCGAGGCCCTGGAGCGGGCCGCCCCGGCCTCCGGCGACCCCTTCCTGCGGCTGTCCGTGCGCCACATTCCCCTGGCCCCGCCGCTCTTCGTGGCCCCGGGGACCAGCCTGGCCCAGGCCGCCCGCCGCATGGCCGAGGCCCGGGTTCCGGCCTGTCTGGTGGGCGACGGCGAGCGCGCCCTGGGCATCCTGAGCGAGCGCGACGTGCTGGAGGCCGCGGCCGGGGAGGGCGGCGCGGCCCTGACCCGGCCCGTGGAGGAGCGCATGACCCGCGACCTGGTCACGGTGCGCGGCCAGGAGTTGCTCTTCGAGGCCTTCGCCCGCATGCTGGACAAGGGCATCCGCCGCCTGGTGGTCCTGGACGCCGAGGGCCGGGTCCTGGGCATCCTGGGCGAGCGCGACCTGCTTTCGGCCCGGGGCGAGAACCCCCTGAGCCTGACCCGCGAGGCCCGGGCCGCGGACAGCCTGGAGGCCCTGGGCCTGACCTTCGTGCGGCTGCGCGGCCTGGCCCTGCGGACCATCGCCGAGGGCATCGACGCGGACAACCTGGGGCGGCTCATCAGCGGCATCCACGACGCCATCCTGGCGCGGGCCGCGGCCCTGGTGGCCGAGCAGACCGGGACCCCGCCGCCCCTGGCCCTGGCCGCCCTGGGCAGCGAAGGCCGGCGCGAGCAGTTCCTGGCCACGGACCAGGACAACTGCATGCTCGTCCCCGACGGCCTGGACGCGGACGGCGAGGCGGCCTGCGCCGGATTTGCGGAGCGCCTGGTGCGGGCCCTGGTCCAGATCGGCTTCCCGCCCTGCCCCAGCCGGGTCATGGCCGACAACCCGGACTGGCGCATGAGCCTCTCGGCCTGGATGGACGAGATCGACGGCATGATCCTGGCCGCGGACTCCCGCTCCGTGCTGCGGCTCTCGCTTTTGGCCGACCTGCGCCACGTGCTGGGCGAGCCCGGGCACACGGCCCGGCTGCGGGCCTATCTCTTCAAGCGCGTGGCCCAGGCCCCGGTGCTCCTCAAGTACATGGCCCGGGAGGCCCTGCGCTTCACCCCGCCCCTGGGTTTCTTCAGCACGCTCCTGGTGGACAAGTCCGGGCCGTCCAAGGGGCGGCTGGACATCAAGAAGGGCGGGGTCTTTCCCGTGACCCAGGGCGCGCGCGTGCTGGCCCTGGAGCTGGGCCTGGAGGAGACCTCCACCTGCGACCGGCTGCTGGGCGTGGCCCGGGCCGGGGTGCTCTCCCAGGACTACGCCCAGGGCCTGGCCCAGGCCTTCTCCTTTCTCCAGACCCTGCGCGCCCAGGCCCAGGCCGAGGCCGTGCGCCAGGGGCGTGCCCCGGACAACCTGTTGGAGCCCGCGCGGCTTTCGGGCCTGGACCGCGACCGGCTCAAGGACTGCCTCAAACTGGTGCTGGAGTTCCAATCGTTGCTGCACAGCCGCTACGGGCTGCGCCTCATGAGCTGACGGCCGGGCCGTTGAAAAATTCGCCATGGCCGCGTTGCGGCAAAAAAACGCACATCCTCGCGTAGAGGCGATACGCGCCGGACGTGCGTTTTTCTTGCGCCTTGCCCTGGCGGTTTTTGAGCGGCCCGGGGGATGCCGCCGGGGCCGTCAGGATTTCTTGCTCTCGCCCGGACCGCGTTCCGGCAGGATGAGCACGTGGATGCCCTTGGCGCTGGAGAGCCGCCGCATGTCCAGCCGCTCCACGGCCCAGTCGGGCAGAAGCACCGTGCCCTCGAACCCGGACTCGATGCGCCGCCAGAGCTCGGTTTCGTCGCAGTGCACGATGCTCTCGGCCGGGCAGAGGGCGAAGAACGGCCCGGGCACCATCTCGCCGTTCCGGCGCAGGGCCAGCACGGGCCGGCCCGTGCCGCCGCGGTTCAGGAGGCAGTTCACGGCCTCGATGAAGGCCGTCTCGTCCACGGGCTTCTGCAGGGCCGCGTCCCCGCCCATGCCCGCCAGATCCGGCAGGGCCGAGACCACCATGACCGGGATGCCCGCGGTGCGCGGGTCGCGTCGCAGGAGCGCGATGGCCGTGCGGCCGTCCATGCCCGGCATCATGATGTCCATGACCACCAGGTCGGGCTGGTAGGCCCCGGCCTTCTTCACCGCGGACTCGCCGTCGAAGGCCTGCACCACCTCCAGGTCCTGGGCCTCCAGGAGCTGGGTCAGGTAGGCGTTCACCGCGGGCTCGTCGTCGGCCACCAGGACCAGGGCCTTGTCCGCGCGCGGGGCGGGCTCGGCCACGATCTCGGGCGCGGGCTCGGCGGGCCGCGGCGCGGCCGCGATCGGAATCTCCAGGATGAAGGTGCTGCCCCGGCCCTGCTCGGACTCCACCCAGATGCGGCCGTTGTGGCGCTCCACGATCTGGCGGCAGATGGCCAGGCCCAGGCCCGTGCCCTGGGGCTTTTCGCGCAGGGTGTCGCCCAGGCGCACCTGGTGGAACTTGTCGAAGATGCGCTCGTGGTCGGCCGCGGGCACGCCCACGCCGGTGTCCTCCACCTCGGCGCGGATGACGCCCTCCCGCCGGAACACGCGCACCGTGACCCGGCCCTGGGGCGTGAACTTGGCCGCGTTGTGCAGGAGGTTCAGGAAGACCTGGACCATGCGGTCGAAATCCAGGCGCAGCAGCGGCAGGTCGCCCTCCACGTGCACGGACAGGGTCAGGGCCGGGTTCTCGTCGAACACCCCGCGCACCGCGGCCACGGCCCGCTCCACCACCAGGGCCAGGTCGGTCTCGGCGTCGCGCCAGTCCACGCGGCCGGACTCGATCTTGTTCAGGTCGAGCACGTCGTTGATGAGCCGGGTCAGGCGTTCGCCCTCGCTGCGGATGATCTCCAGGTTGTCCAGGATGCGGCGGCCGCGCTGGGTCAGCCTGTCCTGGCCCTGGGCCAGGGGCAGGAAGTTGTTGGCGAAGTCGCGGCTGATGAGCTTGGCGAAGCCCAGCACCGAGGTGAGCGGGGTGCGCAGCTCGTGGGAGACCGAGGAGAGGAACGCGGACTTCATGCGGTCCAGCTCCTTGAGCCGCCGGTTCACGTCCTCCAGGTTCTGGGCCTTGCGCTTGAGGGCCCGGGTGCGCACGTCCACCACCTTCTCCAGCTCCCGGTTCAGGGCCTCCAGGTCCAGGCGGCGGCGCTCCTCCTTGCGCCTGAGGCCGCGCAGCCTGCGGATCATGAAGTTGAAGTGCCGCGAGAGGAAGCCCATCTCGCCGGGCACGTCCTCCGGGGCCATGACCTCCAGCTCGCCGCGGCTCACGGCCAGGCACACGGTGATGAGGTCGCGCACCGGCTTGAGCAGGTTCTTGAAGAGCAGGGCCAGGGCGCCCGCCAGGACCAGGATGGCCCCCAGGGCGGGCAGGAAGATGGACAGGGCCAGGCGCGGCAGCTCGGCCTCCACGTCCTCCACGTAGGCCGTGGCCGCCACCAGCCAGCCCGTGGTGGGCTCGCGCACGCACCAGGCGATCTTCTCGTGGCTGAAGTCGCCGCGGTCGTCGGGCCGCTCCCAGCGGTAGCGGAAGCTGTTCTCGCCGAAGGGGCGCTCCGCGGCCTCGTTGAAGAGGTCCTCCATGGAGCGGCCGGTCACCGGGTCCTTGAGCCGGCGGGCGCTGTGCCCGGTGAGCACGGGATGGGAGATGAACGCGCCGTTCTCGTCCATGACCAGGATGTAGCCGCTCTTGGCCACCATGATCTCCTGGATGCGGGCGCGCAGTTCGGCCAGGTTGGCCAGCCGCCGCGGAGCCAGGTCCTGCTCCAGGTCGCCCATGAACATGTCCGCGCACACGGTCAGGTCCCAGGGCGCGAAGTACTGGGCCGCCACGAGCTTGAGCTCCAGCACCAGGGTGCCCGGGTTGATGGCCGGGTAGAGTCCGAACACGGACTGCCCGGGCCGGGCGCGGCGGGCCTCCTCCATGAGCCGCCGGAACACGAGCTGGCCCTCGCCGTCGCGGAAGTCCAGCAGCGGCGTGCCCAGGCGGGCGGGGTCCGGGTGGCAGACCACCTGGCCGCGGCCGTCCAGGACCATGGTCAGGTGCGGCAGGCTCTTGGCCACCTCGGCCAGGCGGGTGAGCGCCGTGGCCCGGGCCTCGGCCTCGTTGCGGCCGTTCTCGCGCACCTGGCGGTCGTAGGTGGCCAGCACGCTCGCGGTGTAGCCGTTGGTGCTGCGCAGGGCCTCGCGGCGCTGCTCCATATAGAAGGTGCGCGTCTGCTCGTCGGCGATGCGCGTGCGGCCCACCAGGTCCACGGCGCTGCGCAGCACCGAGAGGCTGCCTTCCTCCTGGATGCCGTGCACGATGTTGCGGCCGATGACCCAGGCCACGGCCATGGCCACGGCGGCCGTGGCCACGGCGATGACCGCGCTGATGATGAGGAAGCGCCAGAAGGTGCCGTGGGGCAGATGGGAGGTGGGCGTCTGCGGCTTCACGGCCGGACCCCATCGGCGGGTTCCAGAAAGGGCGGCATGCCGGCCCGGGCCCGGGCGGCCTTCCAGGAGGCCTCGGGCAGTATGGTCTGGGAGCCGGGCTGGGAGTCCAGGATCTCGAAGTAGTCCAGGCGCAGCGGGTCGGAGAGGACCTTTTCCGGCGGGTTGCCGCGCACCAGGAACACGGTCTGCATGCACTGGTGGTCCAGGGCCCGCCAGGTCTGTTCGTCCTTGAGCAGGGTGAAGCTGCGGCCCTCCAGGGCCTTGACGATGGCCTCGGCCTCCAGGGAGCCGGCGATCTCGGCCGCGAGCTTGAACTGATAGACCACGGTGTAGGCGCTGGCCCCGGAGGAGCTGGGATAGCGGCGGTAGCGGCGCACGAACTCGTCCACGAAGGCCTGGCCCCGGCGCTGGCCCAGGAGCTCGGGCACCTTCCAGGTCCAGGAGGTGGTGCCCACCACGCCCTGCATGGCCGCGGCCCCGGCCCGCTCGGCCATGCCCAGGGTCAGGTTCGGGACCACGATCTGGCAGAAGCGCGGAAAGCCCATCTCCACGGCCTGTTCCAGGGCATAGGCCAGGTCCTTGCCGAAGAGGATGAGCACGAGCACGCCGGGCTGGGCGTCGCGGGCCAGCTCCAGCTCGCGCACGAAGTCCGTGCTGCCCATGGCCGTGCGCAGGCCCGGGTGGGCCTCCATGTCCTCGGTGCCGGTGTTCCTGCGCAGGGCCTCCTCGGCGCTCCAGCCCCAGGAGTAGTCTGCGGTGATGTAGAAATAGCGCTTGTCCGGGAAGTGCTCCGTGAGCCATGGGCCCAGGACCCGGGCGGTCATCCAGGCGTCGTTGGATTCGCGGAACACGAGGCGGTGGCCGTGCTCCACGGTGAGCGGAGAGGCGTAGGCCAGGGTGGCGAAGAAGGGCACGCGGGCCAGGCGGCAGAGCCGGGAGGCCTCCAGGGCCACGTCACTGGAGGCCCCGCCGAAGATCATGCGGCAGCCCATGTCCAGGAGCTCGCGCACGTTGAGCCGGGTCTGGAGCACGTCCGAGGCCGAATCCCGGGGCACCAGCACCGCCCGGCGGCCCAGGATGCCGCCCGCGGCGTTGATCTGGTCCACGGCCAGCCGCGCCGCGCGGATCTGGTCCAGGCCCTCCACCGAATACGGCCCGGTGAGGGGGTAGTTCATGCCGAGCAGGACCTCGCCCGCGGCCCAGGCCGGCGCAGGCCCGGCCGCCAGGACGCAGAAGGCCAGAACAGCGGCCAGGGCCGCCAGTGGCAGGCGCATGAGATTCCCCCCTTCCCGCCGGCCCGCGGGGTGTCCGGGACCGGCATTGTCCTGCGTACTAACACGGAATCCATGAAATTTGAAGCGGACATGCCCGCAAAGCCTTGCCGGGAGCCTTGCTTTGTGACAAAGCATGAGCAGAACGCCGGACGAGGGGGAAAAGGGGCGTGGCCGGGAAGATTCTCATCGTGGACGACGAGGTCCACATCCGCATGCTTTTGGTTCAGGCCCTGGAGGAGCTGGAGGACGCCCACGGCGTGTCCATCCTCACGGCCTCCAACGGCGCCGAGGGCCTGGAGCTCATCCGCAGCGAGCGCCCCGATCTGGTCTTCCTGGACATCATGATGCCGCGCATGAACGGCTACGAGGTCTGCGAGGCCGTGACCCGCGACCCCGGCCTGGCCAAGGTGCGCATCATCCTGCTCACGGCCAAGGGCCAGGAGACGGACCGCCGCCAGGGGCTGGAGTCCGGCGCGGGCCAGTACATGACCAAACCCTTCGATCCCGACGAGGTGGTGGCTGTGGCCCGCAGGGCCCTGGCCCTGCCCGGCTGACCAGGGAGCTTCGCCCGTGCCCTGGCTCAAGAAACACATCAAGACGGAGTTTCTGCGCGACTTCCTGGACCGCGCCCTGGGCCTGTTTCCGCCCGGGGCCGCGCTCTTCCTGGTCCAGGGCGAGGAGGCCGTGGCCGCGGCCGGGGCCTTTCCCCGCCACTTCCGGCCCACGGACCCGGACAACCTCTCCGTGCCCCTGTTCCTGGCCGAGGGCTTCCACACCAGCCTGGCCCTTTCCCTGCCCGGGATCTCCCGCCGCATCGCCGAGGACCGCCTGAACCTCCGCCGCATCCTGGATTTCCTGGCCTTCTCCCTGCACGCCGCGGCCGAGGCCGAGTCGGCCCGCCGGGCCATCGCGGACGAGACCCTGGCCAAGTACCGCGAGCTGGCCCTGCTCCAGCGCTCGGTCTTCGCCCTGAACGACACCCTGCGGCTCAAGGACACCACCCGCGCGCTCCTGGAGGAGTGCCAGGGCGGGGCCGTGCCCGCGGAGATGGGCTGCCTGTTCCTGGAGACCGCGGGGCCGGGCTCCTTCCACTGCGCCGGGGGCTTCGGCCCGGACGGCCTGGACATCTCCGGGGTGCAGGCCAGCCGCCTGTTCCAGGAGGTGGTCGAGTCCGGCCGCGGCGAGATCGTCAACGACGTGGCCAGCGACGACCGCTGGGCCGGGGAGGTGGCCGAGGTCGCCTCCCTGCTCATCCTGCCCGTGAACTCGCCGGTGCGCCGGGTGGGCGTGCTCGTGCTGGCGGCCCGCGAGACCGGGCCGTTCAAGGCCGCGCACTTCAAGCACCTCTCCACCCTGGTCTCGGTGGCCGGCATCGCCGTGAGCAACGCCCTCAACTTCGAGGGCATCCAGGTCCTCATGGAGGCCCTGCTCCAGGCCCTGGCCGAGGCCATCGACGCCCGCGACCCCTTCACCGCCGGCCATTCCGAGCGCGTGGCCAGCCTGGCCGCGGTCTTCGCCCAGGTGGTGGACGCCGACGAGACGCACTTCCCGCACATCTCCTTCACCGAGGAGGAGATCAGCGAGATCTACTACGCGGGCATCCTCCACGACATCGGCAAGATCGGCATCAAGGAGGAGGTCCTGACCAAGGACACCCGCCTGCCCGAGAAGCTCCTGGACATCATCCGTCTGCGGCTGGAGCTCTTCGGCGTGGCCGGGGGACGGCTTCCCCTGGCAGAACGCCTACGAGCGGCTCAAGGCCATCAACGCCTCGGTGAGCCCCAGCGCCGAGGACCTGGACTTCGTCAAGGAGCTCTCGCGCCGGGTCTGGGAGGTGGAGGGCCGCCCCGTGCCGCTCTTGTGCGAGGACGAGCAGCGCTGCCTGCTGTTGCGCTACGGCAACCTGACCCCGGAGGAGCGCCGCGAGATCGAGCGCCACCCGGCCGAGAGCTTCCGCATCCTCCAGCACATCCCCTTCCAGAACGGGCTCAAGAACCTGCGCACCATCGTGCGCCAGCACCACGAGCGCCTGGACGGCTCGGGCTATCCCGACGGCGTGCGCGGCGAGGCCATCCTGTTCCAGAGCAGGCTTCTGGCCATCGTGGACATCTACGACGCCATCACCCAGGAGCGCCACTACAAGCCCGCGGCCCCGCATCCCGCGGCCCTGGCCATCCTGCGCGAGGAGGCCGAGGCCGGCCGCCTGGACCGCGACCTGGTGGCGCTCTTCTGCGAGTGCATCGACGACGTGCTGGAGCAGGCCGAGGCGCTCCGGTTCCGCCGCCTGCGCGGCCTGCCCGAGCTCCAGGAAGGCCTGCGGCAGTAAACGCCCGCCCCCAGGATTTCCAGGCGCAACCCGCAAGAAAAGGATTTGCTCCGCAAGTCCTGGGGTATATAGGATTTCCATCCTGAACACCACGGCGAGGTAAGTCATGCACGTCCCCAGTCCGCGGCACCTGTTTTCCTGTCTGGCGTTCCTGGTCCTGCTCCTGCCCGCCTGCTCCCGCGACAAGGCCGTGGAGCCCCCGCCCACGCCGGTGCGGGTCCTGGCCGCCAAGGCCGGCAGCGAGAGCTCCGGCCTGAAGTACACGGCCAGCTTCGTGCCCAGGGCCCAGGTGCAGATGGCCTTCAAGGTCGGCGGCTACGTGGAGGACCTCCTCCAGGTCAAAGGCCCGGACGGCAAGCCCCGCGACGTGCAGCCCGGCGACCGCGTGGCCGCGGGCGCGCTGCTGGCCCGGGTGCGGGTCAGCGACTACGTGGCCCAGTCCAACCAGGCCCGCGGCGCGCTGAACGAGGCGCAGGCCCAGCTGCGGCAGGCCGAGCTGGACTACCAGCGGGCCAATGAGCTGCTCAAGGGCGGCTACATCGCCAAGAGCGAATTCGACCGGGCCACCGAGCTGCTCTCCGTGGCCCGGGCCAAGGTGGAGCAGGCCCGCTCGGCCCTCCAGGCCGCGGACATCAACGTGGGCGACACCGAGCTCAAGTCGCCCATGGACTGCTTCGTGGTGCAGCGCCAGGTGGAGCGCGGCACCCTGGTCAGCCCCGGCACGCTGGCCTTCGTGCTCTCGGACCTCTCCTCGGTGAAGGCCCGCTTCGGCGTGCCGGACACGGCCCTGCCTCTGGTCAAGACCGGCGACTCCCTGAGCGTGGTGGTGGACGTTCTGGCCAACCGGAGCTTTCCGGGCACGGTGCTCTCGGTCTCGCCCTCGGCGGACGACAAGAACCGCGTCTTCACCGTGGAGGTGGAGGTCCAGAATCCGGACTTCGAACTCAAGGAAGGCATGATCGCCAGCGTGACCCTGGCCGGACAGCCCGGGCAGACCCCGGGCATGGTGGTGCCGCTTTCGGCCGTGGTGCGCCCGGCCGACGGCTCGCAGGGCTACATGGTCTGGGTGGTGCAGGACCAGGACGGCAAGCCCCGGGTGGCGGGCCGCAAGGTCCAGCTGGGCGCGGTCAAGGGCGACAGCGTGGCCGTGACCTCCGGCCTGGCCGCGGGCGAGCGGGTGGTCATCTCGGGCGCCAGCCAGGTGGTCGAGGGCCAGACCGTGAACATCATCCCGTGAGGCGGAAATGAGCCATGCACCCCGCGATGAAGAAAAGCTGCTGACCTCGCACAACACGGCCCGCTATTTCGTGGAGAACCGCCACATCTCGTGGGTCCTCCTGGTGGCGGTCATGCTCTGGGGCGTCTATGGCTACCTGCACATGCCCCAGCGCAAGGACCCGGACATCCCGGTGCGCGAGGCCGTGGCCCTCTGCCCCTGGCCCGGCATCCCCTCGGAGAAGGTCGAACAGCTCGTGACCCGCAAGATCGAGCAGAAGATCTCCGAGAACGACGAGGTGGACCGCATCGAGGCCACCACCCGCACCGGGCTCTCGGTGGTCAAGGTCAAGCTCCAGGACGACCTGGACGAGACCGGCGAGACCTTCGACGACATCAACAACAAGCTCGCCTCCATCACGGACCTGCCCCAGGGCGCGGGCCCCATCCAGTTCATCAAGGACTTCGGCGATACCGCCACCCTCATGCTCACCGTGGCCTCGCCGCCGGTGAGCGAGGTGGAGGTGGACCTGCGCGCGGACCAGGCCGCGGAGGCCATCCGCAAGCTGCGCGGCGGGGACGCGGGCGAACGGGTCAGCATGATCTTCATCTACCCGGACACGCCCTCCCTGACCCTGGTGCGGCGCAAGGCCGAGCTGCTGGCCCAGTACATGCGCGACGGCGGCCTGGCCCAGGACGTGCGCCTGGACGTGGGCCAGTGGATCACCGTGCTGGACATGCAGACCGGGCTTTCGGACGCCGCCCTGCATTCGGCCCTGCGGGAGTTCGCGGACACCCGCATCCAGGCCTCGGAGCTTTCGCCGGACATGTGGTACCCGGCCTTCGTGCGCGACCCGGCCCAGACCCGCGAGCTCCTGGGCCGCGTGGCGGGCAGCCGCTACACCTACAAGCAGCTGGAGGACTACACCGAGACCATCCAGCGCACGCTCCTGACCGTGCCCATCGTGTCCAAGGTCTCGCGCTGGGGCGTGGTGGACGAGACGGTCTATCTGGAATACTCCCAGCCCCGGCTGGCGGCCTACGGGCTCAACCCCTGGAGCCTGGGCAACATCCTTTCGGCGCGCAACATCTCCCTGCCCGGCGGCATCATCGAGGCCCAGGGCAAGAACCTGCTCCTCAATCCCTCGGGCGAGTTCAAGAGCGAGCACGACCTGGAGACCGCGGTCATCGCCGTGGACAAGAACGGGGCCCCGGTCTATCTGCGCGACGTGGTGGACATCAACCGGGACTACGAGAACCCGAAGATCAACCTGAACTACCACGTCTGGCGCGATCCCCACGGCGAATGGCAGCGCTGCCGGGCCATCACCCTGGCCATCAACATGCGCGCGGGCGAGCAGATCGCGGACTTCTCCCAGCAGGTGGACGGGGTCCTGGCCGTGCTCAAGGCCACCCTGCCCGACGACCTGATCCTGGCCCGCACCTCGGACCAGCCCCGCCAGGTGGTGGAGAAGATCGACCTGTTCATGGACAGCATCTACGAGGCCGTGATCCTGGTGGTCATCGTGGCCTTCATCGGCTTCCGCGAGTGGCGCTCGGCCCTGCTCATGGCCCTGTCCATCCCCATCACCCTGGCCATGACCTTCGGCATGATGCACCTGCTGGGGGTGGACCTCCAGCAGGTCTCCATCGCCGCGCTCATCATCGCCCTGGGGCTGCTGGTGGACGACCCCGTGGTGGCCAACGACGCCATCAAGCACGAGCTGCGATCAGGCAAGCCGCCGGACACCGCGGCCTGGCTCGGGCCGGTGAAGCTGGCCAAGGCCATCATGTACGCCACGGTGACCAACATCGTGGCCTATTTGCCGTACCTCATGCTCACCGGCGACAAGGGCCGCTTCCTTTACACCCTGCCCATCGTGGTGACCTGCGCCCTGGTGGCCTCGCGCATCGTGTCCATGACCTTCATCCCGCTTCTGGGCCGCACGCTTTTGCGCGCGGGCAAGAACGAGGTGGTCAGCATGGAGGAGATGCGCTCCAAGGGCTTCTTCAAGTACTACAGCCGGCTGGTGAGCTTCTGCATCGACCACCGCTGGAAGACCCTGGCCGTGTCCTCGCTCATCCTCATCGCCGGGTTCACCATGCAGTCCAAGCTGAACCCGCAGTACTTCCCCAACGACCTCTCCTACCTCTTCTATCTGGACGTCTGGCTGCCCGAGGACGCGCCCGTGAGCGCCACGGACCAGGTCACGCGCCAGGTGGAGAAGGTGGTGCGCGAGGCGGCCGTGGACTACGGCCGGAAGATCGGCAAGAAGGACAAGCCCGCGGACGTGCTCACCTCCATCACGAGCTTCGTGGGCGGCGGCGGTCCGCGCTTCTGGTTCTCGGTCTCGCCGGAGCTCTCCCAGCCCAACTACGCCCAGGTGCTCATCGAGGTGAAGGACAGCCACTACACCGAGGACTTCATCCCGCCCCTGCAGGCCGCGCTTTCGGCCAAGATCAGCGGGGCGCGGGTGGACGTGCGCAAGCTGGAGACCGGCTCGCCCATCGGCATCCCGGTGCAGATCCGCATCTACGGCGAGGACATGGCGGCGCTGCGGCAGCAGGCCGAGAAGATGAAGGCCATCCTGCGCGACATCCCGCTCTGCGAGCGCGTGCAGGACAACTGGGGCGCGGAGATCTTCCGCGTGCGCCTGGACATCGACTCGGACAAGGCCAACATGGCGGGGCTCACCAACATGGACGTGGCCAAATCCACGGCCGCGGCCATGAACGGCTTCGAGGTCACCACCCTGCGCGAGGGACGCCTCACCATCCCCATCCTGGCGCGCCTGCGCATGGAGGAACGCGCGGGCATCCAGGACGTGCAGAGCGTCTATGTGACCTCGGCGGACGGCACGCACAAGGCTCCGCTGCACCAGATATCGCGGCTGGAATACGGGCTGGAGTCCGAGAAGATATTCCGGCGCAACCAGTTCCGCTGCATCATCCCGGCGGCCTTCCCGCGGCAGAACACGCTGCCCTCGCAGACCATGAAGTACGTGAACCCGCTGCTGGACAAGTTCGCGGCCGAGATGCCCCCGGGCTTCCGGCTGGAGGTGGGCGGCGAGCAGCACGACCAGCAGGAGGGCTTCGCGGAGATGAGCACGGTCATGCTCATCAGCGTGGCGGCCATCTACCTGGCCCTGCTCTTCCAGTTCAAGAACGCGCTCAAGCCGCTCATCGTGTTCGCGGCCATCCCCTACGGCATGTCCGGGGCCTTCACCTCGCTCTACGTCATGTACTCGCCCTTCGGGTTCATGGCCTACTTGGGCATCGTGAGCCTCATCGGCGTCATCGTCAGCCACATCATCGTGCTCTTCGACTTCATCGAGGAGCGCCGCGCCGAGGGCGACGACCTGCGCATGGCCCTCATCGACGCGGGCGTCATGCGGCTGCGGCCCGTGCTCATCACCGTGGGCGCTACGGTCACGGCGCTCTTCCCGCTCTCCTGGCACGGCGGCCCGCTCTGGGAGCCCCTGTGCTACGCCCAGATCGGCGGCCTCTTGATCGCCACCATGACCACGCTCCTCATGGTGCCGACCCTGTACGCCATCGCGGCGTTCGACCTGAAGATCGTGGAATAGGGCGCTTCGCGCCGTTTACGGAGAGGCAGAAAAAAGGGCCGGAGGCGCAAGCCTCCGGCCCTTTGGTTTGGGCTCATTGCGGCGAGTCCATTAGGCGCGCTTTGCTCCTACGAAGGGAATGTGTATGGGCGTACCGTCGATGCTGGCCTCCCCTGTTATTTTTTGGTCAGAGATGGTGGCCTTCATATGCAGAGCAATGCGTTCCGGATTGCCGAGGAGATGGTCTCGACTGCCGAAGTAGTGGTGTCCAACAAGGTTACCTGCCAGCGAGTTGCCTGTAATTTGCAGCTCGCCAACGTAATAATACTCGGTATTGCCGCCGGTGATCTGGGTGCCTTTAATCGTCATGGTCACAGAACGTTTTTCACCCATTAGATTGAAGATAATAGTCCAAAGTCCGTCGAACATATGTGGCCTCCCAGGGCTGCCCCTTGGGCCCCGCCAGTCGCAAGGACTGGCGGGGGGATGTGTTGGGCTAAATCGCCC
>Ga0067045_1004497_pt1 | contig 14858 bp, 14 predicted proteins | sample TerdegcTABiofilm_FD_59184 | JGI IMG/M metagenome (GOLD analysis project Ga0067045, IMG submission 59184) | Combined Assembly of (Gp0054472, Gp0054536) Wastewater bioreactor microbial communities from Singapore -Terephthalate degrading...
ATCAAGTCTCTCAAAACCTGTTCTTATACCAGTAATACCACTCTTCTTCCTATAGGCAGATTCAATTCTTTCAAAACAGTCAGGCAGTAATTCTCTAATATGATAGAAATTGAGAGGTTTATTTGTTTCAGCAAGGTCAAAAATCAGTTGTTCTGCCTTATCAAGCAATTCTTCAACATCTGAAGAGCCAGAATAATCAAAACCTAATATAGAATTACCTACTTTTATAAGTTTTCGTTTAAGTGATTTATCTTTAATAATATTTGCATAATAATCAACGTTTGAGGTAGTTGGAACATTTGAAGCAAGCTGAATTATATAATCAACCCCTCCAGCTTTATCAAGTAAACCTTTATCTCTTAATTCATTAGAAAGTGTAACAATATCAACAGGTATTCCTTTTTTGGAGAGCTCAAGAATGACTTCGTAAATAAAACTGTTACCTTGATCGTAAAAATCTTCTGTCTTTAATATTCCTTCAACTTTAAGTAGAACATCTCTATCTATAAGAATAGAACCTAAGATTGCTTGTTCCGCTTCTAAACTATTCGGTGGGGCTATATTCATTTTTTATTCGTTCTTAGCCTCTTTAACGCTTACTTTGAACTTTGCAGTAATTCCTTTAAACAGTTTAACTTGCACAATATGTGTTCCTACCGATTTTATAGGAGTATCGATTAAGATTTTTCTTTTATCCACTTCAATTCCTTTATCTTTTTTCAATTTCTCAGCTATTATCTCCTGGGTTACTGCACCAAAAAGTCTTCCCTCTTTTCCAGCCTTTTCATATAAAAGCATAACATAATTATTCTCAAGTTCTTTCCTTATATTGTCAGCAGCCTCTTCTCTTTTTTCAAGCTTCTTGGTCTGAATCTTTTTTTCTTTTACATAAGCCTTTTCAGAGGATTCAGTCAGTGCTTCGGCCAGATTTTCTCTTATTAAATAGTTTCTTGCATATCCCCAAGAAACCTTAACCAAATCTCCCTTTTTACCTAAACCCTTAACATCCTGCTTGAGTATTACAGTGATGTTATTCATTTCACCTAACTACAAAAGGCAAAAGAGCTATTTCACGGGCTCGTTTTATTTCCTGCGCAATTCTCCGCTGATGTTTTGCGCAAGCACCCGTTGCTCTTCTTGGTAAGATCTTACCTTTATCGCTTATGAACTTTGAAAGTAGCTCAACATTTTTATAATCAATTCCTACGCCGGGATTCACGCAGAAGTAGCATAATTTTACTCTTGGTCTCATAAAAGAAGATGTTCTTCTAAATGATCTTGATCTATTTGAATCTGAATTCATTATTTTTTCCTCCTATAAAATTTATGGTATTTCTTCTATCTCTTCTGGCACAAAATCATATTCTTCATCGGGAAGTTCATTCTCTTTAGTTGAACTTGATAAAGCTTTTTTATCCAGAAACATTACAGAATTCGCTATAACTTCTGTATACCAAACTTTCTGATCATTTTTATCTACTGATCTTATCGACAATCTACCTTCAACATAAACCAGAGAGCCTTTTGTTAGATAATCACTAACTTTCTTCGCAACATTTCCCCAAGTAACGATACGGACAAAAAGAGTATCTCTCTTAAGCTCACCATTTTTATCTTTAAACTTTCTATCAGCCGCCAACCTAAAGTTTGAAACTTGGCTCCCAGAAGTAGTAAATCTTGTTTCTGGATCAGCACAAAGTCTTCCAATTAACATAACTTTATTAAGCATAATTTAACTCCCTTAAGCATAATATGTTCTAAGAAACCTCGGATTCAGTCTTTTCGACTTGTTCTTCAGTTGCTTCTTCTTCTGTAGAATAAAAGACTTCCTCTGGCTTTTCTATTTCTTTCACGGCAGCCTGCTCAGGAGTCTCAGATTCCTCAGCCTCAATTGGTTTTTTCCTTCCTTCGCGCGCAATAATCATTGAACGTAAAATTGGCTCTGTAATTTTGGTAAGCCTTTTAAGCTCCTTTGGTAAACTTGTCTCGCCAAAAAACTCGAATAGATAGTAAATCCCATCCTGCTTTTTTTTGATAGGATAAGCTAATTTTTTTCTTCCCCAAACTTTAATTTCTTTAAGACTACCATTTGCATTAATTGTATTTACAATTTTGTCTTTCAGTTGATCTAATGTATCTTCTGAAAGCTCAGGATCAAAAATGAATACTGCTTCATATACCTTCACTTTTTTAAAAAAACCTCCCTATGGATTAAATTTTATTTAAGCTTTTGTATACGTTTTTAAAAAACCTACAAAAGCAGGGCAAAACTTTTAATATTATACTTTCATATAGATAAATTTCAAATCTTTAGAATTTTATAGATAAAAACATTGACAAAAAAATTTTAAATAACAAAATTAAATTTTGAACCGTTGGCAAATCATTTAATATTTATTAAAAAGTACCGAATTTATCTAAAAGGAGGGAAGAAATGAAAAGAGGTTTCAAATTTTTATCGTTTATCGTTACTATTGCTTTATTATTTTCTGCTCTTACTGCAGGTGCTAAACAAGATTTACCTGTAACATTTAATCTTAAGGCTACTGGTGGTTGTGGTTATAATTTTCTCGAATGGGAAAAGGTAGACGGTGCTGATAGATATTGGATTTATCGGGGAATTGGTGAAGGAAATGAAGAGTCAATGCCACTAACAGATTTTCCTGTAGAAGAAACATATTATAAGGATGCAAAAAACATTGTCCTGGGAACAAAGTACTGTTATTATGTTAGAGCAGTCAACAAAGATGCAAAAGAATTTGCCCAATCCAATGAGGCATGTGCAATTCCTACTTGTTCTTCTGGAAGGATAGAATGCAAATTAATATTAAGATATCAAGTCGGGAACAAGAAATATTGGGTAAATGAAACTCAAAAAGGACCAATGGAAGCTGCTCCAGTAATTAGATGGGATAGAACCTTCTTACTGATAAGATATGTAGTCCAGGAAGTTGGAGGAGAAATTTCCTGGGACGCAACTACTCGAACAGTAATAATCATCACTAAAGAGGGAAAGAAGATAGAGTTTCAGATAGGAAATAATAAATACAAAGTGAATGGTGTAGAAAAGCCAATTGATCCATACAACCCTTCTGTTATTCCGTTTATAGAAGGCAATCGAACTCTCATCCCCCTAAGAGTAACAGGAAATGAGCTTAATGCAAAAGAAATCAATTGGTATGGTGACGAAAAAATTGCTGAGCTAATATTCGAGTATTTAGACAACTGCAACTGTAATTGTCCATGCCAGGAGTATGAACCTTATTCAAATAATTATTGTTTTAAGAGTGGATGCACTGTTGAATATCTTAAATCAGATGGAACATGGAGCCCAATTTCAACAGTTCCTTGTTCTATAGCTGATTCTGACCCAACTGGTTGGAGGTGGAATATTGGACTTCCACCAACTCCGACTCCACATGCAGGCACCTCTTCTGATCCTTATTCTCCATGGGAAAACATCTATAAGGATGGAGGATGTTGGATTTACGCAGGAAGATGGAAGGGCGTTTCCTCTCCAGCAACAAACGTATCAGTTTTAACAAATACCTATAGACAAATCATAAAGCTTGATTATAAGTGCACTAATTTAACATTTGAAATTTTTGTTGATGATGAAGTAGATGTTTATATAGATTCTATGGATACAACTGGATTTATTGGTCATGCAACTGGCTACACAACAGCTACAATATTAAATAGAAATGGTGTAACTGCTGGTAATCATACTATCTACTTTAAACACATTAACACTAAACCAAATTATTATGGTTTAATTTACGGAATAAAATGTTCTCCTTGCGAAGGAGAAAAGAAGGGTGGAATTATAGTAAAAGTTCATTGTCCTACACCAGTTGCTTTTGTTCCAATTCCTGGAGTTGGTATAAATATATTTAAAGTAAGTGATTCTTCTCTTGCATGGAATGGTCATACAAATGAAGATGGAATTGCTGATACCTGCTTTAACCTTGAGCCAGGTGATTATAAAGTAGTTCCCTATGGATATGATAATTATTGTGACAAAATATATCCAGAATCACAGCTTGTCACTGTAATTCCTGGAGAAAAAACAAAAGTAGAATTCAAATGCTGCCGAGAAGAAACAAAAAAGATTTGTGCTTGTCTTGTCCGAATGACGATTCAACCAGACGCCAATGGAAACTATCAGGTATACATAAAAGAGAATTGTGAACCTGGCGATCCAGTGTATACACATGTTCTTAACTTCCCTGCGACTTTACTTGATGGAAATCTTGGTATAAACATACTTGATTACTATAATCAATTCGATCACCCAGTGCCAGCTGGATTAGGATGTCTTACAGTGGTTTACAATATTTCTAATAATAATGCTATTGAATGGTGGGCATTTCCCGATAGAAAGCCTTGTTGTGGTGGTGAACAGGGTGGAAGAATTATTGTTAGTATGTCAAAGGAGTGTTTGAGTGGGACAACAGTCTACATTTACGACACCTCTGGTAATGAAGTATGGCACGGAACTGCAAATAATGATGGTCTCTTTGATACAGGTTGTAAGCTAAAATGCCCTGCAACGTATAAGGTGGTACCTAAGAATGAGAAGTGCAAATTCTCCCCAGAGTCAGCTGAGGTAAGGGTTCCCTGCTGTCCAGATGTTGCTAAAGTTGAGTTTAAGTGTGAGTGTGGTGAACAGGGTGGAAGAATTATTGTTTCGATGCCTGCAAACTGTGTGAATGGGACAAAGATAATAATCTATGATATAAGCGGAAATGTTGTCCTAACTGGTGAACCAAATGCAAATGGTCTCTTTGATACAGGTTGTAAGCTAAAATGCCCTGCAACGTATAAGGTGGTACCTAAGAATGAGAAGTGCAAATTCTCCCCAGAGTCAGCTGAGGTAAGGGTTCCCTGCTGTCCAGATGTTGCTAAAGTTGAGTTTAAGTGTGAGTGTGGAGAGAAAAAGGGAAGAATTGATGCAATATTGCCCGAAAACTGTATTAAGGGAACAGTTATAGAGATATATGATGCTAATGGTAAACTTATTACAACGATAAAAGAATCAGCAAATAATGTATTTACCACTGGATGCACTCTTCCCTGCCCTGGAACCTACATAGTCAAACCAATAAATCAAAACTGTAAATTCTCTCCTGAATCACAGAAGGCCGAGATAAAGAATTGCTGCCCAGATTATGTGAAAGTCTATTTTAAGTGTGAGTGTAGAGGTCAGGGAAACGGGAAATTCAGACTATTCTTTAGAGGAATTAGCTCATACCTTTCTAAATTATTAAACTTATTCAGCTAAGGCTATAGTTTGAATAGATTGTAAACTCCATATTTTATTTATTCTGATAAAATAAATAAAAATGATTGTTTTTGAGCAGATAGTTGATTTTTTGCAGATTTTATCAGAAAGGATTGTCTAACAACAAGAGGCATCCAAAGAATGTTTTATTAACAAAAGAAGGGTCGCAAGAAATTATAGAAGGCTTAAATATAAAACATTAGAGGAATTCACAGAAGTAAGGAATAAAATAAAGGAGCTTATTGCTAAAAATAATAAAAACATTCCTATCAAGAAGTGAATTTTTGTAAAAGAGGGATTAATAAAGTGATACACTATAGAACCGACCCTGCGCAAAGTATGAGACAAAAGATCTGTATTAGAGTCTATCATATCGTTAGCTTGACTTTTAGTCACAATATACTATAAGTTTCATTTCATGAAAGCTGAAAATAATAATGATAGTTTTATAGAAATAAACTTATCTAATATTGAACATAACTATATGAATGTCTTAAAAAAAAGAATAAATAAAGGTACAAAAGTTATAGCTGTAGTAAAGGCAAATGCTTATGGTCATGGATTAATACCAATTTCGAAAACATTAGAAAAGCTAAACGTTGACTACTTAGGTGTTTTTAATGTAAGAGAGGGCTTAAGGCTTAGAGCAAGTGGTGTAAAAAGTAGGATTATCATCTTTGGCACAATAAAAAATCACGAAATTGATGATGTTATAAAGTATAGTCTAACACCAATAATTGAAACTTATGAAGAGCTTAAAATTCTTGAAAATTTATCAAATCCTCAAGTTTTACCTATACATATAAAAGTTGATACTGGAATGGGAAGACTTGGCTTTTTCCCGGAAGAAGCAGAAGAGATATTTAAAAGACTATATTTTCATAAAAAAAATATTTTCATAGAGGGTATTTGCACCCACTTTTCTGATGCTGCATCTACTGATAAGAGCTATTCAATAAAGCAAGCTAATATATTTATGGCGTTTCTCGACAAGTTATCGGAAAATGGCATAAAGATACCTTTAGTTCATGCTTCCAATAGTGCAGCAATTCTTAGATTTCCTGAGTATCAATTTAACTGTGTTAGACCAGGACTTTTAATCTATGGCTTATCTCCTTTTGATGAAGATTTTGGTTTAAAGCCTGTATTGTCGCTATATTCAACGATTTCAACTATAAGAAACATTCCAGAGAGCTCTTTTTTAAGTTACAATCGCACATATATAACAAAAAGAAAATCAGAAATTGCAGTGGTTCCTTTAGGATACGCTGATGGAATAATGGAAGCTCTTTCGAATAGAGGAAATGTTTTGATTAATGGTAGTAGTTTCCCAATAGTTGGTTCAATCTGTATGAATCAGTTCTTAGTTGATGTTACGGGAAACTACGATATTTCATCAGGTGACCGTGTGACAATAATAGGCAAAGATAGCGAAAAAGAGATTTCTGTTAAAGAAATCGCTAAAAGTATAGATACAATTCCATATGAAATTCTCTGTAGGCTTTCGGGAAGCTTAAAAAGGATTTACATCCAATAGCAAATCTAAGCCTAATATGTTATTATGGTTGTTTAAGTTGTTAAATTTATTATATTATAATAATAGTTAATACAACACTAAAAAGTAGGAGGTATTAAATGATATCGAAAGCTTATGTTCTTTTAGAGGCGCAAGCAGGAAAGACAGAAGAGGCACTACAGAAAGTTAAACAAATAGAAGGCGTAAAAAATGTCTCTTTGGTTACAGGTCCTTATGATTTAATTATTTATATCGAAGCAGAAGACTTAAAAGTACTTGGCAGAACAGTAAGCGAAAAAATACAGATTATTCCTGGCGTTACTAAAACAATTACCTGTGTTGTTATTGGCTAAGAAAGCCTCTAAAAATTAAACATTTATAGCGCCTGCTTCGAATGCCCTTCTATTAACCTCAAGAAATCTTGGCTTCACGAGTTCTTCAATTGTTTTGTTCAATTCCTCTTTCGGGAGAGGAAAATTTGGCACTTTTGTAGCAGCGCCAATTATAACCATATTTAAGCTTATTATACTTCCTGAATTACGAGCAATCTCAGTGGCATTTAAAGCTACAATGTTTCCAGTAATTTCTTTAAGCTTTGAAAGGATTTCAGAGAAAGAGGGATACGTAGCTAATCCTGCATTTACTGAGGTTGGGATTATTGGGTGAGAATTTAAAATAATGTAAGCACCCTTCTTCAAATAATTTATATACCTTAAGCTTTCTACTGGCTCAAAAGCAAGCATTAAATCTCCATGAGCTTCTGGTGTAAGAGCACCGTAAATTCTGCTTCCCATTCGAACATGAGAAATAACTGTTCCTCCTCTCTGAGACATACCATGTGTTTCTCCAATTCGAGCATTTAATCCAAGTCTGACCGCTGTTTGAGCAAGTATCTTTGATGCTAAAATTGTCCCCTGCCCACCTACACCACATATTATAACATTATATTCTTCCATATTATTGCTCCTTCCTTGAAATAGCCTTTTTAGGACATACTTCTATGCAGACTCCGCAGCCATTGCAGAGAGATTCATCTATAACAACCTTTTTATTATTGTCATCCCAAATTAGAGCAGGACAACCAAATGCTTTAACGCAAATCATACATCCATTACAAATATTTGGATCCACCTTCACTTGAACATATTTATTTTTGTCAATCAAAGCACAAATATGTCTTGCAACAATAAAAGCAGTTTCATTAAGACTTGCTGCCTCTTTAAAAACCTCTATTGTCTCCTTAAGATTCATTGGGTCTACAATTCTTACATATTTTACCCCCATAGCTTCAGCAATTTTTTCAGGAAGAATTGGTGTCTCTGGTTCACCTAACGATGAAAGTCCGCAGGAAGGGCAAGGCTGTTGTCCCGTCATAGCTGTAATGCGATTATCCATTAAAACTATTGTTGCCTTTGAACCATTGTAAACCGCATTTGCAAGAGAGGAGAGACCTGCGTGAAAGAAAGTAGAATCTCCGATTGTTGCTACTATTTTCTCTGGAAGAAATTTTGAAAGTGCTGCGCCAATACCTATACTTGCCCCCATACATAGACAGGTATCAACGGCATTTAAAGGTGGTTGAATCCCTAAGGTATAACATCCTATATCACTCGGATAGATACCTTTTGGAAATGCTCTCCTAATTGCATAAAATGTAGCTCTGTGGGGACATCCCGGACACAGAACAGGATATCTCGGTGGAATAATTTCAAGAGGTGCAGCATTACCCGAAAAATTATCTTTTGGATTTATATTCAGGAACTTTACTATTGCACTATGAACTATTCCTGTAGTAAATTCATAAGTTCTCGGCAAGAGATCTTTACCGTAAATTTTAACATTTTTGCCCATTTCGAAGGCTATTTTCTTAACTTCAGTTTCTACTAATGGCTCAAGTTCTTCAACTACAAGAATTTTATCGCAGCTGTTCAGGAAGCTTTTAATCATTGAAAGAGGCAAAGGATGGGTTATTCCAAGTTTTAATATGCTTACATCACTAATTTTTTCATAGTTCAATGCTTCTTTAACATAATTTACGGAGATTCCGCAGGCTATTATTCCAATTTCACCGTGCAGATCTAAACTATTAAAAGGCGCATTTTCGATCTCAACTGAAAGTTCTGAGAAACGCTTTATGAGGTCTGGGTGAAGTTTATATGCATTTGCTGGAAGGACTGCTTTTCTAACTCTGTCCTTTGTGAATGATGGTGATTTTTTTTCTTTCACTATCTCACCAAATTCCACATTGCCAGAACAATGGGCAGTTCTGGTGGTATGCCTTAAAAGTACCGGTAATTTGAATTTTTCAGAGAGTGCAAATGCATACTTTGTCATATCTTTTGATTCCTGTGGCGAGCAAGGTTCAAAACAAGCAATAGAAGCAAATCTTGCATAATATCGGCTATCCTGTTCATTTTGAGATGAGTAGCAAGACGGATCATCTCCTACAGCAACAACCATACCTCCATCTGTTCCTCCATAAGTAGAAGATAATAGCGCATCAGCTGCAACATTAAGCCCCACATGTTTCATTGAGACAATTGATCTGAGTCCTGCCCAGGAAGCAGCAAGAGCCGTTTCAAATGCAACTTTTTCATTCGTGGAATATTCAAAGTAAATACCTGCCTTTTTCGCAATTTCAGAGAAGAGATCTCCAATCTCGGAGGCAGGAGTACCTGGATAAGCTGTAGCAACAGAAACACCTGCTTCTATTGCTCCTCTTACAACTGCATGGTTTCCCATTAATAATTCTACTTTTCCAACTTTATCATCGGTTACCATAATTCCTCCTACAATAATTTCATATTATTAATAAATTGCCTTACTTCGCTATTGAAATTGAGGAAAGCTTCCTTAAATTCAGAGAGAAGAGATAATATTTCATTTGAACCACTTTCATTTGTGTTGAAAATTAATTTGCTTCTAAGCGCTGCAAAAACAAGCATCTCTTCTTCAGTCTTAGCGGAGATAATTCTCCCCTCCTTAAGTATTGTAAATATCTCAAAGTAATTCTTTGGCTTTTTAAGATTCAAATTAACAATGAGGATAAAAGATGTATCAATTGCTGATTGCATTGCTCGTAAGAATAGAAACAATTTTGCGAAGAAATCATCATGAGATTCCATTTCTTTCAATGCATTTTCACCAGTTATAAGGTAATCAATTGCAAGGTCAGAGTTAAACATAAAACTTGTTCCTTATCTTCTCTGTATCAAAATAGTAGTTAAATACACCTAATGCCCATTTGTCGTAAATTTCTTGATTCTTTACAAATAAAATTACTCCCTTATTTAAGAGTTCGAACAAAAACGGGGAAGAATACCTCTCCATACACTCATTTAAAGGTATAAATTCGATGTTTTCGTAAAATTTTGAAGCTATGAAGCCAAGAAACTTAACTAATTCCTTAAAAGACTTTTTGTTTTTAAAGTAGATAGCTATTCCAAGTTTAGCATTTTTATAACCTATTTCTTCGAGATAATCCCCAAAGCAAATAGAAAATACTATCTCTTCGAAACCAAAAAGAAAGTTCCTAAGTTTCTTAATCTTTTCCTGAAAAATCATTACATATAGTAATTATAAGAAATTTAGAAATCAAGGTAAAGTCAAAAAGGTTAATGAAAGGCTTCCCCTGAATAACCTCATCATTTTGTCTCCTTTTGATATTCAATGTATGAATAAATAATAGTATAAGCTGTAATTAAAATTACTGGAATCAGAACAAAGAATAATGCATAATGCTGAAAGAATATTCCAAGAAAAGCAATTATCCCAGTGATTTTAAACAATTTTCCACCAATTTTATGGGTCTTATCCCATACTTTTTCACTGCTCAAAGTCCAGGGTGTTCTTATGCCAATAAACCAATTTCTTTTTGCATTTTCTACAAGAACTCCGCAATAATAAAAGAGTACTCCAAAGGCAGGAGCTAAAAATCTAATCATACTAAATTTCATATTAAGATTCCAGAAAATAGTCAGAAGATAAAGATAGAATAAAAATACAAACAATAACACAATGAAATTATCAAAATACTTTCTGAACTTTTCAACATTTGCTTTTAAGGGATCAATTTTTGGTATAAAGATAAAAAGTAGGAACAAAATAGTAGAAATTATAGGCATTATGAACAATCCCCAGAATTTTGACATATAGTCATCAACTTCTCCTTTAGCGTTCCAATGAGAAGCCACTCTCTCTGGCATCTGAGGATAGAAATAAATGCCGATAATTATAGAAATTATGATTATCAATAATATAGCTATCTCGCTTTTTCTCATCTTCATAATTAACCTCCTTAAAAAATTCAAATCTCTTTCAAAGCCCGTAAGAATTGCAGCTAAAAGTATCTATTATACCAATTGAATGTTTTATGCAAGTTTTTCTACAAATGTTCTAATATTTGAATTTACAAGACCTTTTAGAATTTCTACATTTCTTATGTAATCGTCAAGATTATTTTCTGAAGTTTCTGTTATGAAGGAAACTTCTTGAGTAAATAGAGATATTATTGCCCCGAGTGCACCTAAGCCAATAAAACCTTTTCCAGGCTCTTCATGCTGGTCAATAAAGCTTCCACAGTGGGTTTTCGAATCATTCAGATGGACAAGAAGAGTCTCTTTAAATATTTCTGGATATTCTTGAGATAGCTCATAAGCAATTGGCTTTGTTTCAAAATGATATCCCGCCTCAAAAAGATGAGCAGTATCAAGACAAACCCCAACAGGAATTATAGTCTTTATTTTTTCAATCAATTCGTTAAATTTTCTCATATTACTGCCATATTTTTCTCTGACTGCAATGTTTTCAATGAGTAAGGGAACCCCCGAGATAAAATCAAAAAGGACATCATTTGTTTCTTCTAAAATCTCTGTAATATCAACCTCAATTGGTATATGTGAATGCACTATAAAGCCATCAAAGTTTAGCTCTTCGCATAGCTTTAATTTCTCCTTAATTTTTAGTAAAGATTTAACTCTTATCTTATGAGTCTTTCCTCCTAAATAGAGGTTGTATGGTGAGTGAACGAATATTTTTTTAACTCCAAAATTTCTTTTAGCCGTCTGTAATGCGGATCTTAATTCAAATCCTTCCATTTTTTGCACAAGCATAGAACTACCATCGAGGAAGAATTGAAAAGAATCTATCTGGAGGACATCTATCATCTTCAGCAAATTATCAGTATCTCTTGACAATGACAATTGAATTCCAATCATATTTATATAGTATAATCAAATTATGAAAGTTGAATATATATATATATCATCTGATTCCTTTGTTTTCTCTATTAATTCGTAAATTCTATCATTTTAAGATAAGTTATACATTAATGAGAGACAGCCAGATATATCAATATAGAAGGGTCTTTTTCCCCCGTCCGTCTTTACTCTTGTTTTTCAGTAAGTTAGAGTTCCAACAATATGGCTAACATCTAAAACGGAAGCCTTGAACCAAGATCTTATTTCTAATATGGAAGTTGACACGGTATGGCTATATGAAGTTCCCTCCAAAAACTGGACAGAACATTAAAGTGATTTTAAGACTAAATTCAACGAAAAGTCCATCCTAACCAGATAATAAATTGGAAGAGAAAAGTAATTCACGCCTTCAAAGGGACGAAGGCTCAGAATGACAGAGGAAAGAGATCCCTCACTACGTTCGGGATGACAAGGAAGGACGTTCGGGATGACAAAAAAAGAGGGGATGATGAAAAAGAATTAAGGTGCTTGTAAGAAAAGATCGGAGAATAATTCAAATCTTTAGAGATTATAAGCTTTCAAATATTTTTCCTGTTCAGGAGTCAGTTTATCAATATCTATATTTAATGTCTTAAGTTTAAGCCTTCCAACCTCAATATCAATCTCTTCTGGAACATTGTAAAGTTTTGGCTCAAGTTTATTCTTCACAATATATTCTGCACATAAAGCTTGTAATGCAAAAGATGTATCCATAATCTCAGCAGGATGACCATCAGAAGCAGCAAGATTAACCAATCTTCCCTCCGCAAGAAGATATATTTTTTTACCTGAAGGAAGTGTATACTCAACTATATTTCTTCTTACCTCTTTCTTTGAAATTGCATAACTTTCAATAGCAGAATAATCCACTTCGACATTAAAGTGTCCAGCATTTGCAAGTATTGCCCCATCCTTTAGAAGTTCAAAGTGCCGTGTTGTTATAACTTCTTTACAGCCTGTGACGGTAATAAATATATCTCCTAAGGGACAAGCCTTTTCCATAGGCATTACTTCAAATCCATCCATATGAGCTTCGATTGCTTTGATTGGGTTTATTTCTGTTATAATAACTCTTCCTCCCAAGGCCTTTGCTCTATTTGCAACACCTTTTCCACACCAGCCATATCCAGCAACCACAACAACCTTCCCCGCAACTATTAAATTTGTAGTGCTGGTTATTGCAGTCCATACCGATTGTCCCGTTCCGTATCTGTTATCAAATAGATATTTGGTTAATGCATCATTAACAAGAATCATTGGGAATTTAAGTTTGCCTTCTCTTTCTCGTGCTTTAAGCCTCAAGACTCCAGTAGTTGTCTCTTCGCAGCCACCTAAAACTTCATTTATATACTGTGGATATTTTTCATGGAGAGCATTTACTACATCTCCTCCGTCATCAAGAATTATATTCGGTTTCTCTTCCAGCATTTCATCAATAAAGTGGAAGTACTCACTCTCGGAACATCCATATTTTGCAAAAACGATAATTCCACGCTTCATTGCAGCAGAAGCTACATCATCTTGAGTTGAGAGAGGGTTACTTCCCGTTAAGTAGACTGTGGCACCCCCATTATAAAGAGCTTCACACAGCCTTGCCGTTTTAGCCTCAAGATGGATGCAAACACCAATTTTTAGACCTTTAAAAGGCTTTTCGGCTGTAAATCTTTCCTCAATAAGGCTAAGGATCGGCATATGATTCCTTACCCAATCCAACTTCTTTATTCCAGACTTAACTAAGTCCTCCATTTTCGTTATACTCTCTCCATTCTTTTTAAAAGAAGCTTACTATAAAGTCTTATATCTCTTGACCAAATTCTTTTGAAATAGTTATAAGGTCAAGAATATCTACGAATTGATCCTGATTAAAGTCACAGATCGCGTTAAAATCTTTACTTTCATAATTTGTTCCATAAGATTCAGTAAATATCGCTAAATCATAACTATCTACTATTTTGTCGTTATTTATATCGCAAAGTAGAAAATCTTTCTTAGAGATCTCAATTTGGGGATAATTTGGAGTAGCCTTTACTCTTAAGTTTTCTTTAAGTCTAAAGAAGCTCTTATTACATTTAAACCTAAGCTTTCCATAATTAGAGGCTTTAAATTTTAATGATAAAAGCTTTATATGACTTTCACTAATTCCTTCACCATCAGTCAAAATATCTATTTCTGCAATTCCTCTTGAATCATCTATATTCCTCTTGATTTTGGTTTCATCTGGATTAAAAAATTTGCCTAAAATCACATCCTTTAATGATAATTTATCTGCATCATATTCTAAGGTAAACTCAATTCCTGTTAATTGTTGAGCATCCTGAATATAGAAATCAAGAAGGAATTCTTCTTTCAATCGATAAATTTTATAAGATGATATTATTAAAGGAATCGGCTCTGGAACAATTGAATTCACAACTTTAATGCTTGCTTTAGCGGAAGTTGCCTCCTTAATTTCTACTTTTTCAGTAGAGACAATCGTTTTGTAAGTAATAAATTGAAGCGAGTATTCTCCGTCTGGAAGGAGTAGATTTCCATCTTTATCTTTTCCATCCCAATGAACTTCATAATCACCCAGTAGTAAAGAGGGAAGAGTTGCGATAGTTGCCCATTCTTCTCCATTCTCATCAGATAAGATAATCTTTAAACTCCCGTAATTTGAGTTATAGTCGATACCCATTGGAACATTTCTAAATCTAATCTCATCTCCATAGTTTAAGCTAAATGATATTTCAATATCATCTGTCTTATTTTCTTCTGTAAAATAAAGTTCAGAGGGATTTATTTTAATGTTTGATATCTGGTCATCGATCTTATCTACAGAATC
>Ga0067045_1030558_pt1 | contig 14852 bp, 14 predicted proteins | sample TerdegcTABiofilm_FD_59184 | JGI IMG/M metagenome (GOLD analysis project Ga0067045, IMG submission 59184) | Combined Assembly of (Gp0054472, Gp0054536) Wastewater bioreactor microbial communities from Singapore -Terephthalate degrading...
CCCGTGCCTTGCACGCCGGCCACGGCGGCCTGCACTTCAGCGCGAATGCCTTGCGCGTCGCCGGATTTGAAGCGCAGCTGCACCGTGGGCACGCCCGCGCGCGCCATGCGCACGGTCCAGTCCGCGTCGGGCATCACGGCGTACAGGCCGAGTTCGGGTGGACAGGCGGCGAAGGCGTGCTCGCGCGGGAACGGCGCCATGTCGAAATCGGCCGGCTCGTCGGGCCAGTGCGCGGCGTCGAACTCGCCCGTGCGCCGCGTGCGGGTGGCCCAGGCGCGCGCCACACACACAGCGTCGATGTCGATGAAACCGAGCGCGTGTGCGGCCTGCAGCGCGGCGACGAACACCGGGTCGTCGGACGCAGGCGCGGGGGCCACGGCATGGGCGGGCAAGGGCAGGGCCAGCGTGGCGCGGTGCGCGTTCACGATGGCCTGGGCCATCGCTTCGGTGGAGGTGAGGGTGGTGGTCATGGGCCGTGGTGCCAGAAAGGGGTGCCCATCACGGGCGTGCTCGGCTGCGCGCTGGTTTGGGGTTGCATCGCGCCCGAGCGAAAGGCGGCGCGCCCGGCGCGCACGGCGTCGGCGAACGCACCGGCCATGTCCACCGGTGACTGCGCGAGCGCCACGGCGGTGTTGAGCAGCACGGCATCGAAGCCCCACTCCATCACGGTGCAGGCGTGCGAGGGCAGGCCCAGGCCGGCGTCCACGATCAGCGGCACGCTCAGGCGCTCGCGCAGCAGGCGCATGGCGTAAGGGTTCACCGGGCCCTGGCCGGTGCCGATGGGCGCGGCCCAGGGCATCACGGCCTGGCAGCCCACGTCCACCAGGCGCTGGCACAGCACCAGGTCTTCGGTGCAGTAGGGCAGCACCTTGAAACCGTCGTTGATCAGCTGGCGCGCGCAGTCCACCAGGTTGAGCGTGTCGGGTTGCAGGCTGTAGTCATCGCCGATGAGTTCAAGCTTGATCCACGGTGTGTTGAACACTTCGCGCGCCATCTGCGCGGTGGTGATGACTTCTTGCGTGGTGTGGCAACCGGCGGTGTTCGGCAACACCGGCACGGCCAGTTCCTGCAGCAGTTTCCAGAAGGCAGCGCCGGCTTCGGGTTGTGCGGCGCCCTGGCGCCGCAGCGAGGCCGTGAGCATGGCCGGCTGGGCGAGCTTCACGGCGGCTTCCAGCGTGGCAGGCGATGGGTAGCGCGAGGTGCCCAGCAGCAGGCGGCTGGCGAAGCTCTCACCGTAGAGCACCAGCGGGTCTGCGTGGGTGAGCGGGGTGATGTTCATGTCCATGGCGGGGGGTCTCCTCAGCCTCCGGTGATGGGGGCGATGATTTCGATGCGGTCGCCGTCGTTCAGACGGTGCTGTGCGTAGCCTGTGCGGGGCACGAACTGCAGGTTGACGGCGGCGGCGAACACGGCGGGTGGCTCCCAGACGAGCAGGGCGTCGGCCAGCGTGGCGCCGTCGGGCAGTTCGCGGGTTTCCTGGTTGATGATCACATTCATGCGAGGTTCCCTTCGTTCAGCGGATGACCGCCAGCCCAAGGGCATCGGCCAGCGGCGAGTGTCCCTGGTCCACCACTTCCAGTGCGGCGTCCAGCACGGCTGGCGCGATCATGAAGCCATGGCGGTAAAGGCCGTTGATCGCCATTCTGCGCGGTCCGGTGAGGCGCAGCGCGGGCAGGTTGTCGGGCAGGGTGGGGCGCAGCTGCACGCCCAGTTCGATGATGCGCGCTTCGCCAAAACCCGGGTGCACGGTGTACGCCGCGCTCAGCAGCTCCAGCGTGGAGCGCACGCTGGCCGGGGAGAGGTCGTCGGACTCGATCTCGGTCGCACCGATCACAAACACGCCTTCGGGTTTGGGGGCGATGTAGAGCGGGTAACGAGGGTGCACCAGGCGCGTGGGGCGAGAAAGGCTCACGCCCGGCGCGTGAATGCGTGCCACCTCGCCGCGCACGCCGCGCAGCGCGTGCCACTGTGGCTGTGCGCCCAAGCCCCGGCAGTCGAACAGCCAGGCGTCGGGCCCCGGGTCCACTTCGGCGGGCGTGCGCGCCGTGTGCCAGCGCACCGTGACGCCCAGCGCCTGCATCTGGTGTGCGAGCGCGGCGAGCAGCGCGCGGTTGTCGAGCTGGCCCTCGTCGGGCAGGTACAGGCCTTGCGCGAAGCGGTGGGCCAGCGCAGGTTCCAGGGCGGTGAGCGCAGCGCCGTCCATGCGCTGCGCCTGCGGCAGCGAGGGCAGGGCGGCGCTGGTGCGCGCGAGCTGGCCGGCGAAGCGCTCGGCCTCGACCGCGTCCTGCCGGTGCCAGAGCACCAGCGTGCCGCTTTGCTGGAAGAACACGGGGTGTTCCAGCGCGGCCAGCAGTTGCGGCCAGCGCGTGAGCGCGTGCTGGCCCATGCGCACCACATTGAGTTCGGTGACCGCCGACTCGGCCAGCGGTGCGAGCATGGCGGCGGCCACACGCGCGGCCGCGTGCGCGGCGTCGGGCCCGCCCGCGTCGATCACTTCGACGCGGTGCCCGCGCTGGGCGAGCGAACAGGCCAGCAACCGGCCCATGAGGCCGGCACCGAGCACCACCGCGTCAGGTTTGGAGGATGCGTTCATGTCAAAGAGGAGCTGGGAGGAGCGAGGTGCGAATCCGGGGCACCCGAGGATCCGGCTTCGCCGGGCCCAGGGTGCGCCCCCTCTCGCAGCGGAGGGGGGAGCGGCGAAGCCGCGCAGGGGGAGTCTCTCTAGAATGCGCGCCATGAACAACGAACCGCAGCGCTACACCCGTGTCCTGTCCATCGCTGGCTCCGACAGCGGCGGGGGCGCCGGCATCCAGGCCGACCTCAAGACCTTTGCCGCCCTGGGCTGTTACGGCATGACGGCCATCACCGCCCTGACCGCGCAGAACACGCTGGGCGTGAGTGGCATCCACGGCGTGCCGCCCGAGATGCTCAAGGCGCAGCTGAGCGCGGTGCTTGACGACATCGGTGTGGACGCGGTGAAGATCGGCATGCTGCACGCACCGGACATCGTGCGCACCGTGGCCTGGGCGTTGAAGCACTACGGTGTGAAGCAGGTGGTGCTGGACCCGGTGATGGTGGCCACCAGCGGCGACCGCCTCATTGCGCCCGACACGGTGCAGGTGCTGGTGGACGAGCTGTTCCCGCTGGCCACGGTGGTCACGCCCAACCTGGACGAGGCCGCGCTGCTGCTGGGCCGGCCCATCACCGCCGCGCACGAACTCGAAGCCGCCGCGCGCGACCTGCTCGCGCTGGGCGCCACGGCCGTGCTGCTCAAGGGCGGCCACCTGCCGGGCGACGAGGTCGCCGACCTGCTGGTGAGTGGCGACGGGCCCGCTCAGCGCCTGGCCTCGCCGCGCATCGCGAGCCGCAACACACACGGCACGGGCTGCACGCTCTCGTCGGCCATCGCGGCCTACCTTGCCCTCGGCAACCCGCTGGATCAAGCCGTGGCGAAGGCGCGCAGCTACATCCTGCAGGCCATCGCCATGGGGGCCAATGTGTACACCGGTGCCGGCCACGGGCCGCTCAACCACGGCCACGCGCCAGTCGCTCTGCACAAGCGACCACGGGACTGAGGCGAAGCGGCGCGGCATAAAACTCAGGCCCGCGCCGGGGTCAGCCCGCCGGCATTGCGCGGCCGCGACAGCGCAGCGAGCACGAAGGTCAGCGCCAGCGTGGGCAGGGCCGAACCGAGCTGCGGTGCGAAGTTCGCGAGCAGGTGGTAGGTCGCGATGCCCAGCACCCACAGCGCGGCGGCGCTCCAGTCCACCGTGCGGCCCGCGCCCATGGCCGAGCCGGTGCCGAGGCGGCCCAGGATCACGCCGTAGAGCGGAACGAACACCGAGCTGAGCAGCAGCAGGAAGGGCTCCAGCGAGTGCATGGGCAACAGCAGCGCGAGGCCGGTGCACACCACCGCGAAGCCCAGGCCGGCGGCGCGGATGCTCCAGCGCGGGCGCAGGCTGTGCACCGACACCGCGCCCGAATGCGCGTCGCCGTAGGCGTTGTCCATTTCGTCGAGCAGGATCAGGCCGAGTGCGATCAGGCCACCCTGCGCGAGCAGCAGCGAGCCCACCAGGTTGGTGCCCGGCTCCACCGTGCTGACCACGAGCACACCCAGCGCGTAGCACCAGATGTTGGCCAGCGCATAACCCAGCCAGGTGCCGCCGAGCGTGGTGGCGGTGCGCTTGCCGTGGCGCGCGTAGTCGGCCACCAGCGGCAGCCAGGACACCGGCATCGCGATCACCAGATCCATGGCGGAGAACAGGCCCATGCCACCCGCGCCCGGGCGGTTCCAGAAGCCTTCAAAGCCTTGCGCCTGCAGGCGCGTGCCGAACTGCCAGGTGAGCCAGGCCAGCGAGGCGATCACCAGCGGCAGGCCGAAGCGGCTCACGAAACGGCGCACCAGCGTGAGCATGGAGCCGGCCATGAGGGCTGTGAGCACGCCACCCCACAGCAGGGTGGCCAGCAGCTTGCCGCCGGTGCCATCGAGCAGGCCACCGGGCTCGGCGCCCAGGGCCTGCTTCAGGATGGCGACCGTGCCCTCCTGCATGATGACCAGCTCGAAGGTGGTCCAGCCCACCAGCTGGGCGATGTTGAGCAGCACCGGCAGGCGCGCGAAGGCGCTGCCATAGGTGGCGTGCATCAGGCCCGCGCTGGACAGGCCGGTCTGGCAGCCCAGCCGCGCCGTCCAGGCCAGCAGGCCGGCACCGATCAGCGAACCCAGCACGATGGCAATGACCGCATCGCGCGTGCCGACGGCGGGCACGAGGTACGCGCCGATCTGCATCACCAGCAGGCCGGTGCCCAGGCTGAACCAGAGCGCGGCGTGTTCGTGGAAGTGGAAGACCCGGTTGCCTTGCGGCACGGGAGTCAGGGCCTGGTTGGCCGGGGAACTATCGATCGACATGGAAACGCTCCAAGCAGTGTTGAAGCAGGTGGGCTGGGCCGGTTGCCTCCCGGCGCGGCGCGACGGGGTTTGGGTATCCGGCCTGCTTCCCTGCGCGAGGATTACCTCAATCAGGTTCAAAGGGACTCTCTCAGTCGCACCCGGGTGGAAAACCCGGGGCAACACCCCTAGCGGATGCGCCAGAAACGGCGCGGAACGAAGTATACGGCTCAGGCCTCGAGCGCCTGGGGAATCCACTTCATGACCTGGTCGAGCGCCACCTGGGGCGTGTCCAGATGGCCACCCGGGACCTCCAGCAATTGCGTTTTCGGATTCGGCGGCAACTTGTCGACGTAGTAACTGCGCACGTGCTTGAACATGCCGTCCTTCTCCCCGATCGCCGTGAGCACGGGCAGGTTGGCGGGCAGCTTCGGGGCGGTGACGCCCATCTCGGCGTCGGACGCCGGGTCGAAATAGGACAGGTAGTTTTTCGCGGTGATGATGACGGGCTGTTGGCGGCCCTGGTTGATGTCGATGAAGCGGTTGCTCTCATCGCCCTTGCCGGCCGCCACCAGTTCGCGCGCGCTGTTGATGCTGTCTCGCACCGGCGTCAGGCTTGCGGACGTGTAGTAGCCCAGTGGGATGTGGCCCGGGGCCATCAGCACCAGCGCATGTGCCGTGCCACCCCGGGCGGCATGGCTCATGGCAGCGGGCACGCCCATGCTGTGGCCCCAGATCACGATGCGCGTGGCGCCCTTGTCCTGCAGCGCCTTGACGTGCTGGGCGATCTCGGCCATGGCGCCATCCCAGTGGCCTTGCAGGTAGCGGTTGCGCGACCAGGGCATGTCGGGCAGCGCCACCAGCCATCCCTGTTTTTCCATCGCGGCCTTCACCGGTGCGTACTGCGGGTTGTCAGGGTTGCCTGGGTTCTTGCCGTGCAGCATCAGCACGCCGATGCGCTCGGCGGCGTGCGCCCAGGGCGCCAGCAGCGGACACAGGGCCAGGGACATCAGTGACCGTCGTTTCATGCGGCGCGCTCCCGAGAAAAAAGAAAAGGCCGAGAAAAAGCCCCGCGAGCGGGGCTTTCATGGGTGGGGAATCAGGCCAGCGAGTCGGCCCAGATGTTGCGAGCCCAGGCCATGGCGTACTGGCCTTCGAGCTCGCTGGCTGCGCTGGACAGGCCACCCGAGCCGGGTACCGTCAGCATGGTCTTCTGCGCCGCGTCGTACTTGTGCACGCTGGCCACGTGCACCACGTCGGTGGCGGTGACGAAGCTGTAGCAGGTGTTGGCGTAAATCGGCAGCGAGGGCGTTTCCTTGCCCTGCAGCAGCGAGACCACGGCGGCCGCGCAGGTCTTGCCGTGCTGGTTGGCCATGTGGCCCGACTTGGGCATGCCGGGCGCAATCTGGATCGCGTCGCCGAGCACGTGGATGTTCTTCGCGGCCTTCGATTCAAAAGTCAGGAAGTCCACCTCGCACCAGCGCGCGTTGGCGGTGGCCAGGCCGGTCTTCACGGCGATCTCGCCGGCGCGCTGCGTGGGCAACACGTTGGCCACGCCCGCCTTGAAGTCGTCGTTGAACTCGAACTTCAGCGTGTTGGTGGCGGCGTCCACGTCCACCAGCTTGTGCTTGGGGCGGTATTCGATCAGGCCCTTGTAGTGCTCGTCCCAGGCCTTCATGAAGAGGCCCTTCTTCGAGGTGATGTCGTCGTTGGCATCAAAGATGACAACCTTGCTCTTGGGCTTGGCCTTCTTGAAGTAGCTGGCCACCATGCAGGCGCGTTCGTACGGGCCGGGCGGGCAGCGGTAGGGCGCCAGCGGGATGGACAGTGCGTACACACCGCCATCGGGCATCGCCTCGAGCTGCTGGCGCAGCGCCAGCGTCTGCGGGCCGGCCTTCCAGGCGTGCAGCACCTTGTCGGTGGCACCGGGCTTGGCCATGCCGGGCAGGGTGTCCATCATGAAGTCGATGCCGGGCGAGAGGATCAGACGGTCGTAGGGCAGTTCGCCACCGCTGGCGAGCTTCACGGTGCGCTTGGCTGGGTCGATGCTGGCGACCATGTCGCGCACCACCTTCACGCCGTGGCGCTTGCTGAGGTTGTCGTAAGGCGTGGTGATGTCGGCCATGGTCTTGTGGCCGCCGAGCACCAGGTTGGAAATGGGGCAGGAGACGAAGGCCGCGTTGGGCTCGACCAGGGTCACGTCGATGGAGTGGTCAGAGAACAGGCGCACATATTTGGCTGCGGTGGCACCACCGTAGCCACCCCCGACCACGACGACCTTGGCACCGCTGCCCGTGGTGGCGCAGCCGCTCATGAGACCCAGGCCCGCCACGGCGGCCGAACCGGCACCCAGCGTTTGAACGAATTGACGGCGTTTCATGGTGTGGGCTCCTTACTTCTTCTGGGCAGCGAAATAACCGGCGATGTCGGCCAGCTGTTCATCGGTGTAGCCCTTGGCGAGCTGGTGCATGATGGTTGCGGGCCGCTTGCCGGCCTTGAAGTCCATCAGCTTCTGCAGCAGGTCGTCCTTGCCCTGGCCGGCCAGCGAAATGGCGCCCGGTTGGGCCCGGCCATCGGTGCCATGGCAGTTGGCACAGGCCGCAGCCCACACCTTGATCTGATTGACCTGGGCTTGCGCCCCAGCGGCCGCAGCGCAGAGCACGCCCGCAGCCAGCCATTTCATCGCTTTCACCATCGTGGTCTCCAGTGGGGTGTTGAAATGTAAATGCATCCAAAACTGTAGCAGACGGTCCTTTGTACGCCTATCTATCAGCTATTGCGAATATGTAAATGGTTCATCCTAGCAGTGGGTTTTGACCCTCCTCAGCGTGAAAACCCTAGGGCGGGGTGGCGTGCGGGCGCGGACAAGTACAGCCAAAAGCGATGACCCCGGGCGGTTTTTGGATTGGCGCGCGAGGGCCATGCCAAGAAGAATCCACCTCGCCACCTACGCGGGGCTGCCAATGCGTGTAGCCCGATTCACGAACAAACGAGGAGACATTCAGAGTGAAGCAGACAACAAGACTGGCCGGCGCGATCGCCCTGGCCGCATCCGCATCGGTCGCCATGGCCCAATCCAGCCTGAACATTTCAGGGGTGCTGGATGCCGGCCTTCAACGTGTGGAGACCTTCGACGGCGTCTCCGGCACTCGCATGAGCGGCGGCGGATTCCAGACCTCCCGGCTGCGCTTCACCGGCACCGAGGACCTGGGCAGCGGCCTCAAGGCGCAGTTCTTCCTCGAGATGCGGGTGAACGTCGACACGGGCGTGGCCGACCCGTTGGGCACGTTCAGCCGCGCATCCTGGGTGGGCCTGAGCGGCGACAACTGGGGCGCGCTGCGCTTTGGCCGTCAGAACGCGCCGTCCGGCACGGTGGTCTGCGCGATCGACCTGCACTGGTGCGGCAGCGGCTTCAACGCCAGCGGCATTTTCTACAGTGGGACCAACCAGGCTGGCCGCTGGATCGTGCCGAACGCTGGCCGTGGCGGCAATGGCAACGCGGGGGTCTCGGTGTACTCGGGTGGCACGGGTGTGGCCGGCTCGGCCGACTCAGCGCGCATCAACAACTCCATGGTCTTCGAGACGAAGCGCTATGCAGGCTTCCAGGGCACGTTGATGTATGCGCTGGGCGAGACCGCGTCCAACCCCGCCAACGGCAACGGCAACCACGTGGGCGGTTCGTTGACCTACGTGTCCGGCCCGTTGTACCTGGCCGCGTCGTTCGAGAGTGTGGCAGCCGATCCGCTGTGGAACGCCAAGGGCCGCGTCGTGATGTTCGGCGGCACCTACAAGTTCGGTGCGTTGCGCCTGGGTGGCATCGTGCAGAAAGAGACTGCCAGCGGACCGGCGGCACGCTGGACCAGTGCCAAGTCCTGGGCGCTGACCTCGGCCTACCGCGCAGGCGCCTTCGAGCCCTACCTGAAGGCGGGCACGCACAGCACCAACGGCACAGGCTCGTACGGCATTGTCAATGGCACGGACGCAAAGATGCTCAACGTCGGCACTGTCTATGACCTGTCCAGGCGCACCCGGCTTTATCTGGACGTGGCGAAAGACTTCGCGGGTAGCAACGGCGCCGGTGTCAACCGCGTCGACCCGTCGCAGTTCCAGATCGGCATGCAGCACACCTTCTGATCTCGGAACACAGGACGCCCGATGCTGATAGCAGATGCTCAAGTTCACGCCTGGTCACAAGGCGAGTCGACCGGGCACCACCGCCGCGTGCCCATCACCGGCGAGGTGCTCCACGCCGAGATGGCCCAGGCTGGAGTGGACCGGGTCGTGCTCGTGCCCCCGCTCTGGGACCCTTCGGGCAATGACTACTCGCTCGCGTTGGCGCGCAGCGAGCCCCACCGCTTTGCGGTAATGGGCCTGCTGGACGCCAGTGCGGCCGATCTGCCCGGGCGGGTGCGCGGCTGGACGCAGGAGCCCGGCATGCTCGGCATGCGCTTCCTGTTCAACACCCCCGAGCGCCTGGCCCCGGTGCGAGAAGGCCGTTTCGATGCCGTCTGGCCGATTGCCGAAGAGGCGGGGCTGGTGGTCGCCTTCCTCGCGCCGGGGCATCTGGCGCTGGTGGATCAGATCGCCACGCGGCACCCGGCGCTGCGCATCATCGTGGACCACCTCGGCGTGCCGCGCGGCGCCACGGGCCCGATGGCGTTCAACCACCTGCCGCAGTTGTTGGCCATGGCGAAGCACCCCAATGTGCATGTCAAGGCGGTCGGCGTGGGCGACTACGCGCTCGACCCGTATCCGTTCCGCTCTCTGAGCGAGCCGCTGCGCCGCGTGTTCGATGCCTTTGGTGCCGGACGGGTGATGTGGGGCAGTGACCTCTCGCGCCTGCACCACCCCTATCGGCAATGCGTATCGCACTTCGTTGAAGAGCTTCCATGGCTCTCCAGCGGCGAGCTGCAGCAGGTGATGGGGATCAACCTCTGCCGCCTGCTCGGCTGGAGCGAAACAGCCGCCAAGGCCTGATTCAATACAACACAGGAGACCCGCATGCAACACACACCGACCTCGATGAATCGCAGGCACTTCACTGCGCTGATGGGCGCATCCGCCGCCAGCGGCCTCTTTCTTCCCGGCTTGGCCCGGGCTCAGGAATCCCTGGACATGGTGAAGGTGCTGCTCGGCGTGCCGGCGGGCTCGCTGGTGGACCAGATCGCGCGGCAGGTGGCCGAGGTGCTCAAGAAGGGCTACGCCGTCAACACCATGGTCGAGAACAAGACCGGCGCCAGCGGCATCCTGGCCGTGGCCGCCGCCAAGTCCTCGCCATCCGATGGCCGCACCGTGCTGGTGGCTGCCTCGTCGCCCGTGACGGTGTACCCCGTGACCTACAAGAAGCTGCCCTACAACCCGCAGACGGATCTGATCCCTGTCTCCACCCTGGTCACCTTTGACCTGGCGCTGGCCGTGGGCCCCCTGGTGCCCAGCGAGGTCACGAACCTGAAGGCGTATTACGCCTGGTGCAAGGCGAATCCCGCCCTGTCCAACTTCGGCTCGCCGGCGTCGGGCTCGATGCCTCATTTCCTGGGAAGCATGACCGCGCGCAGCGCTGGCGTGGAATCTCAGCATGTGGCTTATCGAGGCCCCTCGCCGGCGGTGACCGACATGATGGGCGGCCGGGTGTCGGCCGTGGTGGTGCCACTGGTGGATGTGCTGGAGTTCGCCAAGGCGGGCAAGTGCCGCATCCTGGCCGTGACCGGCGAGAAGCGCAGCCGCTTCGTGCCGCAGGTCCCCACCTTTAGCGAACAAGGCCTGGGCGAGTACGCCATGCGCGTGTGGATCGGTACTTTCCTGCCGGCAGGCACGCCCGAGCCCTTGGTGCAGAAGCTGAGCAGCACGCTCAAGACGGCCTTGAGCGACAAGGCGGTCATCGCGGCGTTCGAGAGCAACGCCGATGTGCAATGGTGCCCGCCAGAGGAGCTCAAAGCCCGCATGCTGGCCGAGCAGGCCAAGTGGGCGGTGGCGGTGAAGGAACTGAACTTCACGGCCGAAACCTGAGCACGGGCATCCGGCCCGACACGCCATGAAGACACGAACCCTGGGGCGTGTGGGCCCTACCGTTTCCGCAATCGGCCTGGGCTGCATGGGCATGTCCGAGTACTACGGCCCTTCGGACAACGCCACCAGCGAGCGCTTGATCCGCCAGGCCGTTGAACGCGGTGTCAACTTCTTTGACACCGCCGACATGTACGGCGTCGGCGCCAACGAATGCCTGCTGGGCAGGGCCCTGCGTGGCCTGCGTGACCAGGTGGTCGTCGCCACCAAGTTTGGCAATCTGCGAGGGCTTGACGGCAGCATGCTGGGCGTGAGCGGCCATCCCTCGTATGTGCGCGCCGCATGTGAACAAAGCCTGCGGCGCCTGGGTGTGGACCACATCGACCTGTACTACCAGCATCGGGTGGACCCTTCGGTGCCGATCGAGGACACGGTCGGTGCCATGGCCGATCTGGTGCAAGCGGGCAAGGTGCGCTGGCTGGGACTGTCCGAGGCCGGGCCTGGCACTGTGAGGCGCGCGCAGGCCGTGCATCCCCTCACCGCCTTGCAGACCGAGTTCTCGCTATGGAGCCGCGACGTGCAAGGCGAGATCCTGGACACGGTGCGCGAACTGGGTATCGGTTTTGTGGCCTACAGCCCGCTGGGCCGGGGCTTCCTCACCGGTGCGTACACGCAAGTGTCCGACTTCCGGGCCGGCGACACGCGGGCCAAGCAACCACGCATGGTGGGCGACAACTTCGACGCCAATCTGCGCCTGGTGCAAGGCTTGGAGGCCATGGCTCGCGACAAGGGCGTGACGGCCGCCCAGCTCGCGCTGGCCTGGGTGCTGGGGCAGGGGGATGACATCGTGCCAATTCCCGGCACGCGGCGCCTGCGCTACCTTGAAGACAACATCGCCGCCGCCGCCCTTGAGCTGCTGCCGGACGAGCTCGAGCAGCTTTCGGCCCTCATACCGCCCGAGGCGGTCGCTGGTACGCGCTACGACGCCGCGCGGCTTGAGCGCCTGGGCATCTGAAACCCCTCCTGAAGCGCCCGGAAAAGGGCGTTGGCGCCCCTCGCGCGAGCCGCCGCTCCCTATGGAAAAGGGGGCTCAGCAAGAATCTATGACAGGGGCGAATTTTGGATGACAACACATAGCCAACCCCACCTAGACTGCGGCGCACCCTCTGAAATCACCCTGGAGACAAGCATGCGAAACCTCATCCTGGTGGGCACCGCCGTGACCCGGCCTGGGTCCATCGGCTCGATGTACCAGATGCGCCCTGGCGGCAAATGGGAGATGGCCGATGGCATCCCTGCCGACGCTGCCGTGCAGGCCATCACCCCGCACCCGACGCGCGAGAACCTCGTGTTCGCGGCAACCCGCAAGGGCGTGTACCGCAGCACCGATGGTGGTGCGAGCTGGCACCGGCTCAACGTGACGGACCAGGACGTGCAGTTCTGGACCATCGTCGTGAACCCGCAGCGGCCCGACACCCTGTTTGCCGGCACCGCGCCGGTGGGCGTGTACCGCAGCGACGATGGTGGTGACACCTGGCGGCAGTGCCAGGCACAGCTGCCCGAGCGCTTCAAGATCGGCTTCGGCGCGTCGCGCCTCATGCGCATCGGCTTTCATGCGACCAACCCGAAGATCATGTTCGGTGCAATCGAAATCAATGGCCTTCTGGTCAGCACCGATGGGGGTGAGCACTGGGCCGCCTCCACGCACGGCCTGGAGACGCTGGCCGAGCTGCCTCACCTCAAAAGTCGCGAGGTCACCGAGGACGACACCGAGGGCATGTTCGACGCGCATTCGGTGTGCGCCAGCCCCGCCCGGCCCGACTCATTTTTCTACATCTGCCGCCTCGGCATCTTCGAGACCCAGGATCTGGGACAGAGCTTCCGCGAGCTCGAGGTGCGCAAATACGCACCCTTCTGCTACACGCGGGATGCGCGCATTGCCTGCGACGACCCGCGCACCCTGTACGCGTGCTTCAGCATCTCCTCGCGCAGCGAGGCGGGCGCCTTCTACCGCAGCCGCGACCTGGGTGAGACCTGGGAACGTGTCGACTCGCAGGTCCAGGCGCGCAGCACCATCATGGGCTTCAACCTTCACGTGAGCGACGCGCGCGGCGCGGTCACCGTCACCCGCAGCGGGCAGGTGTTTTCCACCACCGACACCTGCCAGAGCTGGACCGAGAAACAGCTCCCGGCCGATGCGGGCGACGCCTTCTGCGCCGCCATCCTTTGAATTCCCGCCAGCCCGAAAGCACCTGAATGACCGAGAGACTCAATGGCGTGATCCGCGCGCTCGAAACCGGCCGCGGCATCGCCTTCACCACCTTCATTCCGGCGGAAATCGAATCCGCCGTGACCTTCGCGCAGTCGGCCAATGACGGCGTGGTGTTCGAGATGGAGCACACACCGTGGGACATCCGCGCGTTGCGCGAGGCGATGCAGTTCCTGCTGCTGCGCCAGCGCATTGCCCAGGCGAAATCCATCGCCTGTCAGATGACCCCCATCGTGCGCATCCCGCCCAGCGGCAGCGAGATGAACCAGTGGTTCGCCAAGCAGGCGCTGGATCTCGGGGCCTACGGCATCGTCTGGCCGCGCATCAGCACGCCCGAAGAGGCCTACAACGCGGTGGCGGCCTGCCGCTACCCACGCCTGCCCTCGGCACCGCTGTACGAACCGGCCGGCCTGCGCGGCGACGCTCCCATGCCCGCCGCCCGCTACTGGGGCCTGGGCCAGCAGGACTATTACAAGAAGGCCGACGTGTGGCCGCTCGCGCCGCAAGGTGAGGTGCTGACGATCCTGATGATCGAGGACACCACTGCCATCCACAACATCGAGGAGATCGTCAAGCGCGTGCCCGGCATTGGCGTGCTGCTGATCGGCGAGGGCGACCTCACACAGGAGCTGGGGTGTCCGCGCGACTACGAGAACCCCGAGCTTCTGCGCCTGATGGACCACGTGCTCGAAGTGGGCAAGGCGCACAACATTCCGGTAGGGCACCCGCACGTCAACGAAGGCAACGTGTCCCAGGTCGTCGAGCAGGGCTACCGCTTCCTCATGACCTTCCCCAAGCGCGATTTCTCCGCACTGCACACCGGCCTCCAGCTGGCTGGGCGTGGTTGAAGGGCGGACGACGATGACGACCGTTCTCAACACCGTGCTCGGTCCGCATGGCCAGGTGCGCGACCTGCGCAGCGGCGCCGTGCGCGTCGAAGGCGCCGAGCTCGCTTTCACCGAGGTCAAGCGCATGCCCGACGCCTACCGCGACATGGCGCGCACGCAGCCCTACGCCGTGTGTGAAATGGCGCCCACGGCCTACCTGATGGCACTCTCTGCGGGGGCGCCCTTCACCGCGCTCGCGCTGCCCATGACGCGGCGCTTCCGCCATGAAGGCGTGCAGCGTTTGCGCAGCTCGTCCATCGCTGGTCCACGCGATCTGGAAGGCCACACCATCGGTGTGCGCAACTACGCCGTGACCGCTGCGGTGTGGACGCGTGGCCTCTTCGCCGACGACTACGGGGTCGACATGGGCAAGGTCGACTGGCTCACCGAGGAAGAGGAAAACCTGCCGCAGTTTCCGCTGCCGGCCAATGCCTCGCGCCTGGAGCCCGGGCGAAAGCTGTCGCAACTGCTCGCCAGCGGCGAGCTGGAAGTGGCCTTCGCCGGCCTGGCTGGCGCGGGCAACGACGCCAATCTGGATCTGGTGGATCTGGTGCCCGACGCGCAGGAGCGGGGCGCCGACTGGTACCGCCGCAGTGGCGTCTACCCGCTGCATGGCGTGATCGTGGTGCGCAACGATGTCATCACCGCCGACCCAGGTTTGCCGGCCCGTCTGTACGCCGCCTTTGTACAGGCCAAGGACAACTACCTGGCGCGGCTGCACCTTGGAGCCGACCTCGATGCCGAAGACCGGCGCTACCTCGCGCTGGAAAAGCTGCTCGGCGGCGACCCCCTGCCCTACGGCCTGGAG
>Ga0067045_1003997_pt1 | contig 14830 bp, 7 predicted proteins | sample TerdegcTABiofilm_FD_59184 | JGI IMG/M metagenome (GOLD analysis project Ga0067045, IMG submission 59184) | Combined Assembly of (Gp0054472, Gp0054536) Wastewater bioreactor microbial communities from Singapore -Terephthalate degrading...
GGTACTGCGCCTTCTCGGGGTTCATAAAGCCCTCGTCGGTCACGCCGTAGGCGTGCAGGTTCTTCGTTGCGTCCAACCTGTACGCCTCGTAGCGGGCCATGATGAACCGTTTGGTGGCCTCAAGCTCGGCGTCGCGTTCGGCATCCAGCCGCGCTCCCCGCAGGAGAGCAAGCCCGGCAGCCTCCTGCTCGCGAGTGTATCGCGCCAGCAGGTCATCCGCGAAGGCGCGGTCTCGCGCGAGGAGCATGATCTGCCCGGTCTCGAGGCGCGGCAACTCGACGGAGAACTGCTCTGCGTCCTGTGACAGCGCCAGGTCGCGGATCGCCCCGTCCTCGATCAGCCCCGCATACCCGACCCGGAGCCACGGCATCTGCGGCCCGGTGAAGCGCAGGTCGGTCTTCGGCGTCTGCACGAAATCCGTGGGCAGTGACTCGTAGTCGTCATTGACGGCCACCACAATCATGGCGTCCGTGCCGCAGATTAGGCTGCTGGTCCAGATCTTCTCCTGGCTGCACGTCACAATGTCACGGCGGTGGGCCTGGAGGATCAGCGGCTCGAGCAGCTTGAACCGGCGATATGTGGTGGCCACGGCGTTGAGCACATCCGGGAAGTTGGGCGCACCGTAGAAGTGGCACCAGTCGGCCTTTTCGTCGAACCACTCCCAGCCGCTGAAGCCCCGCGCGCCCGCACCGAGAGCGTACAGATACTGAATCGTGACTTCCGGCGCGAAAGGCGGCCTGCGGAACTTCATCTCCACGTTCTGGCGGTCCTCGAAGTCCACTTGCGGCACCATCTCTACCCGGCGCGGGCCGGCTGCGGAGCGGCAGACTTCAGTGACATCGCGCACCCAGGTGATTGGCTGGCCCACGGTCAGCGGGTAGCAGTCCGGAGTCACGATGTCCGGTATCTGCGCATAGACGAAGTAGTTCGCGGGCTTGAAAGTGAGGTCCAGCGTGACCTGCACGGGCTTCAGCGGGTCGGCCTCGGCGCACTGCTTCGTGTGCGCCACGATGTCCGGCGCGTGGAAGCCGATGCGCATTGGCATCGGCCACTCGTCCGCCGAATAGTCCCAGCAGTCGGGCTCATCGTGAAGCACGTAGGCATGCACCGCCGGGTGGCCGCGGACCTCGGGCGCCGGCGGATTGTGGTTCACATGGAATGCGTTCCGCATGCCGTAGGCGGCGTAGCGATCCAGTTCTGACCGCGACTGCGTTCCGAAATGGGAGGCGGTGTTGAGTCCGAGCTTGATATTCCGCTCCAGGTCGGATGCGCCGTACATGCCAAGGCGCAGNACCGGCTCCAGGGTCCGCAACGTGCAGGCGGCCGAGCGACCGTCCGCGTCCTCCAGCCTGTAGGTGTGGAAGGATCCCGGTGTCAGGTCCGCAGGCGCGGTGATGCGCACGGGGCAGACGCCTTCGAAGAACTCCGGCGCGGGTAGCTTGCTGGATGCGGTCACATCCTTACCGTCCAGGAACACCCGGACGATGCGACAGTCCTCTTCGCCAATCTTCTGGGCCACGAGGAGAACGGAATCCGCGGCAGGCCATGCCACTGTCTCAATGCGGAAGGGCGGGGGCTCCAGCGGGACGGTGACGCTCATCTCACCATCAGGCGTGGAAAGTGCAAGCGTGCCGTCCTGTTCCAGCGGGTAACGCAGACGCACGGATACCTCGGCGCACTGGCCCGGGGGAATGGGGTTTGGCCAGGTGCGCCACCAGATGACCTCGTGGCGCTCATTGTTACGCAGATCGGCCAGCGGGGTTCCATCCAGCGACAGCGCATCCACGTGGGCTGGCGCGGGAGAATCATTGCGCAGGTAGACCTTAAGCAGGCCTGCGCGCTTGGTTTGGCTTGCGAAATCCGCGAGGCCCGGCGCGCCCTCGCTCCAGGCGTATTGGCCGCCAATGTCGACGTGGTAATAGGCACATTCCAGGGCGATTCCCGCGGCGTACAGGGAGGTCGCGCACAGGGCAAGTCCAGCGATGAAGGGAAGTTCGAGACGCATGGGATCTCCTTTGCTCTCCAGCGCGTATCAGTACGGGGCCGGGTAGCCTTCGACACCGACTGGCTTTGTGATGCGCCACGGACTCTCCGGCAGGCGGGCAAGCCACGGGGTCGCCTGTGGCCCACAGCCGCACGGGTAATCCTGGGGCCGATAGCCGATGACCGGGCCGAGTTCGTCCCACATTTCGGTAGTCTCGGTGCATAGCACGATGGGGATTTGCGCATTGTGCTTGCGGATTTCCGCGATGCAGAACTCGTAGATCTCCTTCCGCACCCAGTGGGGAAAGGGTTTCACTCTCAGGTCCTTCATCTCCTCAACAGACTCCCGGGCAGCCTGCAGGTACACCGGATCCAGCATATCCTCGCCGACGATCTTCAGCATGTCGTCGCAGCTCATCCAGGCCAGCGTAAACAGGGCGATGAGGTCCGGGTTGCTGCGCTCGAAGACCATGCGGGTCATCTGCGCGATCTCATCCCGCCAGTTGCGGGTAGGGATGATGGGCTTGTACTTGTAGCGGGTGCAGATGCCCATCTCGTCGCACTTCCGGGCGGCCTCGATGCGCTCCGTCATGGTTGCCGAGCCGGGCTCCAGCACGGTGCTCTGGGTTTCTGTGGTCAGGCTCCAGACGATGATCGTGTGCTCCCGGCCGGCTGGGGACACGTCGGCGAAAAAGTCCACATTGGCGCTCTTGGAGTGGATCAGCAGGTAGTAGTCGTCGCTGGTCCCGAAGTACTCGGCAAGCGCCGGGACCGCACCGTATTCCGGCTCCAGCGCCAGCGCCTCGGAGTCGTCCTCAAACAGATAGGTCTTCTCCCACGGGTTTGCCTTCACCAGTAGGTCCAGGTGCTCCAAATACTCCTCGACGTTCATCATCACAGTGATCAGCGAGCCAAGTCCGCAGTAACAGCAATGATGGGGGCAGCCGTTGGTAAGGTGAATTCGCCATGCAGGCCGGCAGATGTGATCAGGTGAGGGTGCGATCCTGCCCATGTGGGAGTCGAACCAGCGAAAGGCGTCGTAACCGTAGGCGCACTGCAGCGGCCCACCCGCACCGGGATGGCCTTCGATGGCCGCTTTGTGGTCCCAGGCGTTGTCGAAGCGCATGACCCCGAGGAACCACGCGGGGTCACAGAGGTCCCTTGTCTCGCCCATTCTCTGCCGGGCATGCGCCCAGTCGTGACGGATAGAGAGCTCAGGGATCTGGTCTTTAGAAACGATCTCGATAGGGGTCTCCGGGGGGATTGCAGCCAGCATCTTATCTGCGCGGGCCTTCATGAGCGGATCCTGCAGCACTTCATCGAGGATTGCGACGTACGGCGGGCGAAGGGCGTACATGATAAGTGTCACCTTGTCTAAGCGCTCGGCCAACGGATACTGCGTGGCGACTGATTGTTCCCTCGCCGTCGACCGGAGACCTCCGGGAGAGTCGAGCGCTCTCTTGACGCGGCAGCACAATCTGGGTCATCCTAACACGCGGCGGGGCACAGCCTGACTGATTGAGAGGCCACCGAGGTATGAGCGAAAAGACAGACGGCGTCATCGAACTGACCGACGCGGACTTCGACGCGGGAACCGTTGCGGAAGGCTGGTGCCTCGTGGACTTCTACGCCACCTGGTGCCCGCACTGCAAGGCGTTCCGGCCAGACTACGAGGCCTTCGCGGACAGTTACGGCGGCCCGGTGAAGCTGTATGCGGCCGACGTCGATGCCGCGAAGAGCGCGACGAAGGCCCACAAGGTGCGATCAATCCCGTGTCTCGTTCTCCTGCGCGACGGAGAAATGGTGCAGAGCAAGACCGGCGCGATGAAGCCCGACGCTCTCGCAGCGTGGCTTGAGGAGCACGTGATCGGTTAGGGCGACCTCCCCGGCGGTCTCATCACGGGCGCGTGGGGCGACCGTCCAGGTCGCCGAAAGACGGCTGTCGGGCGAGCCTCTCGACAGTCGCGTTCGCCTTCGTCCGCCAGGACGATCGGTCCCGAAGGGACCCTCAGACCCGGCATTCAGGCCGGGGCCCGTGACCGCCCCCCTCACTCCAGCACAAACACCCTCGTGGCGCGGTCAGCGAAGTCCGCCGAGAACTCGCCGGTGCGCGGGGCCACCTCCTGCCCCGTGTACAGGTCGCGAACATCGCGCGGCTCAGGCAACCGGATGGTTCGCGTTCCAGGGTCTTTCACACTCACCGATACCATGTCCCGCGCGGCCCAGACCACGTCCGGCGTTTCGATGTACAGGTGTACGCCGGCCTTCCGCGCCAGCGCCCGCACGACTTCGGGTGGCAGGAGCGCCGCGGCGGAATGCACGGCAGTCCAGTCTTCAAACTCCTTCACAACAAGGCCGGCCGAACCATCCGGAAGCGTGCCCAGCACAGTGGCCGCCGGGTCGTTAGCGCTGCAGATCGGGCTCACGTTTCGTCCCGAACCGTACTGGATCCCAGCTAGCCCCTCCACGAGCGGGTGATCTCCGGCGAGGGTGACCCTCAACGCTTGCTCCTGCGTGGACAGCCCCAGTCTGATTCCCGTGAAGTCCTCCATCGCCGCCGGGTCCACCTTCCCGTCGCGGTATAGTCCCGGCGCGTAGAAGAACACGAGCACGTTCCCGTCGCGCTTGAGCGCATCCACGGCCTTGCGGTCGGCTTCGGTCGGGGCAAAACTGGTCATGATAAGGAATAGCTTGTGGTCCGCAATGCGCGGCAGGTCAGATGCCAGGTAGTGACCCACCGGCGCGCCGATCCTGTGCAGCCGCGGCAGATATCCCACCAGCAATTCGTTCCCCAGCCAGTGTGCCACCTGCAGGTAACAAAGGGAGCGCTCGTCCACCACCATCGCCACCTCGTCGGCCGGGCGGCGGTCCAGGTCAAGCACCTGCTCGGCATTGCGTGTCAGCTCGCCGATGCGCGCCATGAGGCGGTCATCATCGTAGCGGTTCGCGCCCACGTCGAACCACCACTGGGCCGCGCCGTTGGTCAGCACATTGGCGAGTTCCTTGTCCTGCTGGGTGATGTCTCCATCAACGTTAGCGGGGCGTCCCCACGAGCCCACCTCGCCCGGGGAGAGCGACGTGCGGATGTCGTTTTCGTCGAACCACAGCTTCTCGTGGAGCTTCACGCTGCCCAGCAATGACATGAAGTGGCTGGTCCCCTCGCCGCCCAGTTGCCGGAATGCGTAGCTGGTGGGGCTGCAGACGAAATCCACGTCCGGGCACGCGAGCACCTGCGCCAAAGCGAGATGCCCGGCGTTTTGCTGACGCTGTTCGCCGCACAACTGGAGCGTGTAGCCGTAGAAGACGCCCACGGCCTTCTCCCGCCGGGTGATCTCCTTCACCGCACCGGACAGGACGGCGATGGTGTCGGCCACCATGTCCGAGTTGTACAGGTAGTAGTCGATGATCTGCTGCTCCTGCGCCGGATCGCGGAGAGCACCCATCCGGCTGGTCTGGCGCCGGGCCTTGGTGGGCACAGTCGCGTTGTCGAAAGTGACCTCGGGATCGCCCCAGGCCGCTCGCAATGCTTCGATCGCAGCGTACTTCGCCGCAAGCCACTTGCGGAAGGCCCGGTGGTTCGCGGGAGAGTAATCCACCCACTCGTTCTCATTACCGCCCCACATCATCCACTCCTCAGTGGTTCCCGAGGCCAGGTGGTAGCCGATGACCCGGTCGGCGTAGGGCGAGGATTCCACGTGGGCGACAAGACGCCGCAGGCCCTCGATGGTGTCCTTCCGCCAGATCTCGGAAGCCCAGCACGGCGCGGGCTTGCCGCCCGGGTGGATGAAGGGCACGGGGTTGCCATCCCCCGGGTCCATGAGCACGATCTCGTCGGGGTGCTGCTTACTCCACCATTCGGGCGCGTGCAGGTACAGGCGGGGAAAGATGTAGGCATCGGGATTAGCCGTGAGCACCATCATTACGCGCTCGTCGAGCTGGGAGAAGTCATACTCGCCGGGAGCGGTCCAGGCGGTGCGGCTCAGCCCATAGCCCGACTCTGTTGGCGTGGCGCTGAAGGAGAACAGGTTCACCCCGGCCCGCGCGAAGTCAGTGAACACCTCGACCGACGGCCCGTAGGCGGTGTAAGCCATGCCGTTGTGGGGCTTCCCGTTGATGAACAGCGTGGGTGCGCCATTGTGCATGCGGACGGCTGCATCGACGTGCCCCGGCGTGCGGGCTTCCACGGTCACGGGGAAGACCTCCTCGTCAACTCGGATTCCGTTCAGTTCAATGTGCGCTTCCCCCAGCCGCACCTGCAGGGAGGATTGCCCGCCCCAGGCAAACTGGGGGACTTGCACCGGGATGTCACTGAGTGAGTACACCTTGTCCGGCTCGGCGGCGTTCAGCGGTTCCGGCAGCGGCAGGGGAATGCTGGCGACCGTGCTCTTCCCGTGGCGCAGGATGAGGCGCGCCTGACCATCTCTGCAGGGCCGATCCAGAGAGAACGAGAGCGACGCGGCATACTTCCGCCCCGCGCGCACCGTTCGGGGGAAATCCAGGGAGCGCAAGGTCGCGACAGGCGGGTCCGGGGAGACGGCCTCGACCCGGAAAACCTCCACGTTGTACTCCGCGTCCGGGCGCACCCCGAAGGCGATGAGGGTGAAGAACCGCAGGGGGAAGTCCATGCGGCCGTCGGCATCCCGTGACCAAGAAGCGACCTTCCATTCATCCCACGGGAACTCGATCCACTGCTGGTCCGCGCCAGCCTTGACGGCCACCTGATTCGCGGTCCATTCGGCGCCGTCGGCGTCGCCAACCTTAGCCGCGAGTGTGACGTTCGCGCCTGCATTGCGCACCTGAACGCGGATCTTGTCGAACCCCCGAGGCACAGGGCGGCGCAGGAAGATGTCGTTGAAGGAAATGCCGCGCGATATGAACCGCCAGCGCAGGGCAGGGCCCTCGATCTGGCTGAGCTCACTCAGCGAGAACTCCCTGTTCAGGCGGTCACGGTCCCGCGCGGTGTCCCAGGCGGCGGCATCGGAACCGTCAAAGAGCACGGTAACCTCTTCCGCGAAGACTGTATTCGTCACACAGAGGCAGATCAGCACGAGGCACGCCGCGGGGATGACACTGCGCATGTGAGGTCTCCTGTTGTGCTTGCTGGTGCAGGTTTCCTCGCAATCCCTGCAGGACCTCCGGGAGGATTGCGTCCCTGGGGAGCGAACAGCCCACTGACGCCTCTGTTCAGGCATGGGCCGACCACAGGAGGTCATCCCGATGACCGATCGAATTGCACAGTTCCAGCAGGCAGGACTCAAGGCCGTGGATTACCAGCTCCAGTACCAACAGGCGGATGGCGGCTACATCTGGGATGGCTATGCCGTCGATGCTTTCCACAAGCAGGCGTACTCCTGGGCGCTTGCGGGGAAGGTGGAGCCCGCGCACCGGCTGCTCACCTGGGTGCGCGACAACCGCCTGCGCCCCGACGGCCAACTGGAGGCCTATAACGGTGATTGCTACAAGATGGCGTGGTTCTTCCACGGAGCCCATCGCCTGGGCCGGTTCGAGCTCAGTCTGCCCGTGTTCAACTTCCTGGCGTCCTGTCAGACCCCGTGCGGTGGCCTGCCGCATTTCGCCCGGGATAAGTACCTGCGCTCCCTCGCGACCTGCTGGACGGGTGTGGCGGCGATCTACGCCGGTCGCCTAGATATCGCGCAGAGGGTCGCGGAGTGGGCTATCAGTGTGCTGCACCAGCAGCCGGACCCAGACCGCTTCTACTTCCGCACTACGCGGGACGGGCGCCTTGTTACCCCCGAGATCGACCCGGAGGGCGCACTGTTCATCGACATCGCCAAGCCCAAGCAGGACTACTGGGAGGTGGGCCTTCCGCTTCAGCTCATGTGCCGCCTGTACATGGCCACGGGAAACGGGAAGTACCTGGACTTCGCCGCGCGGTTCTTCGAGTTCAAGCTGCGGTGCTTCGACGACCGCTTCACCTATGTCGGCAGCGGCAAGAGCAGCCTGGGTTCCGCGCTCTTCTACCTTCTCACGGGCGACACTCGCGCCCGTGACGCCGCTCTGAGCTTCTGCGAGTTCCTCGTTGACACCCAGTACCCGGAAGGCGGTTGGCGTGACGAGACCGAGCCTGATCAGCTTCTGATCTACATTGACCATGCCGCCGAGTTCAACATCTGGCTACAGGAAGTTTGCGCGATCCTCCCTTCGGCGGCAATCCGCTGGGCCAGCGGGAGTTGATCTCAGGCCAATGATGGACCCACTGGAGAATCTGCTGCGGGCGATCCGCTTCGACGAGCCGGAGTATGTGCCCCGTGCCAATGAGGGCCTGATGGGCGGCGTCGCATATGAGGGCAATTTCCGCGTCGCCACCTGGACAGACCACTGGGGCGTGGGTTGGGAGACCACCCGCGGGGACATGGTACCCTTCCCGAAGAGCAATCCGCTCCGGGAGCTGGAGCGCATCGCGGACTTCGAGCCCCCCGACCCGAATGCCCTCATCGACGCGGATATGGGCCTCGCGGAACGCGTCGAGCAGACAAGAGACGGCGGGCGACGCCTGGTCTTCGGGCAGCAGACGTACCTGCTGTTCGAACGCGCCTGGGCATTGTGCGGGATGGAGAGCTTTCTGGCGGGGATCCTCGAAGCGCCGGAACTGATCCGCGAGTTGCTGCGGAAGATCGCCGACTACAACATCGCGGTCTTCCAGCGCTACGCCGAACTCGGGCTGGATGGCATCGCGTTCTCCGAGGACCTGGGGTCTCAGCGGGGCCTGCTCCTCTCGCCCGCGCATTTCCGGGAGTTTCTGAAGCCTGAGTACGCGCGGATGTTCGCCCCGGTGAAGCAGGCCGGGATGATGATCGACTTTCACTCGTGCGGTTGCGTTCAGGCAATACTGCCGGACCTGGTCGACGTGGGCGTGGACATTCTCAACCCCGTTCAGGCCCGGGCCAATGATCTGGCCGAGGTCAAGCGCCTGACCCATGGGAGGATGGCGCTTCTCGGGGGCATCGACACCCAGCAGGTGCTCATGCGGGGCACGCCGCAGGAGGTTGAGGACGAGGTTCGACGGGTGCTGTCCATCCTTGCTCCCGGCGGCGGGTTCATCATCGCGCCGGACCAGGGCATGCCTTTCCCGCCCGAGAACATCGCGGCCATGTGGGAGGCGGCGGAGAAGTGGGGGAGATACCCGTTGGCTGAGGATTGGCGCCAAGATCAGTGAAGCAGACAGGATCGCCGCGCTTTCCCGGCTCATTCATTGGAGGCAGACAGCATGCGTCTCGCACTCGTCGTTCTGGCTGTAGCAGTGATCGTCGCCATCATCGGTTGCAGCAGCAGCGACCAGAATGCGGTCATCGGGCGAGGCCCGGTGGGCTTGGTCTTCACGGGCGACGGCACCGAGCCCACTTTCGTGAAGGTGAGTTGGCAGGATGAGACGGGCGCGTGGGCCGCAAGAGATTTCACGGTCCAGGCCGGGGGCAGAGTCGAACTGCGGGTGGATGAGCGCCTGCGGTACTACATCTCGCTAGACCCGCTGACAGTCGCCGAGACCACGAGCGAGAGCGCTTCGCGGAACCAGGTCATCAGTGCAACCACAAAGTCGCCGCGTTAGCCGCGGATACCTGATGCCGGTGCCGCTGGCTCGAAAAGCGGTGCTCGCCGCAGAGCACACCAGGCGGGGCCCGCTGTGGCACCCAGAAGTCCGGTGGAACCCTATCCGGGGCGCTACCTTCCCTTCCGGATGATCGCCGCCGACCAGTCCTCCGCCAAGCGAAGCTCCGTATAGGTCTTCCCGTCGATGGTCACTAGCGGCGCGCTGAAATCCTCAACCTCGCGGCCTTCGTCATTGTACACGTGCACTTCGTGCCCCGAGTCATCTCCCCAGCCGAACAGCCCGCTGCGGTTGGTGATGATGCGTTCCTGCCCGATGATGTACCCCTCGTGTAGTTCCACCGGGGTGATCGGGAACATGTGCTCGGTCAGTGTCTTGTAGCCGGTAGACACGCCCTCGCTGTACCAGTTGTACACGCAGCCGTAATCCAGCGCCTTGACCATCCAGCGGTAGGCGTCCACCTCGGTTTTCTCGGCAATGTGGTCCCCCAGCGCGATGGGCGAGTACAGGATCGCGCGCAGGCAGTTGCTGATGGTCGCGGTCTCCACGAACCGCTGCAGCTTCAAGCTGGCCACGGTGCGGGTGTGTGGTTGGCCGTTAGCGATGAAAGGCCCCTGCGCGAGGATCTTCTTGAGCTGCTCCACTCGCCACGGCTGGCTGATCAGGGTGATCGAGGTCTTCAGACCCTTGAGCTCGTGGGTGATCGGGTCTATGTCGCCGCTGCAGCCGTCCCACGGTTCACCATAGTGATACTGGTACGCGCTGTACTCAAGCTCGTCCCAGTAGACCCCGTCGGCGCCGCAGACACCCATGATCATCTCGGGGTTCTTCGCCACCGCCGGCCCGTAACTGTTGTCGAGAGTGGGGAAGAAGAGCTTGTAGATGTCCTTGCCGTAGTTCGCCTGCGTGCCGTCGGGGCGCAAGGTGCGGGCGTCCGCGTAACGCTCCGGCGCGTCTTCGGTCACATCCAGGAAACAGTGGAAGTAGATCGAGGTCTTCAGGTCCGGGAACAGCTCTTTCAGCCGGGCATTGTGCTTGGCGTAAGCCGAGTGGTCCACCTGCTGGAACGAAGTCCCGTGGGAGTACATGCCCTTATACAGCGGGTAGTTGATGCTCGCGCAGACCAGATCGGGCGACTTGTGCTCAACGAAGCGCTTCAGGAAGTCGTCGGTATGCTGGGGCCGCGCGGACAGGAATGCGAACTGGTAGGGAAGCGTGAAGTTGGCGTCCCGTGCCCGGCGCGCTGCGTTCACGAAGTCCCAGAAGTCCGGCTTCGCTGTGGGGACGATCATCCACTCCGCTGTGTAACTGGCCCCCGGGCGCAGGACGAAGTCGTCATCGGACATCCCCGGGACGCCGTCCAGGCAGTAGTTCACCACATGCACCTGGAACTCGTCGTTCATGGGCATGAGCCCGATTCCCGCGCTCGCGGTTGTGGCATATGTGGTCGGGTTTGACTTCTCCCCGCGCGAACCGTTGTTGCCGAAGGGTGAGGCCCCCGCGAGCCAGACTTTCGCAAGCCGCCCGCCCAGCGGGACCGTGTGGCGCTGCATGATGGGCAGGTTCTCGCCGGTGAGATTGCGGAAGGTGTCGAAGACCGTGACCCCGTCGATCCCTTCTTCAATGCGCCGGGTGTGTTCGAAGAAAGCATTGCTGCCCTGTGCCCAACCGCTGTCGGGGGTGGAGAAGCGGCTCTCCACCGCGAACGTCTCCCCTCCCACCGTGAGCACCAGCCTGCCGGAAGACTGCTCCGAGACCTGGTAGCACGGCCCGGCGGGCGGATTGGGCTGAATGACCGGGATCTCGCCGGTGGGCGCAGGCCGACGGATGGCTTCCGGCGGCGGTGGAGCCTTGAACAGAACCGACACATCCCCGAATACCAGCACCCACTTGCCCTTGGGGTCTTCGCGGGTCTGCATCCTCAGGACATTGGCGCCTTCCCTCAACAGGTCCGTCACGCGCAGTTCGAACTCGCACGCCTTCGGGTAATCCACCAATCCGTAGGTCGGGTCCTTGTCCACTGCGTCGAAGTCCGGGGAGTAGGGGAGAGCGATGTACCCGTCACCGGTCATGAAGGTCATGGTCAGACCGGTGCGATAGGTGGACACCCGGGGGCGGTTGGTGAGACGGTCGCCGGTGATCGGCTGTTCGTTGAGCCACAGATGCAGAACCGGCGCGTATCCCGCGGGCTTCGTGAAGTCATTGCGGCCCAGGAAGCGCAGGTAGGCCTCCAGCCCTTCAGGAGTGGGCGGAGCCTCAAAGGTGATCTCAGTGGTGGTCTTGTGCGGCACGGAGAACTCGTCGCGTATGACCACCTTGCGGGCCGGCGGGGTGGCCTTGCCCTCGGAGTCGCCCAGAAGCGTGGGCTGCAGGCGCTTGCGGCTGATCGCCCAGGGCGCGGTCCCGATGGTCATGTACTTCTCTTGCGCGGCCTCGGGCGAATCGCAGTCGGAGAGAGCGACTTCCAGTCCCAGCGGCATGCCCGGTTTCGGCGTCTCAATGTCCATGAGCGCGAAGGGCAGGAGCGCCTCGATCACGTATCCGTCATCGGTCCGGCGCGAAGCCAGGCCCGCGCCTTCTGCAGCGGTGTTTTCGGGTCGGAACACGAAGAGTTCAGCGCCCACGTCCACCAGCGCGTCCCCGGTGCGCCTGAAGTTGCCGGGGCTCAGGCCGAACTGGAACTGCCCCGCGCCCAGACTGGTGCGGCCTGTGTCCGCGTCCGGGGTGGTGTCGATGAAGACCTCGAGATGGTCGCCCTTGTAGATCAGGCTCCCGCGCTGGGATTGCTGAAGCTGATCGTCCCGCACTTCGGCCGCGAGATACAGGCCTTCGGAGCGCCACGCAAGTTGCACCCGGGCGCTGAGATCCTCCGGACCTGGCCACGGACCGCGGGAAACGTGGAGTTGCTCCTGGGTGTTGATGAGCACCTCGCCGGGCAGGCCGGCCCAGTCGGACAGGTCGGCATCCAGGGCAAAGGCAGGGTCGGGCTTGTGCGGCACAATGATCCAGGGCGCGTCCTGGCAGACGGCGCAAGATGCGAGGATGACCAGCAGAACTGGCATGGCGGCGATCGGTTTCACGTTCAGGTCCTCCGGAGTGCCCTTATTGGCAACCGACACTTCGAAGCGGGCACTTGATGGGCGCTGGGTAGAACCGGGTACAGGCACCGGTCTCGGCCTAGGCTCGAGAACGGATGCCAGTCCCCCGGTTCCGCTATTCTGCAGAGTGCACTGCGGGCGGTTCCCTCATGCCCCGTGGATGTTGAAGCTGCGCTCCAGCCAGCCGTCCCCGTCCTTCACCCGGATGCGCAGGACGTGATCGCCCGACGGGATAACCCCGTCCGACTCATTCGCCTCGGTGCCCACGAGGTACGGCGGGCCGTCGCAAGTGTTGACCAGCTTGTCGTCCAGGTAGACTTCCATCGGGCCGTCAGGCACGCCTTCGACCCAGATGCGGATGCGCTCCCAGCCATGGTAGCCGGGTTCCTGGTGGTATGGCGTAATATAGATGTTCTTGGTGCAAAGCAGCCGCATGGCCCGGTCATGTTCGCACCAGGAGGAAACCGCGGCACTGTCCGGCAGGATCGAGATCACCCGCCGGTCGGAGTTTCGCGCCAGGATGCGCCCGTCTGCCTGGTAGATGTAGACACCCGGGCATCCAGCCTTGTACAACTGGTCGACGCGCTGCAGGAAAGGCCCCGCGAAGGGCAGGCCCCAACTCAGGGCATCCACAACAGGCAGGAGCATGACCCCGGTGCCCCTTGTGGCTTCCAGGTAGGGGGTCACGTCGAAGTTCATGTGGCGGCCCTGGATGTTGCTGGGGCAAAGGTAGTCCACCAGGCCCTCCTTGCACCACGTCACATAGTCGAAGCGATCAGACATGCGCACGCCGTGTGCCGGGAATCGGACCAGAACGGGCACCCGGCGTCCTCTTGCCTGCCCAAACTCGTCCGCGAGAGCCCGCAGTTCGCGCAGAAAGGCGTTGCAGGTCTCCGCGACGTCGATGCCCTCCGGATAACGGCAGTAGTCAATGGAGATACCCTCTGCGCCGATCTCCAGCGTTTCTCGGTAGAGGCTCAGGATGTACTGCCGCACCTCGGGCACTTCGTACCGCAGAGCATGACCCCGCATCCACTCCGGGTGCTCCTTTGAGAAGTTGCCCTGGAGCGGGCTGCCCGGATAGCAGTTTGTGGCGCCGAAGTTCGCGTGGGCGCCCATGCCGAGTTCCCTGCAGTAGCGGAGCGTGGCGTCCAGCGTATTGGTGTACTGCTGCATGCGGCCCACATTGTCCGTGGTCGGGTTCGCCACGTGACCGATGGGATCGCCTTGCGTGGAATAGAGAAGCTGGTCGGTGAGACGAGTCTCGTACACCATCTTCATCCCGAAGCGCCCGACCTGGGTGTCGACGATCCCGATCCGCGCCTCCGCGAAGGCCACGAGGGGCTCACGGTGCTGGAGAGTGCTGCGGATATTCTCGCTGAATGCCCAGGAGTAGGGCTCCCAGTAACCGGCCACGAGCCGGTCCTGAGGGCCTTGGAGACGGGCGTTGAGGGATTTGGCTTGTTCATCGCTGATGGGCACGAACTTCACGTAGTCGATCTGACCGGTACAATAGCCTGTGTATGCGTGGGGTTGCTGGAGCACAAGGTGCTGGCGATCCATGCGCGCCCAGCGCCAGAGCACTTCCTGCCACGGGAAGCGGGACGAGATGCCGTCCGCGCGCTCATCCCCGGACAGGCGCAGGTCGATGCCGTACCGCGCCCTGTTGCAGACGTAGATCAGGTAGTAGCCCTTGAGGTCCAGCGGGTACGTAATGGGCCGTGCGCCCACGTCAGGCGGCGAGATGACACTCAACGAGTTGCCCAGGGAAGCGCCCTGAGACTGCTCTCCCGCGGGCGTCCAGTTCCACTTCCGGTCCTCCCGCGCAGGGTTCTCGGCCAGATCGTCTCGCTGGAGCACCTGCGACCAGTCTTCGATATACACCACATCGGAGTTGTCGGCCTGCAGAGCGACCCGTTCCGTCTGCAGCACCGCACCGTCAGGCCCGGCGATCTGCAGCTCGAACTCCACGTTCACCTTCCCGTCCACCTGCGCGTCGGGGTACGGGTTGAAGACTATGGTGCGCTCAATGCCGGCCGCGCGGCGTTCCGTGACAACCCCCTGCTCCCAGGTGTCCGGCTCCCCCGGGGCAAGCAATGCAAGCGCGGTCTCGGTGAGCAGCGGCGTTACCCGTGCCACCTGCCAGTCCTCCTGGCCGACGTGGCGCCAGCGGCAGGTGACG
>Ga0067045_1030561_pt1 | contig 14830 bp, 13 predicted proteins | sample TerdegcTABiofilm_FD_59184 | JGI IMG/M metagenome (GOLD analysis project Ga0067045, IMG submission 59184) | Combined Assembly of (Gp0054472, Gp0054536) Wastewater bioreactor microbial communities from Singapore -Terephthalate degrading...
CATCCCAGCCACTCGCTAATTCGCCAGGTTCATCTAAAGTCATACCCTCATCACTATACATCTTAGTATAATACCAACCTAAGGCATTAGCCCAGGCAGTAGATACCCCATTGACATAATCAGCATAATGTTTTATTTCCACTTCACAGAAAGTTCCCATAGCTGCTGCTTTCGCAATAGTATTTACCTGCTCCACCTTTTTATCTAATTCTTCTTGACTTAATCCAGGAGTTGCTCTAACCCAATGATCAAATAGTACATGGGCATTTATTACATTAGGTGCTATAGCTGTCTCAATAATTGCTCCATGGAACCTAAATTGTGTCTTAGAATGTTCTCTTAGCATATCTATCATTACCCACATTGCCCTTAAGGCATCTCCTGCATCTCTTCCATTCCACGGATCACCAGCAGCATGAGCTGTTTGTCCAAAAAACTCATATAAATTAGCGTTAATCAGTGTAGCTCCACCCGTTCCCGCTAAAGGTCTCTTTACCGGACCACGACTTACTCCATGGGTTTGTAGAACGAAATCAACTTCGTCAAAATAGCCTGCTTTAAACATAGCTGTAGGATCAGGAGGGGGAATCTCTTCTGCTGGAAGATGAATTACCCATACACTACCAGGAAGATTATATTCATCCATAATCTTACTTAAGGCAATAGCTGCACCAATTCCTACTGGCGATTGCTGGTTATGGGCGCAACCGTGGAAAGGAGGATCACCACGCAGGGCATCTAATTCTACGGTAAAAGCAATCACTGGATGTTCTGATTTTCCTTTATATTTTGCAGTATAAGCAGTAGGTAAGTTTCGGGCTTTATGCAATTTTTCTACTACTGAATTATATCCTTCCTCTAAACCTTCTACTCCAAAGGTCACTACAAATCCATTTTTTTCCAGCTCTGCTGCATTCATTTTAGAAGAATTATATTCATTGTAGCCAGCTTCTGGATTATTGTATAACCAGTCGTTCATTTCAATCATCCGAGGAGTATATTCATCAATATAGGCTTCTAATTTTTCTCTGGCTCCCGCAACTTCTGGAGTCTCAGCAGGTAACTCTTCTATGGGGATTAACTGGGGTGGTTGTTCTACTGCTAATACTAAAGAATATCCACTAATAAATAAACTTAAAAATAAACTAAATATAAATAACCTAATTTTTCTACTCATTTTCATAAAAACACCTCTTGCTTTCTTTTTTTATTTTAAAAATAATTTACTCTTATTTTTTTATAATCTAAATTTTTTATTCACCCCCTTTTCATTAGATTGTCCAGTTACCAGATATTAAATATTAAGAAAGATTATAAACCTCAATTTCTATAATGTCAACCTTTAGGGGGATTTTTTTCACAATTATTAGATTTTTATCTATTTAGCTGGAAAAAGGAAGAGATTTTTATGTTTCGGTATAGATTTGATTTGACTTACAAAATAATGCAGTGATCAGATTAATTTAGGAATAAGTATTAAATGGAAATATATATTTATATAAAAAAATAAAAATCTCATTCCGTAGACAATAGGATAAGAACAAAACAGAGGAAAGAATATAATTAATTAAAAAATTGAAGTTGTTAATAAACTTAATATCTCTGTGCTTTCCCTAACCATCTTCCTTTATAATATGATAATCCAGTGGAGGGAGAGTTTTTATTCTATTTTATCCTGGACAACCTCCACCATTTCCATTGGTATCTTCTTCTGGTCTTTGAATGGTGATTGATTCAATTGCAGAATCCTGATTCCCAAAGTAGTCAGTCACCTTTAAGGATACTGTAATTACTTCCTCACTATCAGTAGAAGCTATTAAATTACAAGGTAATACTTCCGAAAAGACTGCCTCTGTGGATATAATACCAGAGGACAATTGAGGTATATACCATTCATATTGAGCAATACCTAAACAATTATCTGAAGAATCAGAACCATCAAAGGTAACTGTCAAGGGACATTCGCCACTCGCTGGTTCTAAAACAATTTTAGCTATAGGTGGTGTATCATCTACTCCCAATGCTGGTATATCGCTGGCTATTTTAATTTCTAGTGGGTGCCCTGCTCCATCTTTCCCAACCGCATATAAATCACAGGTTACTTCATTAAAGGCTGCATGTGCTTTTACATAATCTACTACTTCTGGAGAATAAAGAAATAATTCAGAAATTTTAGTGGAGGTTCCTGCTACTCCCGGTGCACTGGAAGGTGCAACATAATAACTTAAACCAATATCACTATGAAACAATTTGGTATTACCTCGATAATATTCTAATTCAAAACCTGTGCCTAAAAATTCTACCTGGTTTATAGAAAATAACTCAAAAGTTACACTATTTTTACATTCATTACCTGAATCGTATCCAAAATTTTTTAATCTTATCTGGGCTTGGGGGTCAAATACATTCCAGAGTCCTAAAGAAAACCAACCACATCCCGCTAGCGCAATTATCCAACCAAATAATAAAGTAAGAATTAGTACTTTATAAGAGTTCTTTTTAAGTTTATCTTGCACGGTCATCCCTCCCCTTTGAAAACTAAAATCATATTATCCTAAGAAATACTTGCTAATTTTTTAATATTCTAATAAATGTGCAGTTATCAAGATAATTATCTCAGTCTTTTTATCTTTAGTGTGAGTAAATTTGAAAAATTCACCCAGGATGGGAATCTCCGAAAGAAAAGGAATTTTGCGCATATTTTTAATATCTTCTGAACTAATTAAGCCTCCAATTACTACAGTTTCATCCAGTTTCGCTCTTATAATAACCTTTTCTTCTCGAGAATTAATTACTGGATAACCTTGAATAAGCTCCTCACCTAAGGATTCTACCTTGGGGTTTACAATCATAGTAATAAGTCCATCCGCACTTAAGTGTGGGGTGATAGTCATACTCAATCCTACATCCATATAACGAATAGTTTCCGTTCCTTCTTCGGTTATTTCCCGGATAGGAATCTTAGAGCCAGATAATATCTTAGCCTCTTTACCATCTAAGGTTAAGACCTTGGGATTAGATAAAGTATTGGTTTTCCCTTCCAGTTGTAAAGCCTTTAGAGCAGCTTCAATTAAACCACTTCTCTCAAAGGAGCCTCCCAGGGTAATTTCACCAATACTAAATTGGCCTTCTACTTTTGTATCTCCCGATTTGCTATACCACTTAATCCCTAAATCTTTTTCACTATCCAGGGTAATCTCAATAATTTTTGATTCAATCATTATCTGAGGAGCACGTTTATCTAATCCTTCTAACATCATTTCTATATTCTTTAATTCATCTTCTGAGCCTCGGACGATAATCTCTTTCTGCCGGCTATCAATATTTATCCGGCCTTCTTCGGGAATAATTATACCGAGCATATTCTTTATAGCTTCAATCTCATCATCAAAAATAGCATTGTTTATCTTAAAAGTCCTGGTTTGCAACTGGGAATCAATTTTGGTGATAATCTCAGCTACTTTTTTTATATCTTCTTCGGTTCCAGAAATGATCAGATTGTTTAACCTGGTATCGGCTACAATATTTATTCTGCTCTTCTCCCCTTCTTTTAGATAATTATCTAAAACCCCCTTGGCTTCTTCTGCTGTGGTATTCTTTAGTTCAAATATTTGAGTAATGGGTGATTTGCTTTCTTTTATCTTATCCTTAGGAGCAATATAGATGGTATTCTCCGCGATTTCTAAATAATCTAAACCTTTAATCAACATTATGGCATTTAAGGCTTCTTTAAAGGAAACCTTTTTCGGAAAGTTCAGGGTAATAGTACCACTTACGGAATCATCAGTGATAAGATTAACTTCGGCCATGGCAAATAGAAGATTTAGAATATCCCGTACCTCAGAATCCTTTTTAAAGTTAATCTCCAGTGGCTCCATCTTGCTATCAGCTAAATCTATGGCAGAAATCCTGGGTGGTTCTTCCTTTTCCAGTTTTATGGGTTCACTTTCTACGGGAGTAACAGAAAATACCTGCGCTTCAGGAGCTTTAAATTCTTCATAATCATATACATCGATATAGATTAATTTTTTATTGGCAGAAAATTTTACCTCATAATCTGCTGGTTGAAATAAATCTATAATAAAACTGGTGATGGGAACGGGTTCGCTTTGGAGCTGACCACATCTTACCTGTTTAACCGAGCCCATATTTAAAAGGAGGATGTTTTTAATTAATCCCTCAATACAATAATTCGCCTTCTTTACTTCAATGACTATTCTATGGGGATCGTTGAAACAATTAACCTGGTAATCAGTAATAGCTCCATTGGCTTTAATAGCAAGATGGGTAAAGTTGGGAACCTTTTTATACCAGATATTAGTAAAACAGATATTAGTGGTTTCCGCACTTACCATGCTTATCATAAAGGAAGTCAATAAAAATAATATTAAAATAAAGAATAATGTATTTAATCTTCTAATTTTCTTTGACGGAGAAAAAATATTTCTATCTTTTAGACTATTCATTAGAAGCTTCCTCACCTCCTATTTTCAGGGAAAATTCATAATCATCTACTTCTAATATTACTTCATCTCTTCTTATCTCTTTTACAATGTATTTATCCAGTAAAATGTCATATAATTTAGCAATGAAGGTTTCGCCATCCATTTCTATCATGGCTACCCGATTCTTTTCACTGCCTACTATTCCACTCAATTTGGTTTCGGGAGGTAATTCCGGTTTATATATAGCAATTTGTTCCCACCAGGCCTCTTCTTCTTCAGTGGCTATTTCTGGTTCAGAAGAGGAAGTACTTACCCTCTGAAAAGGATTGCGATAGTTGGGTGGCTCATAAGGTTCATAGACAAAAATATTCTCTTCGTAGGCCTGTTTTCTTTTTTCCATTTCTATATCAAAAGGAGTTTTCTCCGTGACCACCGCTTCCTCTGTTTTCGGGGCAGAGGAGACTGGTGGGGTGGAGACGGTGATTCCTGCTTTGGTAGTAGAAGGAGTAATCCTAGTCCTGACAACTCTCTCCGGAAAGAGAATGGGATACCCTAAATATATAATTGCTCCTGCCAACAATAGTATTAAAAGCAGGATTAATAATCCTTTGTTTCCCCGACCACCTTTAGCGCCCTCTGATTTTTTAAAAATATTTTTAAAAGATATCTTCTTCATCTTTTATGGAGTACCTTCTTTTCTTAAAACATAAGTAAGCATATTGATAGAAATGTTTAATTTATCGGTATCCCTGCCGCCTTTATTTATATTTAAAGACTGCACATCGATAATGCGGGGTAAATTTTCAATGCGGTCCAAATAGCCAATCAGGTCAAAATAATTAGCAGTAAGGTTCATCGATATAGGCATCTTCCCATAGATTCTTTCTTTCTCCCAGGCAATGTTTTGAGGAGTAAAATTAGTAAAATCTACCTTAAATTCATCCATTGTATCCTGAACCATCACCAATAAATCGGGGATTTCTTTTTCTTTAGGAAGCATTACTTCTAAAAAGGATAACTTTTCTTTTAGAGCAGCATATTCTTCTTTTAGAGGACCAAGTCGCGCAGCAATCTGTTTACCTTGCTCAATCTTCTGGGCGGTAGTCTGGATATCTCTATCTAATTGCTCGATTCTCTGCATCCTAGGCTGATAAATATATAAATAATCGAATCCTATAATCAGGATTATAATAAGCAGAATGAGAAATACAACTACGCCCTTTCTTAATTTCATAGTCTAAAAACCTTTCTCTTTTGTATCATTAATGCGTTACCTTCTGAGGTATAAATATTCCGGATAATTTAAAATTTACGATCTCACTCTCCACATTTCTTTCCCGTAGAGTACTCTTACGAACATAAGCCAGTTCGATATTATCAAAGGTTGGTTCATTCTTTAAAGCCACCATATATTTGGCAATTAAATAATTATTATAAGTATTGGCAGTAAAAATAAAGGTCTGATTGGCGCTTAAAGTAATATTATCGATCCAGACCTCATCCAGGATGGAAGCGCTGAACTCACCTAAGATTCGGGATAAACGGGATTGATTATCGATTAGTCCCTGAATAACCGCAATCCGCTCTTCAATAATCTTTTTATCCTTTTCCAGGTCCTTGACTTCCTGGATAATCTTTTCAATAGCGGCTAATTCAGTTTTCATCACGTTTAATTGTTGTTCGCGGGTATCGATTTGAAATTCTAAATAATAATACAAATAGGTGGATCCCAATAATAACAGAGCAAAGAATAAAATGATCAGGAATCTACTAAATCTAAATTTTTCTTTTTCTTTATATTCGATTGGCAATAGGTTAATATTGGCCATCTTTATTACTTACCTTTCTCTTTTGGCTAAACCAATTACGGTGGCGAGAGTTGATTTAATCTTTTTTAATCTTTTTAGATCAAATTCTCCCTCCTCTATACTGATTCCTTTTAAGGGATCACCCACTTTGGTGCTAATCTCAAATTCATTGGTTAAAAACTCCTCTATACCGACTATGTTTGCCCCACCCCCGCAAAGTATAATCTTGCTATATTTTACCTGTTGATTTTGGGTTTTATAATAATTTAACGACTTTCTTACCTCTTTGGCTAACTGGTCTAAAATCTTTAACATAATTCTTTCGCCTTCATTAACCTTTTCTTCTCCGGTTTCAGTCCCTTCAGAGGTAGTAATTAGTTTTATCTCTCTTTTTAGTTTTTCTGCCTCATTGAAAGTTATATTTAAGGATTTAGCAATTGCTTTGGTAATATCATTTCCTCCAATTAGAATATCCCGGGCAAACTTTAAATTACCTTTCTCCGCCAGGGTAAGGATAGTGGTACTCGCTCCCATAGAGAGGATGACCTCAGTAATCGATTCTACATTCTCTTTTTCTTTAGTTTCTTTATCTTTCTCTTTCTCCTTCTCCTTGCTCTCTTCTTTATTCAGATAAAGATCAAAAGCCCGGATATTGGCAGCAGAACTTATATCCACGATCTTGGGAATTATTCTTGCTTTTTTTAAGACATCCATATAAGGCTGTATCACCGTTTTAGGCACTGCGACCAGCAGAACCTTCATCATTAGGTTTCCATCTTTTTCTACAAATTCTTCAATCTGTTCAGCATCAATTACTGCTTCATCGAGATTATAAGGGACATACTTGGGTGCTTCCCAGAGGACTCCTGGTAATATCTCTTTTTCTTCCATCTGGGGAAGAATAATTTCCCGGATGATTAACTTTTGTCCGGTAATGGCAATAATCGCCCGATTATCTTTTATTCTAATTTTACTTAATAAATCCGATAAAGCATCGGCAACGACAATGGGATTTAAAATCTCCCCATTGGCAATAGCACCTTCCGGACTCATAGTAGTTCCAAAGCTATCCAGTTCATAACCATCACTAACCTTATTTAATTTTAATACTTTAATCGAGCGAGCTCCAAAATCAATAGCAAACATCTTTGCTCCTTATCTCATTCCAAGATCTTCTATAAAATATTACTGATAAATTTATCTAAAAGTTACCATTATCTTTTAAATAATTATCATTAATACATATACTTTTAAAAATTTACTTCAAAAGCTATTAAAACTCCTTCTTTTTTGGAAAAAAATTATCAATCATATACTTCTTGCCAGGATACTTTTTTCCATACCGGAACACCGGTACCCGGAACAGGGGTATCTATTAAATCTGTATCGTAATAAACATTCATAGAACCCCCACCCCCGTGAAAAACTCCGTCATCGGCGTATACTGCCCCTTTCTGGATATTAATATTACCATTCAGGGTAAAATCACTTTCCGTGTAAATGACACCCTCACCATGTACGTTTCCACCAATTACTATTTCTCCTTTAGACACTAAGGATAAGGGATTAGTATATCCCTCTGATTTTTCGAGATATACATTAGATGAACCCCTAACCGTAATAGTCCCGGTGGCAAAGATAGCTCCATCAATAATATGCAATTCCGAACAAGGGGGTTTTATTAACACATTACCGTTAATATAATGAATGCCATAGATATTACCTGAAGAATCAAAGGTTACATCACCGGAATAATTATGGTTATGAATATTACCATCTTCATCGATCATCTGGTCTTTGGATTGGTTTTCATAATATTCCCAATCAATACGAGGGAACTCCTGATAAGGCGTTCCCCCGGTACCAAAATTAGTAGTACCGGTGGCAGTGGCGGTGCCGTACTCTAAGTTAATGGTTCCATTATTGGTCAAATCACCATTGGAGTGAATATTACCGTGAAAACTTACTCCTCCATCTAATTCCATATTTCCATCGGTAAGCACAGCGTAATCGAAAAATAAATTAGGCGCTTTGGCTATTCCTTTCTTACATTTTACTTCGATTTTTCGCCTTCCTTTATCATATTCTCCGCTTCCGGTTACCCGTCCATCAGATAAAATTACTATATTATCAGAGTTTCCAGTGATGCTCACTTGATAATATTCTCTTGAGTTTAGATCATGACGATAGGCTTCAGGCCGCCAATCCAGTCCTTGCCCTCCGCTATTTACCGGTGTATTCAATAACAATAAAACCTCATCAATCCCGGTTTCGGCAATATAAAAAGCCCGGGTAGATTCTCTTTGCAGGGTAGATAACTTGGTATCATTGTTGGTTATAGTTAGTAAAGCTACTCCCAGGGTAACCAACACAAAGACAAAGATTAAAGTAGTTAATAAAGCCATACCTTTCTGATTTTTTATAAAAGAATATGTTTTATTATTAATATACTTATTTAACATATTTACCACTCCTTTAAATTGAACAATCTTTATATTATTCAATTTATCCTAACTGATTAAGCAATATTGCTTCTGGTAAAAATTTATAAATTATAATTTCTTAAATTCACTTCGGTATTTAAAGAGATATCGGGCTTATCATCATTATCCACATCCACTTCCAATAAGATATGAATCTTGGAACCATCCGAAGGAGTAAAGACCAATGCACTGACACTATTTAATAAATTATTAGTGACCGAATTGGTTTCTCTTTGCATTATATTACCCGATAATTTATAAGTTACTGCATTCTTACCGAAGGAGGAGGGATAATCAATAGTAATAGAATCATTTCCTCCCCCAATAGTATAACTTCTGCCCTCTCTGATTTCTCTGACCATAAAATCCATAGCCTGGCGGGCATTGCGCTGGGCAGAAAGCTGGGATTGTCCGGAAATCCAGGAGCGAGCTCCCCCGGTAAAAAAGGTTACCAATCCTAAAACAATCAAGCTTAAAACCACTACCACTACCATTAATTCAATTAAGCTGAATCCCTTTAAATTATTTCTCCAGGACTTTTTTCTCAAATTTTCTCCCTCTATGATTAATCAATTTTCAAATATACAGTTGTTATCATTTAAATTCATCAAAAATGATTAGGGTGATACCGGTAATTCTATTATATATATTCCGGATATCGGAGGATAGAAAGTTATCGTAATGGGAAATTTATTATCCACAGACATATCTTGTTTAAAAGATAATAATATAGAATTTTCCCCGCTTAATAGAGTAGTATCACTTATATCCAGTAAATCTCCGCTTTTTTGGGCACCATCCCAGACTACCGATTCATTGATAAGGATTTGATTAATTCTTTCCGAACCAGTTTTGTATTTCCAGGATATCATCATTTCATCCACAGTAATATATTCTCCGGTTGCTTTAACCTTAAAACTAACCATCTTTTTATCCTCATCTTCGTACTGTACTGTTCCTTCCACCAGAGTTAAAGTAGTCTCTTCATAAAATTCTATGCTAACTTCTTCTGGGACTAAAGGCAAATTTTCGGGTGGTGATTCTACGGTTACAGCAGCTATTCCCTCTTCATCAGCGGAAAGCTTTATAGTAGCCTGACCATCAGTAATCGCCTGGGGATTACTGCCCATGAAATTCCCCCAGGTGGTAGAGAATTGAATATTACCGGAATAATTTTCTATAGTAATGTTATCTTCATCACAAACGGTAGCAGTAATAGTGGAAAAGGCAATTCCATCCGCCTTAACCACTTGGGGATTCGCTTTTAAATTAATATGGTGAACTGTACCATAGAATTTTACTTCTATGCCCTCCTCGGGGATAGATTTTAAGCTATCGGTAGTGGACACGGTAATCTGGGCTACACCTGAGTCTCCGGAAGATAATTTAATGGTAGCAATACCATTAGAAAAAGAATAATCACTTAAACTACCCAGATCGGTATGAAAGGTAATGGCGCCAGAATAGTTTCTAACAATATTACCACTTATATCATATACAATTCCCGTTATGGTAGAAGTCCCGCCTACGTGCAATATTTCTGGACTGGCAGATAATTTTATATGATCCGGAACTAAAGAAGAAATAACTATTAGAGTAATTGAGGCATCAGGTAATCCTCCTCCGCTGGCGGTAATCTTTGCCGTTCCGGTGGTAGTTTGTCCAGAAAATGTAGTAGTTTGGCTAATACCTCCCGTTTCCGATACTGGGAAAATAAGTAAGCCATCGGCAATATTTCCCCCGGTATCATTCTCGGTCACTACTAAGGAAATGTTCAGGGATTCATCAAAGGGGCTGGTAATATATCCATTCAAATCTAAAAGACTTACACTTATAGTGGAACCACCAGCATCATCAAGATAAAGGGGATTAGGATTAGCAGTGATAGAGATAGATACGGGTGGACCTAAAAAGACTACACTGGTGGCAGCACTTTCTAAATTAAGAGCAGTAGCTACCACATTAGCTGGACCGGGATTACCGGTAGAGAGAAGGTTTAGGGTAACAGTTGCCGCCTCAGAGCTTCCACTATCCCAGGGTATAGTAATATTATAAAGCGAAGAACCATCTTCGAATTTACCTTCTCCGGAAGCACTAAAAGTAATCACTACATCGTTAAAAATATTATCTTTAGTTAAAATATCTCCTGCTGCATTGATTAAAGAAGCAGTGAGGGTCGAATAATTACTCTCCTTGGCTTTAAGGCTTTGGGGAGCAGCCTCCAGGATTATCTTGGCTGGTCCATCAGTAATTTTTATGGTAATAGTATCGGATACAGTCTCCTCTTTCTCTGGTAAATATACCGCAGCCTGGATATTTTGAAGCACAAAGTAATTTTCGGTGGGTGAATCATCCGGATCAAAGGTCCCCAGGGAACAAAAAGTTACACCTGCTTTACCTTCTACTGGGGTTACCAAAATTACCGATGATCCATCGGAAAACTCTCCATATTTATCGGCAGAAATCAAGGTAAAAGTTATATCCCCTTCTCCAGGTTTCTTCCCCCAATCGCTAACCGTATTTCCATTTATATCTTTAATTACGGCAAATATCTCTGTAGAAGCATAAGGTGAAGAAGTAGGGGTATTCAAAATACTATAGGATTCAGCAAAAAGAACAATTTTAAAGGCTTCCGAAGCATAAAATTCTACATAATTTATAGATAAGGAGCTATCTACTTTTTTGGTATTTCCGTTCCTATCTATCCAGGTAACCATACTATATACTTTTTTTAAGTTAGGACCCTGCTCGGTGAGGATTACATCAATTCGAAAATCCTTATTCCCATCGGTAACTTTATAGGAGGTGGTAGCAATTTTTTCAAAATCCATATTTTTTACATCTTCCATTGCTTCCTGAAGATAATTAGTGGCTACCGTTCTATCACGAGCATCAGCCATTCCTAAGAATCCAGTACTGTAGGCATAAAAGATTCCAAAAATAGCAAAGGCTAAAATGGCAATTGCTACCATCAATTCAATTAAGGAGAAACCTTGCTGGGATAATTTTTTATTTTTTATTAACATGGTTATCACCACCGCTTAGAAAGCTATTAAATAGTATATAGCATCTAGTATATAGTATATAGTATATTTTGTATATTAAAGTTATTAAAATTTTAAATATTTTTAGTTTTATTTCAATTTATAATTTTTTTATTAATTGATTAATCATCCGGCTAATATATTTTATTCGACTAATATATTTTATTTTTCGGGAGGCTCGGTGCTCACTCTTACCCGGGCGGTTACCGGAGTCATAATTATATAGAGAGCCTTCCCTCTTTTGTTTTTTAAAGTAACTGTTCCTCCCATACTGGGAGTTCCATTAGGATAGAAATATACCTGATGGTCGGTAAAATTAGTACTGAATAGGTCTATCCCCTCTAAGATAATATCCTGAATTAATTCAGTTTGTCGATATATTCTATATCGGTCCAGCGTAGGCCAGAACTGAATCTTATAGTATACTCCTTGATAAAAAGCCATAGATTGAGTTTCTTTTAAGCCGGCACTTAATATCCCGGCAGTAGTATTTAGCTTATTCCACTGGATTAAATTATCCATCCCGCTTATTCCCAGTCCCAGCAATAAGGCAATGATACTTACTACTACCATTAATTCAATAAGGGTATAACCTTTATAATAACTCTTGTTCCTTTTCATGCCATATCTTCCTATTATTATGTGTTGATTATACTCTAATAATTTTTTTGTTTTCCCGTGATAATAATAAGAATGATAATCAGAGCAACGGTTTATGGCTTTTAAATATTAAATTGACAAATACCAGTTAAGAATGTTTTCTCCCCAGAAGATGCTGATTAAAGAACCTAAAATAATAAAAGGTCCAAAAGGAACTGCCTCTTCTTTATTTTTAATCCTGGACAAAATAAGGATGATTCCCCAGATAGCTCCCCCCAGAAATCCTAAAAAAAGAGAAAGCAGTATATATTTCCACCCCAGGAAGGCACCAATCATAGAGGCTAGTTTAACATCTCCACCCCCCATAGCTTCCTTTTTAAATATCCAGGAACCGAATAGGGCAATCAGCAAGATTGCCCCGCCACCTACTAATATTCCCAGGACTGACTCCATCACCGAGATATAATTTACCAAAAAACTTAAAATAAATCCTATAATTATCCCGGGGAGGGAAATCCCATCTGGGATAATCTCCTCTCTAAAATCAATAAAGGCAATAATAATTAGTACGGATGATAAAGCCATATATACTGAAGTCTGAATACTTAAACCATACTTTAAATAAAGGAGTAAATATATTATGGCATTTAAAGACTCTACTATCGGATACTGGAGAGAGATCTTACTTCTACAATTGCGGCATCTGCCTTTCAGTAAGAAGTAGCTTAATAGAGGTATATTATCTACCGGAGTAATCCGGGCATTACATTGAGGGCAATGAGATTCGGGATAGACTATCGATTCTTTCCTGGGTATCCGATAGATACATACATTATTAAAACTTCCTACTATAAGACCGAGAATGAAAATTAGAATAGTGTTTAGGCCATAATCCATTTATTCTCCTGTCTTTTATTTTATTACCATATTTAAATTTAATAGTTTACCATCAGGACCAATACCATCAATGATAAAGGTATCAATATTATTAAACTTTACCACCACATCACCGGGAGTGCTAAAACCATTAGCGGTTTGCATTCCTCTGGTAATAGGATTCTGGATATTTAAGGCTTTAATCAGCTCATCCATATTATTCCAGATAATTACCGGATGCTTACTGATTAATTCTGACCTGATTTCTTTTTCTACCGACTCGATATTGGATTGGATAAGTCTTATTTCATTCTGCTCCACATACCAGTTATAGAGTTTAGGACCATATATTATAGCTGCCCCAATTATCACTATCCAGATAATCAGGGTTAGTATTACTATACCTCGTCTATTATAAAACATCTTTCTCGACCTCATCTTTAGTCTTCTAAAAGATCCTCTTTCCTGGTTTTTTCTTCTCTTTTTTTCATCCGGGTCAATTTCTCTTTAATCGCTTCAGTGATAAAATGATTAATCAAAATCCCGTGGGATTTACAATAAACCTTCAAATCTTCAATTACTTTTTCTGGTATTCTACTACCTAATAATTTCTTTTTGATGATCATCATCATTAACCTCTGTTAGCTAATGTTAACACAAGTTAATTCATTTGTCAAAAATATTCTAATTTTAATCCTTATTTTCAGGTTAATTTTTTCCTATCTTTTAATCTGGATAAAAAAACCTGATTATCATTCATAGCTCTAATTTATTTCTATAAATATTACCAATCTCCTCTTCTATTTCTTTTTGCAGAGGATGGCCTTCGGGGACTAAAGACAGTGCCTTTAGAAAATACTCTAAAGCCCTATCCGTCATCCCCTTCTTTTGATAAGCAATCCCCAGATTATGGAATAAAATATACCGGTTAGCAAAATCTGGCTCAATTTCTAAAATCTTCTGCCAATTTTCGATGGTTTCAATATACCTTTCCTGTATAAAATAAAGATATCCCAATTCGTAATAGGCTTTAGTAAATTCCGGCATCAGATAGAGGGCATATTTGAATTCCTCCTCCGCCTGAGAAAGTAATCCAGCCTGGCGATAGACTAAACCAAGATTATAAAAGGTATTTACCTCAGTGATATAATGCTTTGCTTGGGTTAGAAAATATTCTGCTTTTTCATAATTATGCAAAGTGTAATAAGTTCCTCCAAGGGCATGCAAATTTTTTCCGTCATAGGGATTAAGTTGATATGCCCTTTCAAAATTTTCTAAAGCCATTTCATAATTACTATCAACAGTATGTCTTAGACCTCTAAAATAAAGTAATTCAGCATAGTATGGTTTGATTACCAGAAAATTAAGTAAATAAAAGGAAAGGGGCACTAAAATTATTGCTAATAAACCTTTAATTCCCTTAGTAAAATATAAATTAGCATTTTTTATACATCTTTCTTGATTATTAGTATTGCTTTCTAAATTACTTCTTTCTGACCTTTCCATATGGTTACAAAAAGCGATGGTTAATCCAGAAAGACCAGCAAAAGTCATTCCCAAAACTGGAACATGAA
>Ga0067045_1000127_pt1 | contig 14825 bp, 10 predicted proteins | sample TerdegcTABiofilm_FD_59184 | JGI IMG/M metagenome (GOLD analysis project Ga0067045, IMG submission 59184) | Combined Assembly of (Gp0054472, Gp0054536) Wastewater bioreactor microbial communities from Singapore -Terephthalate degrading...
ATGTTTCCCCGGTATTTTTGAAAAAGGAGAACAGGATCGAGGCTCTTTCCATGGTCATGGTCCTGTGCCTGTTTGTGTATTCCGTTGCGGAGTGGCTGTTGCGGTCGAGGCTGAAAACGGCAGGAAAGAGGGTGATGAACCAGCTGAAGAAACCTATCCAGAATCCGACGATGAAGTGGATCTTCATGCTGTTTATGAAACCTGCAGAGGTCACTATCTCGATGAATTCACAGATTCAGCGGTTTATTGTGAATCTGGACGATGTGGTGACTGAAATTCTTGGGGTGATGGGGCCNGCCTGTGAAAAATATTATTTTTTGAGGGAGACATGCGAAATGTAGGATTAAATATATAAATTCTTCGAAGTTACCTGTATAGTGGTATCTATGGGGAGAATTCTGATAGTGGATGATACTCTCTTCATGCGCNCTCTCCTGAAGAATATCCTCTTCTCCGGGGGGCATGACATCGTCGGTGAAGCTGGCGATGGAGACGAGGCCATTGCCAAGTACCAGGAACTCAAGCCGGACCTTGTCACCATGGATGTCGTCATGCCCAAGGTCAACGGAATCGAGGCTCTCAAGGNAATCCGGGCAATNGACCCCAATGCAAAGGTGGTCATGTGTACAGCCGTAGGACANGAGCAGATGGTCAAGCTCGCAATNAAAACGGGTGCGCGGGGATATATCGTCAAGCCCTTCCAGGCTCCCAAGGTCCTCGAAGAGATAAACAATGTACTGAGTTCATGAGANGATGATCNGGGTTCTGGTCGTTGATGATTCCCTGTTCATGAGGACGATGATCAGGGACATGCTGGAAAAAGACCCCGAGATCGAGGTCGTTGCCACCGCAATAGACGGCANGGATGCCCTCAAAAAGATCGATGAGCATGCACCCGATGTCATGACCCTCGACATCGAGATGCCNNGGATGAACGGTCTTGAAGTCCTCAAAAGACTTGCACAGGCACCATCCCGTCCNAAGATCCTGATGCTCTCNTCTCTGACTTCCGAAGGTGCAGAGATGACACGTGCTGCCATGATGCTNGGNGCCGATGATTTCATGCTCAAGCCCCGGGACACGAGCGCCGTGAGAGGCATCAGCCGGGAGCTCATCGAAAAGATCCATAACCTTGTCAGGATAGCCTACGTCAGGAGGGTGGAAAGACCCCAGGAGATCCTNGCAGACAGGCTCGTTGCCATCGGAGCATCAGCGGGAGGCCCTCCCATGCTCGATATCCTCCTCTCCTCGTTTGAGTCCCCCTTGCCAGCTGCAGTGGTCATCACCCAGCACATGCCCGAGGGTGGATTTACTGCGTCCCTTGCGACCCGCCTCAACAGGATCTCCCCAATGCCGGTCAAAGAGACAGAGAGCGGCGATATTCTCCGGCATGGGTGCGTCTACATATCGAAGGGCGGGTACCACACTGTGATAGCAGCACATATCGGGGATAATGGGGAAAAGGGAGGGAGGATTATCCATTCGCAGTCGCCACCTGTCCACAGTGTGCGCCCCGCCGTCGACAGGACCTTTGTCTCTGCTGCAAATACCTTTGGCAACCGGGTNGTNTCCGTCATCCTCTCCGGCATGGGGACAGACGGCGGGGAAGGCATGGCNGCAGTCAAGCAGNAGGGCGGGAAAACCATTGTCTGCCGTGAAGAAGACTGCCTCGTCTATGGGATGGCCCGTGCTGCCCTTTCCCGCAACTGCGTGGACAGGGTTCTCCCGCTCAGCCAGATTGGAAAGGAGCTTCAGAGGATTGTGACAGGGATGGTGAACTGAAAGCTTATGTCGGAACTTGACGCTTACAGGTCCCTCTACGTTGCAGAGTCGCGGGAGAACCACGAGAACATCGTGAAAAACCTCCTCCTGCTGGAGACCGAGGCATCTTCGGAGACCGCGATTGCAGAGATTTTCCGGTCAGCCCACTCCCTCAAGGGAATGTCGGCTTCGATGGACTTCAAGGGGATGGAGCGCCTCTGCCACGCCATGGAAGATGTCTTCCAGGAGATTCGTAATGGAAAGCTTGCCGTTACCCGCGAACTCATGGACCTTCTCCTTGTTGCGTCGGACCAGATCGAGGCGATGCTCGATGACATCGAGTGCGGGGGGGCGGGTATCCCGCAGAACCTCGACGAACTGGAACGGGACTTGAAGAGGTGGATAGGAGGAGGAAAAGCCGGCCGGGAGATCGCCCCGCCCGCAACTTCCGTTGCTGAAGAGTGTGTACCTGCACCGGCAGAGTCCCTGGAAAGACTCCCCGGTGCCTCCCGGTATTCCATCGCAATCCATCTCAAGGAGACCTGCGATAACCCCAACCTCCGGGCCATGATCATTCTCCAGAACCTCGAGGGAGTCGGAACCATCCTGAAGGTGACCCCCGACCGCTCCACNGTCGAGGACGGGGATTTCGGCCGCAGTTTCGAGGTCGAGATCACGAGCGATGCAGGAATCGATGCGCTCCGGACGATCGCATCTACCACCGATGTCCTTTCTGCCGTTGTAACAGACAAAGAGGGGGCCCAACCCTCCCATCCTCCCCCGCCCCCTGCAGTACAAAAAACCGAGATTCCTGAGGGAGAGGAGAAAAGAACCGTCAGGCAACCTGAAAGGGGGGATAAAGGCCGCGAGGTCAAGAACATCAGGGTGGACATCTCACGGCTTGATTCGATGATGAACCTTGTCGAAGACCTCGTCATCAACAGGGGACGGATCACCGAAATTGCCCGCGAACACCAGATCAAGGAACTGGACGAGACTCTCGGGATGATCGGCAGATCAGTCTCCGACCTGCAGGCCCTGATGATGGATATCCGGATGATCCCCCTCTCCCTCATCTTCAACAGGTTCCCAAGGACTGTGAGGGACATTGCAAACAGGGAAGGAAAAGAGGTTGAGTTCATCGTGGAGGGAGGAGACACGGAGCTTGACAGGAGCGTCATGGACGGCCTCAATGACCCGCTCCTCCATCTAATCCGGAACGCTATCGACCACGGCATAGAACGACCCGAGGTCCGGGAAGCTGCAGGCAAGCCAAGGAAGGGAACACTCCTCCTCTCCGCACGGAGAGACCGCGATAATGTCATCATTACGATCAGGGATGACGGGCAGGGCATCCATGCAGAGAAGGTCAGGAGAAAGGCAATCGAAAAGGGCCTTATCACACCGGAGGAGGCAGAGACCCTGACCCGCGAGGAGATCATCGACTTCCTCTTCCACCCGGGATTCAGCACTGCGGAGAAGATCACGGACATCAGCGGGAGGGGTGTTGGTCTCGACGTCGTCCGCACGACTCTTGAATCGCTCCACGGGACGATCAAGGTCGAATCCCGGGAGGGAGAGGGGACGACGTTTGAGCTCCTCCTCCCTCCCACGATGGCGATCGTCAACGTGATGATGGTCCGGATCAACGGGCGGAGGTGCGCCATTCCCATCCACAACGTCGTGGAGGTGGCCGGTATCGTCCCGGAAAACATCCACACCATCGGTGGCCGGGAGAAGATACTCCTGCGAGACGAGGTGATGCCGCTCGACCGGCTCGATGACATGTTCGGGCGATCTCCCGCATCCGAGATCCTCGTCGTCCTCCAGCACCAGCACAGGAAGAGAACCATTGCAGTCGATGAGATCGAGGGACAGCAGGAGGTCGTCATCAAGCCACTCTCGAAAGTGGTGGGGATGGTCCGGGGTATCTCGGGCGTTACCATACCCGGCGATGGCGAGGTTGTCCCGGTCCTCGACGTCAGCTCCATCATCAGGGAGCCATAAAAAAGGAGAAAGAAAAATGCTCAACAGCCAGCAATCGGATGCCCTGAGGGAACTTGGGAATATTGGCGCGGCCCATGCCGCAACGACACTCTCCACGATGCTGATGACCAACATCGAGATGGAAGTGCCCGAGATCAACGTGGTCGACATCGGAAAGATCCATGAACACGTAAGCGACGAACCTGCGGCCCTTGTCATCTTCCACATTACAGGAGAGGTCTCCGGCGGTGGCTACGTGCTCCTGCATATCCCGAAACACTCGGTCGTCCGGCTGACAAACGCGATGCTCGGGATGACTGAACTCGAGAGAGACCTGACTGAAATGGACCAGAGTGCCCTGCTCGAGATAGGAAATATCATGGTATCTGCCTTTCTCGATGCAACGGCGACTCTTCTCTCCATCGTCATGCTCCCCTCTCCCCCGTCACTCATCATCGATATGCCCCATGCAGCATTCGAGTCCATCCTTGCAGCACAGGACTATTCCCAGATCGACCAGGTCGTTATCTTCAGGACAGAGCTCCGTAGTGATCAATACAAGATCAAAAGCAATCTCTTTCTTCTGCCCAACAAGCCGATGCTGGATGAGATACTCATGATGCTCGAGAACCTGATGAAGTAACGGAAAAGAAGAATGCTGCCCCCTGAAGGAGAGATCGTGATGGTCGGGATCGGCGAATACCATATCGGTAGATCCCCCATGTCCTCCATCGGTCTTGGTTCCTGCATAGGCCTCGTGATCCACGATCCAGAGAAAGACATTGGAGGACTTGCCCACATCATGCTCCCCGATTCACAGGGGCGAAAGGATCGGCCGGCAAAATACGCCGATACCGCAGTTGAGTTTCTCGTCGGAGAGATCAAACGGCATGGATCGAGAACGGACGGCCTCGTTTCCAAGCTTGTCGGGGGTGCGTCCATGTTCCAGTCATTCTCCGGCAACCTCAACATCGGGGACAGGAACATCGAGGCAGTCAGGGTACAGCTCAAGAAATTCAATGTAAGGATCGTTGCAGAGGAGACCGGTGGCGTCCAGGGGAGAACAATTGTCTATTATCCCCTGGAAAAAGGGAAGGTCAGCGTGAAGACGGCGGACGGGACATTGAAATTCATTTAAACCCTGTTCGTGATAAAGACAGCAGCTGCAATCACGGTCGTCCAGAGTCCGTTCTTGTCACCCTGCGCTGACTGGCAAATCTGCGTGGTTTTAATGATTTTACCGCTTGCCTTGTAGATCTGTTCCCTCTCCTGCCAGGCCTTGTTGATATCGAACTCGATGCCGAGGGTCGTTGCAAGCATCGTGGCCGCAAGGTCTTCCGCGTAATCTCCCGTCTTTTCTGCCGTCTCCCCATAAGCATGGTGTTCCGAGAGGTATCCGTACTCGTTGGCATCTTTGGGCAATGCAAGCCCTATTGCCGCTGATATGAGGCGGTTGGGTTCATTTGTCTCATTCTTTGCCATCACGCAGTAGGTGATCTCTCCCGGTTCGAGCATCCGGCACCCCTCCTCGACGGAGACTATCCTGCAGTTGGGGGGAAAGATGCTCGATACATAGACGAGGTTGAACTTCTCGATTCCTGCCTTGCGCAGCGCAAGCTCAAAGGAGGCAAGCCTGTCCCTGTGAACACCCACCCCCTTTGTAAAAAACACCCTGCTTGGAACGGCCATATTGGAGATATTATGGTATTTTACATTCTTTAATTTTTTTATTTTCAAAAAAAATCTTTTAATACCTTTAATTTTTGATTTTAGCTCTGATATCGTGGATTTATTTTTTCATGAACACATTATGGGGTTCTTCATATTATAAGTAGACTAATACCAGAGATAAACTATGCCTGCGTTATTTAAAATTTATCCCTTCCATTTTTTCTTCTTCGAATGGGTTCTGCTCTATCATTGTGTGCATCCGTGGTTTCCTTTCAAGCTGCCATGAATGGGCAGGACACGTCCTTTTGGATAAAAGAAAATGTGTGATGGTTCCTTTTTCGGGGGATCTGGTGTTTTTTTATTTTCTGAACCTATCACCACTGCCTTTACTGTTATATGATTTCTCTGAAAACCCGGTTAGATGATTCGATCCCATCAAATACTCCTATGGTCTCATGGAATATCGGCTGAATTTTTTGTTTTTTATCATTGGAAAATTGATAAATATATATTCGAAAAAAAAATAGAACCATGAACAAATTTCAAAAATTATTGGAAGTGTTTTATCCTCTCATTATTACCTTCGGACTAACTTTATGGCTGATTTATGAGACCTACAGGGAGATCGTTGACATCAACTGGGGTCATTTTGCCTATTCTGTCGACGATGCCTATATTATCCTTGCAATGGCGAAAAATTTTGCCAATCATGGCATATGGGGCATATCGCCTTTTGAGATTGCATCCGCATCTTCAACAATACTTTACACTTTGTCCATCTCTGCGATTTACAAAATAACAGGCACCCTCGAATTTTTGCCTCTTATTTTGAACATATCATTCACACTGATATTTCTCGGGATGAGTTACTGGATTTTGAGATCGTCAAAGGTTCCAAACATATTGAATGTAATCGCCCTGATCCTAATACTGTTTGTTACTCCCCTAATCACCTTGATTTTCATCGGGATGGAGCATATATTGCATATCATCACGTCCCTTCTGGTCCTTTACCTGGGTTCCAGAGTGATATGCGAAGATACCCTCAAGAAATATGAACTGGTATCGTTTTATATCGCAGGTGCTATCCTGCCTCTTGTCAGATATGAGGGGTTTTTTCTTATTCTTCCAATCTTTCTTCTGATTCTCGCACGGCGAAAGTTTAAAACTGGTATTATATTCCTGATCAGTTGTATCATTCCCATTGGGATATTCGGTGTTGTTTCACTGGCTTACGGGCAGCTCTTTCTTCCCAACTCAGTATATGTAAAAAGCGGCATTTCTTCATTCTCCATTCCGGTTTTGCTGGAAAAACTCGGGATCCTGTTCCCGAAATTATACTTTGTCCTTCCAATTCTGCTTATTTTTATCATAATGGGAATACTCTTTCTTCTTGCTCTTTATCATAAAAAGAGGTTATTCTGGAACTCCGGGGCTATTTTCCTCCTCCTGGCTTTAACGACCGCCCTGTTTCATGTCTGGGTCGGCCAGATAGGAATGTTCTTCCGCTATGACGCATATTTACATCCCCTCGTCATTTTAGGTATTTTCATTAATCTGCCGGAATTATTCCCCTCGCTGAAAAGTTCATCTGAAAGAAAGCCAGATGATAAGAGTCCTGATAAAAAAGTCACAAATACAGGAGGGAAAATAAGACTTAATGCATACAGGAAATCAGGAGGCAAAGACGTTAATAACAGGACCAGGATCTCTCGATATACCATTTATTTTGCTTTTTTTGTTTTTCTATTCCTTTTGGCAATTCCCGGCATCTCTCCGATCGTCCGGGTCAATTCTGTCTTGTATACCCCTCTTGCCACCCACAACATCTATGAGCAGCAGTATCAGATGGGGTTGTTTATCAGTGAATATTACCAGAACGAGACCATATTCCTGAATGATATCGGTGCCCCGACATTTCTGGCAGATATTCACCTGATCGATAGAAATGGTCTTGGCACGACAGAGGTAGCCAGGAATTACGTGGTAAGGAACTCCTCATTTAATTTATATGAATATGCACGTGCCAGAGGGGCAAAGATCGCAATCATATACGACTCCGATCCCGGAACTGTAGACCCTGAATGGATCTTCACTGGCAGGTGGACAATTCGCAACAATGTGATATGTTACAGGGATTCGGTGGGCATCTATGCAATTTATCCCGAGGAGCAGGAGAGGCTCATTCTCAACCTAAAACAATTTTCCGGAAAATTGCCACGGGATGTGATACAATCAGGACCCTATATGGAGGTCTGATCGCCCGGAATTCATGAATTATAATAAAAAATGAATTATTTATTTCTATTATCACCTTATCCAATGAAGTCTAAACACCATGTAAAATACCATATGAAAATCATCTTCCTGAAACCAGGAAATTAATTCTCCCGTGCATTGCCATTTGCCTTGCATTCTTTTCCAGCCATTCGAGCGCATCGAGTTCTGGATTCGCCGCAATGATATCCCCGGTGACCACATAGAATAAATTTTGGGTCTGATGCATCGTCTCAATCTCCTGCAGCTCTTTTGCCCTCGTCGCTCCGTACTCGATCGTGCCATCGGTCGCGTTATCATAGTAATAATCAAGCGGAAAGCGAATATATTCCGGTACCACAACCACCACATCCCCTGCCTGAGTGCTCTCTCCAAGGATACCTGCGAACCCGCGCCAGTCGTCCTTTTGAGGTGAGGTATAATCCATCGATAAAATGGGCAAATTTACAAGAAAGATGAGTGCTATGGAACAAATCAGGATATGACTCATCCTTGCACGCTGATTGAGGAGCCTGACAGAGAGCGAGATTCCAAGGAAAAAGGCAGGCAGCAGGTAGATGAGGTATCGTGGCATCATCGGCATAATGTGCGAGAGGGGGAGGCTTGCAGCGAATGGAAGGAACAGCAGGCCAACCAGCAGGAGGGCATACCGGGGACGGTGGAGAAACAGGATCGATACGCCCGCAAAGAAGAGAACCAGGAAGCATGCCATGAGCAGCGGGTTGTAGCCCGACATCTGGAGTAGTGTCTCGTATAAAAGAGAGATGCCCTGGTAGCCCCAGGTGGGCGGTGCAGCGCTCCTCGCCGCGAATAGCGGGTATATGATAGTAAGCAGGGGCAAAGATGCAAGGATGAAGACTCCGAGTGACAGAAAGATCTTTTTCATTCTTTCGAGGGAGAATGGGCGTTCAATGACTGGAAACATAATTCCGAAGAGGAACAGCACCCCCAGGGGAACGAGCACGTAAAAATGCACCCAGAAGGCAATTGCGCCGAATAGACCGAAGAGCCCCCAATCCTTCGTTTTCCAATCCTTCGTGCCTCTGATAAAGAACAGCAATGCAAGGGAGAAGAAGAGAAGCATCATGGAATATGCCCTCGCCTCCTGTGAATAGAAGAGATGGAACGGTGAGAATGCAAGGAACGCTGCTGCAATGATACCCACATTTCTGTCAACAAGCTCCTTGCCGAGCAGGTAGAAGAGAGGAATCGTTACTATACCACAGATCGCCGGGGCGAAACGAAGAATGAACTCGTTATCCCCAAAAGAGAGCATCAATCTCTCTATCCAGTAAAAGAGCGGTGGATTTACCTCGCCTCCTGCAACCATACCCCATGTCTCCAGGAACGGGCGGATCGCGAAGTCGTGCGTGACCGCTTCGTCAAGCCAGAGGGAGTTATACCCGAGGTTATAAAAGCGGAGGAGAGCACCTGAGAGGGTGAGAAACAGGAGAAGTTGTGCATACCTGCTCCGGGTCAAAACCATTGCGGCATTTTTAAGAGAGAGATCTGACAGGGAAAGGGACGGTATTCCCGCATCCCGATCCATATCCTCTGTGAATTCAATTTCTTTTTTCTCTTTCCCCGCCTTTGCACCCTCGCCAGTTCTGTCCTCGTGTTCCTCACTCACCCGGATTACCCTTTTCTTTCCCTGTTTCCTGTTTCTTTCTTCCCTGGATCCCATTGAATTTCAAACAGATGTGCGCACAGGAATAGATTATTATATCGGAAAATTCCTGGCTACCGGGGCTACACATCCTCGTTTTCCAGTTTTTTTAGTCTCATCTTTTCTGGAGTCATCCAAAAAACCAATGATAAATCAAGGTTCATCAACGGAATAACGAGAAAAAAAAAGGCCCTGGTCATTTGCAGGAAATTGACTGCTGAACGGGTGAGTGAATGAATCCAGTATCAATCTGTAGGATGAGAGAGAGACAGACTTCGGGAATAGTATCATCAGTATTATTATTCTCATGAGGATTGGAGGTAATTCTCCCGGCGTCAGAGACAAATATATTCCACCAGATAATCACCAGAAACACGAAAGAATCAGACTGCATGACACGGGATGAGTCTCTCCCCACTCCACCCTGTCTTCCTTTCCCTATCAACGCTCTTTCCCAATCTGAGGCAGAATAGAGGGAAAATGGGAAAAGATATATATACTCATGCAGGTAACCGGGAAAAGGCGGGATCTTTGATGGTTTACAAATCAGGGATTTTTCTCGTTTTAATCATGATCTGCGCCCACGCCTGCGTTCCACCCGCCATTGCAGGATCCGAAAAACCCCTCCCCTGCAGGTTTTACGGATCGGTCACCCTCCATGGCAGCCCGGCTCCCCCGGGAACCGTCATCATGGCAACGATCAACGGGAACCCAAGGGGAAGCATCACAACAACCCAACGGGGGAAATACGCAAGCGACTGCATGTTCGGACCAAAACTCGTCGTGCAGGCAGAAAGAGACGACTTCGCCGACGATGACCTTGTATTGATAAGATTTTTCGTAAACGGCCAGCCGGCAGATGAGTCCGTTCTGTACCAGCCCGGTGCACTGCGGTGGCTGGATCTCTCCGTTACCCGCACGCCAGAGCCGACTCCGACACCAACAGCGCATCCTCCTCCGACTCCCCTGCCCACGCAAACCCATCCTCCCGATCCTCCGCCGTTGCCGGTTGCCGCATTTAACTGCAGCCCGGGGATCGGGTCTGCTCCCCTGGTGGTCTCCTTCCTCGACCTCTCCGGACCTACTATCACCTCGTGGTCCTGGGACTTTGGGGACGGGAATTCCACGGATGTCGCAAACCCGGCCCACCTCTATCGCTATGCCGGAAACTATACCGTGAACCTGACGGTTGAATCCGAAACAGGTTCAAGCTCCCTGTCCGTCCCTGACTGCGTCATCGTTCTTCCGCCCGTCATCGTTCCATTCCCCGGACAGGACACCCGGCCCACCGACCCGGATAACGATGGATTTTTCGATGACATCAACGGGAACCAGAGGACAGATTTCGATGACGTCGTTCTCTATTTCCTGAACCTTGACCGGATAGAAGGAAATATGACTCCCAACCCGTTTGATTACAATCAGAACGGGAGAATCGACTTCGACGATCTCTCCCTCCTCTTCCTGAAGGTGTGAAGTAGACAGGAACAGAGGTCTGCCAGTCCCCTTTTCCCCCTGCACGGCATGGGAGAATGGTGCCGGAAACGGGTGGAAAAAACGGATATCGTCCCATCTTTTTCGCTCCCGACACCTATTAAAACTATTCCGGCACACCATATATGGAAACCATGAAGGCGGTTCTCGGCCTTGAAGACGGTACGTGCGTGACCGGTACAGGATTCGGTGTTGAGGGGGAGTGTGCAGGCGAACTCGTTTTTTCGACCCAGATGGGCGGCTACATGGAAGCACTCACGGACCCCAGTTACCACGGACAGATCCTGATGTTCACGTTCCCGACGATCGGGAACTACGGGATCGACAGGATGAACTTCCAGTCGGCACGGGTGTGGGCGCGGGGGTGCGTCGTCCGGGAGGTCTGCCCTGTCCCGGAGACACGTCCGTCATTCTCCGATTTCTTTGAAGAGAATGCCCTGCTCGGGATACAGGGCGTTGACACCCGGATGCTCACCATCAGGACGAGGGTGAAGGGAACACTGCAGGCAGGACTCGTCGTCGGGAGTGACGACCGTGACCGTGCCATCGAACTGGCACAGAGCAGCCCGCGGCTCTCGGAGGTCGACCTCATCCCCGATGTCTCCTGCAGGACACCCTATCGCATCCCGGGAAAGGGCAAAAGGATCGCCTTCATCGACCTCGGACTGAAGAAGAACATGCTCATCAGCCTCCGCCACCGGGATGCAGATATCTACGTCTATCCCCATGACTGCACCCCGGACCAGGTGACCGAATCGCGCCCTGATGCCCTCTTCATCAGCAACGGCCCCGGCGATCCCGTCAAAGCAACGCATGCTGTCCGGTGCGTGAAGGAACTTGCCGGCACCCTGCCCATCTACGGCATCTGCATGGGCAACCAGATCTGTGCCCTCGGCCTCGGGGCCCAAACGTACAAGATGAAGTTCGGGCACCGCGGCACGAACCAGCCCGTCCGGTACAAGGACGGGAGCATCTACATCACGACCCAGAACCACGGGTATGCTGTCGATGCCGACACCCTGCCGGAAGGATCATCTGTCCTGTACAAAAACGTCAACGATGGAACGCTCGAAGGGTTCGAAGACCCCTACCTCGAGGTCACCTGCGTCCAGTTCCATCCCGAGGCCCATGGCGGACCGAGGGATACCGAGATCCCCTTCTTTGACACGATGTTCCGGAGGCTGTCCTGATGCCGAAGAAACCCCACATCAGGAAGGTTCTCCTGATCGGGTCAGGACCGATACAGATCGGGCAGGCAGCCGAGTTCGACTTCTCAGGCTCGCAGGCATGCAGGGCCCTCCGGGAGGAAGGGGTGAAGGTGGTCCTCGTGAACTCGAACCCTGCGACCATCCAGACCGACCCCGAGATGGCAGACGAGATCTACATCGAGCCCATCAGGGCAGAGATCATCGAGAAGATCATCAGGAAGGAGAGGCCTGACGGGATTCTCTCCGGCATGGGCGGGCAGACAGGGCTCAACATGACCGCCGAGCTTGCAGAACGCGGTGCACTGGAGGGAGTCGAGATTCTGGGGACTCCCCTGCAGGCAATCTACCAGGGCGAGGACCGCGAGAAGTTCCGGGCATTAATGGAGCGGATTGGCGAGCCGGTCCCGAGGAGCATGATCCTCAACAGCACGAGCCAGGTCGAGGAAGCCCTCCGCGTCGTGGGGCTTCCTGCAATCGTCCGGCCTGCATACACGCTCGGCGGCTCCGGGGGAGGAATAGCGCATACGAAAGAGGAACTCTCCCGGATCATCGAGATCGGGCTCTCCCGGTCGCGTATCCGCCAGGTGCTCGTCGAGGAGTCAGTCGTCGGGTGGAAGGAGATCGAGTTCGAGGTGATGCGGGATGCAGCCGACACCTGCATCATCGTCTGCGGCATGGAGAACGTGGACCCGATGGGCATCCATACCGGCGAGAGCGTCGTGGTCGCACCCATCCTCACGCTCCGTGACGACGAGTTCCAGACACTGCGGACTGCCGCGATCAAGATCATCAGGGCGCTCGACGTTCAGGGAGGCTGCAACATCCAGTTCGCCTACAGGAACGGGGAGTACCGCGTCATCGAGGTCAACCCCCGTGTCTCCCGGTCGTCTGCCCTCGCGTCCAAGGCAACGGGGTACCCCATTGCCCGGGTCGCTGCAAAGATCGCCATCGGGCTCCGGCTCGACGAGATCACAAACAGCGTGACGGGGTGCACCCCTGCCTCCTTTGAGCCTGCCATCGACTACATCGTCGTCAAGGTGCCCCGCTGGCCTTTCGACAAGTTCAGGAACGCGGACAGGACGCTCACCACCGCGATGAAGAGCACCGGCGAGGTGATGGCAATCGGGAGGACGGTCGAAGAAGCGTTCAAGAAAGCGCTCCGGTCTCTCGATACCGACGTGGAGACCCACACGGATCCCCCCGAGATACGGATGATCCTCTCCCGCCCGACCGACGAGCGGTTCCACACGCTCTTTGATGCGGTCCGTGCCGGGTTTTCAATCGAAGAGATCGCCGAATTGACCCATATCTCGCCGTTCTTCATCGAGAAGATCAGGAACATCGTCGATCTGGAGAAGCGGTTGAAACAGTCTGCCCGGGCGGAGGATATCCGGCTTGCGGCCGGCTACGGGTTCACAGCATCCGAGATCGCCTCCCTGACGGGCCTTTCCCAGGACAGGGTCCGGGAGGTGACCGGAGAGCCGACCTACAAGATCGTGGACACCTGCGCGGCAGAGTTTCCCGCACGCACACCCTATTATTACTCGACCCGTGATACCGAGTGCGAGATCCCAAGGACGGAGCGCCCGAAAGTGCTGATCCTCGGGTCCGGGCCGATCCGCATCGGGCAGGGGATCGAGTTCGATTACTGCACGGTCCATGCCGTAAAAGCCCTCCGGGAGGAGAAAGTTGAGGTCCATATCGTCAACAACAACCCCGAGACGGTCTCGACAGACTTCGATACCTCCGACCGGCTCTTCTTTGAGCCCCTGACACTCGAGGATGTCACAAACATCCTCAAAAAGGACACCTACATGGGGGTCATGGTCCAGTTCGGGGGACAGAATGCCGTCAACCTCGCCGTCCCCCTGCAGGAGGAGATCCGCCGGATCGGGCTTCCGACAGAGATCCTCGGGACATCCCCTGACTCGATGGACATCGCCGAGGACCGCGACCGGTTCAGCATCCTCCTCGAGAAGCTCGGGATCCCGAGCCCGCCGAACAGCTCTGCCTATTCCCTCGAGGAGGCGCGGAAAAAGGCTGCGGAGATCGGGTACCCCGTTCTCGTCCGGCCCTCGTACGTCCTCGGTGGCCGTGCCATGGAGATCATCCACGACGAGATAGAACTCGAGGGATACATGAAAGAGGCAGTCCGCGTCAGCAGGAACCACCCCGTCCTGATCGACTCGTTCCTCCAGAATGCCATCGAGCTCGATGTCGATGCCGTCTGTGATGGAACCGATGTCCTGATCGGGGGAATCATGGAGCATATCGAGGAGGCAGGTGTCCACAGTGGCGACTCGGCATGCGTGATTCCTACCCAGTCCCTCCCCCCCGCTGTCATCGAGACCGTGAAGGAATACACCCGAAATATTGCCCTCGCCCTCGGTGTCGTGGGCCTCGTAAACATCCAGCTCGCGGTCAAGGACGGGGTCGTCTTCGTGCTCGAGGCAAACCCGAGAGCCAGCCGGACAGTCCCCTTCGTGAGCAAGGCAACAGGGATACCCCTTGCAAAGATCGCGGCAAAGGTCATGATAGGAAAGAAGATCCGCGACCTCGGGTACACCGAGAGACCATTCTCCCACGTTGCCGTGAAAGAAGTCCTCCTCCCCTTCAACAAGCTCCCGGGAGNGGACACGGTCCTTGGGCCGGAGATGAAGAGCACGGGGGAGGTGATGGGGATCGACTACGACTTCGGGCGTGCCTACTACAAGGCGTGCGTCTCTGCGGACAACACGCTCCCGCTCGAGGGCAACATCTTC
>Ga0067045_1030563_pt1 | contig 14816 bp, 9 predicted proteins | sample TerdegcTABiofilm_FD_59184 | JGI IMG/M metagenome (GOLD analysis project Ga0067045, IMG submission 59184) | Combined Assembly of (Gp0054472, Gp0054536) Wastewater bioreactor microbial communities from Singapore -Terephthalate degrading...
GGAGTAGTGGAGGGCGATGGGCTGTGCCCCGAAATGGGCGTCGGCCGCGGCCCAGGTGATCGTGAAGGTGCCGCCGCCGCGCAAGATCTCGCCGCCGTTGGGGGCGGTGAGCGTCACGGCCGGGGCGGTGTTGTCAAGGCTGAAGTCGCCGTTGCTGGTGTCATCGGCGGTATGGCCCACAACATCGGTGGCGGTGACGCGGATGCGGACGGTGGTGTTCTCCAGGGCTGGGACGGACCAGAGGTAGCTGCTGTCGTTCTCGGTGGCGGTGGTGATGACGTTGGGATAGGTGAGGCCGCCATCGGTGGAGTAGGCCAGGGCAATGGGAGTGGGGCCGAAGTGGGCGTCGGCCGCGGTCCAGGTGATGGTGAAGGTGCCGCCGCCCAGCAGAACCTCGCCGCCGTTGGGGGCAGTGAGGGTTACCACAGGGGCGATGTTGTCAATGCTGAAATTAGCCGCACTGGTATCCGAGGCACTGTTCCCTGCCAGGTCGGTGGCGGTGACGCGGACGCGGACGGTGGTGCTCTCCAGGGCCGGGACGGTCCAGAGGTAGCTGTCGTCGTTCTCGGTGGCGGTGGTGATGACGTTGGGGTAGGTGAGGCCGCCGTCGGTGGAGTAGGCGAGCGCGATGGGGGTGGAGCCGAGGTGGGGATCGGCCGCGGTCCAGGTGATGGTGAAGGTCCCGCCGCCGCGCAAGATCTCGCCGCCGTTGGGGGCGGTGAGCGTCACGGCCGGGGCGGTGTTGTCAATACTGAAGTCGCCGTTGCTGGTGTCATCGGCGGTATGGCCCACAACATCAGTGGCGGTGACGCGGACGCGGACGGTGGTGCTCTCCAGCGCCGGAACGCTCCACACGTAGCTGCCATCGTTCTCGGTGGCGGTGGTGATGGTGTAGGGATAGGTGAGGCCGCCGTCGGTGGAGTAGGCCAGGGCAATGGGAGTGGGGCCGAAGTGCGCATCGGCCGCGGTCCAGGTGATGGTGAAGGTGCCGCCGCCCCGCAGGACCTCGCCGCCGTTGGGGGCGGTGAGCGTCACGGCCGGGGCGGTGTTGTCAAGGCTGAAATTGGCGTCGCTGGGATCGGAGGTGGCATGGCCCACAACATCAGTGGCGGTGACGCGGACGCGGACGGTGGTGCTCTCCAGCGCCGGAACGCTCCACACGTAGCTGCCATCGTTCTCGGTGGCGGTGGTGATGACGTTGGGATAGGTGGCGCCGCCATCGGTGGAGTAGGCGAGGGCGATGGGCATCGTCCCGAAATGGGCGTCGGAGGCCGTCCAGGTGATGGTGAAGGTGCCGCCGCCCAGCAGAACCTCGCCGCCGTTGGGGGCAGTGAGGGTTACCACAGGGGCGGTGTTGTCAAGGCTGAAATTAGCCGCACTGGTATCCGAGGCACTGTTCCCTGCCAGGTCGGTGGCGGTGACGCGGACGCGGACGGTGGTGCTCTCCAGGGCCGGGACGGTCCAGAGGTAGGTGCCGTCGTTCTCGGTGGCGGTGGTGATGACGTTGGGGTAGGTGAGGCCGCCGTCGGTGGAGTAGGCCAGCGCGATGGGGGTGGAGCCGAGGTGGGGATCGGCGGCGGTCCAGGTGATGGTGTAGGTGCCGCCACCCGGCAGCACTTCGCCACCGTTGGGGGCGGTTAAGGTCACGGTGGGTTGGGTATTGTCAATATGAAAAACGGCGTCGGATAAATCGGAGGCAGTTGTCATTCCATCGGAGGCCTGGATGCGGATCAGCGCCTGATCGGTGTCGCTGAAAGCCGTGGTGTCAAAACCGGTCCAGGCGTGCGTTGCTGCACTTTGGGTCTCGGTGTAACTGACCTGGTAAAGGCTGGTTGACCAGGAGGCGCCATTATCTGTACTGGCGTAAACATCGTAGGTGACCAGGTCCCCGTTACGGTCCGAGCCGGTCCAGGTGATGGTGCGGGTGGCGCGCCAGTATTCACCACCGTTTGGCACAGTGACGGTGACGCCTGGCGCACGGTTGTAAAGCATCCCGACGATCTCTATCCCATCCAGCCCCAACCGGTCGGGGAAGGAGTTCGTGATTGTATCCTGGAATTGTATCAATACTTCGCTGTCGTTGGTCACGGTCACCGGCAGCGAGAAAACGATGTCGTTATCCATTCCCACGGTGCCGATCACTTGAACGTCGTCTATCCACCAGGAATCAGTGTAGCCTTCTGGCAAGGCGCCATTGCCGTACTGATCTGTTCTAAATCGCCAGCGGAACTGGATTTCACGGCCGGCGGTGGTGGCTGGCAACAAGACACGCGACACAATGCCAGGACTGATGAGACCGCTCCAGGCCGGCTGCGGGTCTGCTTCACAAGGAAGTGCCGTGCAGAGTACCCGGTTGTAGCCCCCCTGGAGGAATTGCGTCCTGGTAATCATGGTCCATTCCGACCAGGTGCCGCTCTGGGCGCGTACCCGGTAGTCTATCTGCCCCCCGTCCCATTGGGGCTCGGTGTCCATGGTGTGCCAGAAGCGCAGTTCCAGGTTGTGGGCGTTGAAGGGGAGCAGGACAGCGGGACTGGTCAGGGTAGTAGTGTGATTATTAGCGATCCAGGTGGTCCACCAGGCATGAGTGGCGCTGGCGTAATGAGTGGAATCGGTCACTACCAGCGAGAAATCCTGGACGGTCCAGTCGCCGCTGCCATTTTCTAAAGAGTCAGAGAAGACGTAGCGGCTGGTGGGGGTATAGGTGATGGCTCCGACCGCTTCACCATCGGCCCATACCGTGAACGTCTCCCCGGAGGTGGCCCCGCGCACGGTCAGGGTATAGGCATCCAGGTTGGGTTCTACCGGCACGGTATACACAGCGGTCAGGGCATACTGAGTGGCGGTATAGGCAATCCCGTAGCAGGCCCGCCGTCCGGTGCCCCCTGAGAAAGTCAGGTTGGTAACCAGTTCGGGGAAGGCCCCCCACGACCAGCCGGTCATGGTGCGATATTGATCGTCCGCCGGTTCTTCGCTGGTTAACAAGCGCCAGATCAGCTGGGCCTGGTTGTTATCGGCCTGGTATGCGATCCAATAACGGGTGCCGCCGGCCAGGCGTTGAGGGGCAATGGTAAACGACAGCCAGCCGGTACCGGTGACGGTGAGGGGGTCGCTTTCTGCCAACAACAGGCGCGGTTCCCTGGCCCAGTCGGTATACAGGGCCACGCGCAACTGCGTGGTACCAGAGGTGCCTACATAGACATCAATGCGGTGGATATATCCCCCTTCGGCCGGCATGGTATAAGGGGTGAAAATGACGTTACCGACGTGAATGTCAGAGTAGGGGAAGCTGCTGGGGGTATCCGCGGCCGTCCGCGCCGTGTCGCCGACGTAGGTTTCTTCAACCACCCGATATGTCCCATCGGTGGTATGCGTCGCGCTGTAGGTCCCGCTAAAGCCGGCCCCCTGCGGGATCGCTTCGCCGGCGGCATGAAAGGTCTGCACAGAGTTCAAGGCCAGCACGGCGCCGACCATGAGCATTGCCAGGGTCAAAGCGCCCAGCAAGGCTAACACCCGGCCCCCAAGGCGGCAGGTTGTCCGTGGGCCTTTTGCTTGCCATCCGTTGTGAGATTTCATGGTACTCCCCCTATCATAGAATTGACTACGACGATCTTCAAGTTTTCGGCGCACATGAGACCGTCGGGAAGCATCCCCCTCTTCATTCTATGGGTAGAAAGTGGGAGTCTGGTAAAGTATTCCCTAAAAAATGCAAAGAAGGATATGGGATTGCTGGAAGGCCAGAGAGTGACCGTTGGCCCTGTGCAAAATGGGCGGTTTCCGTTACAATGCCTTATGCGCCATAGCGAAAATGAGCGCCCGGCCGATGAAAATATTGAGCAGGTACAAATACTTTGATCTGGTACATGCCTATTGCCGATGGCGTCAATTCTAAATTAGCGGAGGACAAGAGATGCCCTATACATATCCATATCCCCGACCGGCTCTGACCGTGGATGTCGTATTGCTCCGGCCTGGGACTGGCGGCCCTGAAGTGTTGCTCATCCGCCGGGGCCACATGCCGTTTGCCGATTGTTGGGCGTTACCCGGTGGCTTTGTGGATGAAGGCGAACCGCTGGAATCTGCTGCGGGCCGCGAATTGCAAGAGGAGACCGGAATAACGGGGGTGGCTCTACAACAACTGGCAGCCTTTGGCGATCCCGGCCGCGATCCGCGCGGGTGGACGGTCTCGGTGGTTTTCTGGGGATGGTTGCCGGCCGAAACTCTCCAACTGCGCGCCGGCGATGATGCGGCGGCGGTGGGCTGGTGGTCTTGGCAGGCGCTGCCGCCCCTGGCTTTTGATCACGACCGCATTCTGGCTACGCTGCGCCGGCAAATAGAGCCGTAGGGAGACTGATTCCGGGTTTAGAAGGGAATTCCCCCATCAGCCGTGGAATGAAAATAGGCTCGTAGGGGCGCGCTTCAGCGCGGCTGAGACGGCGCTCAAGCGCCTTACTACAAACTCAAAACTCAGAGTGTTATTTTCAGAGGAGCGGCGGGCATTGCCCAAGGGGTGCGGCGCTGACGAGCGGCCTCAAAGAGCAGGACCCCGGCGGCGATGGCAGCGTTCAGGGATTCTACACCGGATGCCATGGGAATATAGACGTGGCGGCCGGCGGCCAGAGCCTGAGCTTCAGGTCCGGCCCCTTCAGCTTCACCACCGATGATGAGGACACAGTCGGTGCGCCAGTCCACAGTGTCGTAAGGGATCCCGCCGGCGGCTTCGGCCAGCCAGGTTGTCGCCCCGGCGATGGTCGCGCGGATCTCTTCCCAGCTGGCACTGCGTATGGGCAGGTGGAAATGGGCGCCCATTCCGGCTCTGACGACTTTAGGATTGGTGAAATCTACGGTGCCAGGTGGCAGCAGCACGCGCATGACGCCGGCGGCCCAGGCAGTGCGCAGAAGCGTGCCCAGGTTGCCCGGGTCGCGGAGCCGGTCGGGGATGAGGGTCAGGCCGTGACCGGCCGGCATGGGCAGGGCCGGCACGGGCAGGACGGCCAGGATGCCCTGGGGAGTCTCCGTGTTGGAGAGCGTGCGCATGATTTCGGAGCTGACTTCCCAATGAGGTATTTGCCGCTGCAAGAGGGGGCCCAAGATGTCAGCACTGCGGGGATCGGCGGCCCATTCGGCCGTGTAAAATACCGAACTCAGTGGGCAAGCAGCTGCCAGCGCTTCGCGGACCAGACGCAGGCCCTCGGCGACCAGCAAATTGTCACGGGCGCGGCGGTGAGCGTTGCGCAACAGCGCGCTCACCTGCCGCACCCGTTCGTTATTGAGACTGGTGATGGGCGCGGCCACGGCTCTGCCTGCTTTTAGCCGGGCCGACCCTGGCCCGCCGGTTACTTGACCGGAATCCGGATCTGTTGCCCCGCATAGATGGCGTTGGGGTTGGCAATCCCGTTGTACTGTGCCAGATAGAGATAGCTCAGGTTATACTTCAACGCGATGCGGAACAGGTTTTCCCCTGCTTTCACCGTGTAGACAATCACGTTTCCGGCCGGCGGGGGCGTGACCGTGGGCACCGGCGTGACCGTGCCACCGGGCGCTGGGATGGTCAGCTTCTGCCCGACGTAAATCAACGCCGGATTGGTGATGCCGTTAGCCTGGGCGACTACCTCCGTCGTCAGGCCGTAGCGCAACGCGATGCGGAACAGGTTCTCGCCCGCCTGGACGATGTGAGTGGTGGGGCCGGTGGCCTGTGGGGTCAACGTGGGCGCAGGCGTTGTCACAACAGGCGCTGGGGTTGTCTCAACGGGCGCGGGGGTGGTGGCAACCGCGGTGACGGGTTCAGCCGTAGCGGGCGGTGGAGTGGTGGCGGGCGGTGGGGTGGTGGCGACCGGCGAGGTCTCAGCCGTGGACGGGGTGGGGGTTATTGCCGGTGCTTGAGTGACCACTTGAGCCATTGCCGTGGCGGTCATCGCATCGGAATTGGCCTGCGCGGTCAGGATCATGGCCTCTTCCTCTTGGGGCAGCGCGGTGGCGTCTGGTGCGGCTTTGAGCGTGCACCCCACCAAGACCATGATCAACAAAGCCCCCAGCAAGATAGACAAGGGTTTGCGATTCATCGCGGTTCTCCTTTCTGTTCGGTTGAATCGGAATTATTTTACACCTTTTCTTACTAAAACGCAATTTCTAACGGGCCAGGGGGTATTTTAGCCGCTAAGGCAAAGTCTTGATTCGAGATGGTGCCAAAGCCGCCTGAAAATTCAAACACTTCTATCGGTGCAGGTTTCTTGACGAAACGCCTGGCAAAGGTATAATGTGCCCCGTCCATGTGGGACAGGATTTCAGGAGGGCACAATGATTGATGTAAACGAATTACGCAAGGGAACTACCTTTCTGATGGAAGGGGAGCTCTATCAGGTTTTGGAGTATCAGCACTACAAGCCGGGCCGTGGTAATGCCATTATCCGCACCAAGCTGCGCAACCTGCGCACCGGTTCCACGATCCAACGCAACTTTCTCTCGGGGGACCGGGTGGAAGATGCGCCGGTGGAACGCCGTACCGCGCAATATCTCTACAACGACGGCGAGAATTACTTTTTTATGGACACTCAGAGCTACGACCAGGTTGGTGCCAGTAATGAACTGGTGGGTGATAACTGGGGGTATCTGAAGGAGGGGCGCGAGGTTATCATCTCTCTGTACAATGGCCGGGTGGTGGATATTGAGTACCCGCCCGCCGTGGAACTGGAAGTCGTGGAATCCGAGATGGCCGTGGCCGGCGATACGGCGACCGGGGCCAGCAAAATGGTCACCTGCGAGACCGGCCTCAAGGTCCAGGTGCCGCTTTTTGTCAACGTTGGGGACGTGATCCGGGTGGACACCCGCACGGGAGCTTACACCACCCGCGTTTGAGCCGGGACAACCGGCTCTCGGTAGAGCCGGGCACCAGCGTAGCAGGCAATGGCGCGGCGTGCTCTTGGGCACGCCGCGTTTTGTCAGGCTGATGAGCTGGGGGATTGGCTTGAGGCGGCAATCAACAAGGGGGTAGCGATGGCCGATTGGAGCGTCTACGCCGGGCGTTGGGTGGCGCTGACCGAACTCCGCGAGGTGGTGGGCGTGGGGCTGACGCCGGAAGAAGCGCGCCAGACCGGCCGGCTGGCCCGGGTCAGGGAACGGTTGCAGCTGGCCTGGGTCTCACCGTATCCGCCGCATTTGCTGCTGCCGGAGTGGCCGCTCGTGCTGCTACGCCCCTGGCTGCCCGTTGGACAGGTCTGGCTGGTCGGGGGGACTGTGCGTGACCTCTGGTTGGGACGCACGCCCCACGACTGGGATTTTGCCGTCGCCGGCGCGGCGTGTTCTCTGGCGCGCCGGGTGGCCGATGCGCTCGGTGGCGCTTATGTGACCCTGGACGAGGAGCACGATACCGGGCGCGTCGTGGTCCGTGATCCGCTGCGCCACCAACCCATCACGCTGGATTTTGCGCGCATCCGGGGTGTTGATATTGAAGCGGATCTGCGGCTGCGCGATTTCACGGTCAACGCGCTGGCGCTCACGTGGGAGGGAGAGCTGGTAGATCCCACCGGCGGGCAGCGGGACCTGGTGGCCCGCCAGCTGGTGGTCACCGGCCCGCAGGCGTTCAGTGACGATCCGGCCCGGCTCCTGCGGGCGGTGCGGATCGCCGGCGAGCTGGATTTTCGGGTGGCGGAGCCGACCGCGGCGCTGATCCGCGCCCAGGCGGCGCAGCTGGCGCAGGTGGCGGGCGAGCGCCTGGGGGCTGAGCTGGTGCGCCTGCTGCGGCTGGAGCCGGTCGCCCCCTGGCTGCAACTGGCGGACCGGTTGGGCGTCATGGCTGCTTTGCTGCCGGAAGTATGCGCCCTGCAATCGGTCCAGCAATCCCGGCCCCACGTTCATGCCGACGCCTGGTCCCACACGCTGGCAGCTCTGACCGCGGTGGAGGGAATCCTGGCGCTCGTGCAGGGAAAATCGCCCGCCCGGACCGTCGCCCAGCCGGCCTGGGCCTGGGAGCGCCTGGCACGGGTGCTGGCTCCGTTCCAGGCCCCCTTGCTGGCCTATCTGGACGAATCGCTGGCGGTGGATTTCTCACGGGCTGACCTGTTGAAGTGGGGGCTCTTGTTCCACGACGTCGGCAAAGCGTCCACACGGACGGTGGACGAGCAGCAACGGACCCATTTCTACGGTCACGCGGCCGCCGGGGTGCCGCTGATGGAACAACGGCTGACGGCCCTCCGTTTCCCGCGTAAAGCGTTGGATTTTGTGGCGCAGCTGGTCGGCCAGCACATGCGGTTGATTGACTTGTATCGGCAGCTCCCCCCTTCCCGGCGGGCGGTTTATCGCTTTTACCAGCAGACCGGTGAGGCGGGCGTGGCCGTCGTGTTGCTGGCGCTGGCGGATACGCTGGCGGTGTGGGGTCAGGAACTGGAAGAATCTCTCTGGCGGAACCTGACCGTGGTCGCCGAAACACTGCTGCAAGCCTATTTTGACCGCCGGGAGGAGGTGGTGGCCCCACCGCCGTTGCTCACCGGTAGGGACTTGCTCGCGCTGGGTTTTCCGGCCGGACCGCAAGTGGGCCGGCTGTTGGCCGCCCTGCGCGAGGCTCAGGCGGCTGGCGACATCACCACGCGCGACGAGGCGGAAGCCTGGGTCCTGAAAGCAAAGGCTGGTGGCTGATCGCCCTTTGTTGGGCCGCGCAGGCGGGGTATAATCTGGAGCATGAGACGATTGCGATTGAGCTTTGCATGGATTATCGTTGGCTTGGCCGTACTGATGCTTTTAGCGCTGACCGGCTGCCAGCCCCCTGCCCCGATGCCGACCGTGACCCCCACGCGGACAGCTTACGCGCCGGGCGTGACGCCGACGCCGTTGCCTGTTGTGCAACCGACGCCAACTCTGACCGCCACGCCGACGCCGACACCCACCAGCACCCCTACTGCCACCCCGACCCCGACCCCCATCCCTACTTTCCCACCCCAGGCCCGGGAACCACAAGGGTGGCCGGCCTTGCCGCACGATCTCTATTTTCTCCGCGAGGGGCGGCTCTGGCGTTGGCCGCTGGGCGGGGGGATGCCGGAGCAGCTGCCCCGGCCAGCCGGTGCCGATCAAGTGCTGGATTACCGGATCACCCCTGACGGTCGGGTGGTGGTCTATCTTGCCTCCGATGGAAAACTTTACGTCCTGGACCGCGCCTCTAATACGACGACCTTTTTACCCACTGCCGGCTACCTGGTTAGCCAGCGAGGTCCGTTTTTTGATTTGACCCCCGATGGGCACTACCTGGTCTACATGGCGTGGGGCATTCAGCCGGATGCCGGTCCAACGCGCTCGGCGGCAGAGGTCCTCCCAGGCGGCCCGGAGTTTGGAACGTTCTTTGCATTGGACCTGACCGATCCCCGCAAGGAATTTGCGTTGGGTTTTTGTGCGGCGACGTTGCAACAGGGAGAGGTCAGACCGTGTTACGGCTTTGTGCTCTCGGCCGACGGGGGAAGTGTCGCTTACGCAGACGCCCGCGGCCTCTGGTTGGCGACATTGCCCTACCCGACCGGCCGGACTACTCCCGCGGGCAGTCCCATTCCCACGCCGGTGCCCCCTGGCGTGCCGGCTCCCCGGTTGTTGAAGGCTCATGATCCCTCCACGCAGCCCTGCCATCTCTGGCTGCCGCGCCAGTGGTCGCCCGACGGGCGGCAACTGGCGCTGGATGTGGGCTGCGAGGGTGGGACGGGGCTGGCTGTGCTGGACCTGGCCACCGGGCAGTTCTGGCAGTTCCCGGACCTGCTCACTGACGAAGCGCATCTGACTGAGAACGAGCCGGTTTGGAGCGGGGAGGGCCTGTGGGTGGCTCAACGGGCCTTCAGTGAGCAACAGGGTTCCCTGGCGCTCTGGCAGCTCGGCGCGGAGGGGGCGTACCAGGTGACGCGCTTCGTTTCCGTCGCGGCTGCCGGCGTGCTCTGGCCCTCCGCATTGGTTTCATTACCTGAAGGGTGGATCGGGTTTGCCCATCAAACCTGTGTGGGCTGTCCGGGATTGGAATCCGGGCTCTATTTCTGGTTGCCGGATGAGACGATAGTGCCGGCCGCCCCGTTGCCGCCCTGCCAGGTGGAAGCTGCCGGCTGCGGCAAGCCGGGAGCGCGCGGCACGGTCACCTGGGCCGCGGACGGGGCCGCTTTCGTCTATTTTGATCCTGACGGCCGGCCGACCTTGCTCGGTCCGACTGACGGTACGGCCCTGTGGGATGTGCGGAATGCCCTCCAGGGGGCCACCCATTTCCGGTGGGCCATCACGCCGTCGCAATAGGAGTAGCGCTATGATCCGACCCCCGACTCCCGTTTGGCCTGGTGACTCCTGCCGCCGTGCCCGTTCCGGAACGGGCACAGTTCTCCGGGCAATCTGGTGGTGGGGAGCCTTCCTGCTGTTAATGTTGGTGGCTTGTACCGCTCTGCCGGCCGCGCCGCGCCGCGTGATCCTGGTGGCCGACGGCCAGCAGCGCACGGTGGAGACCTCAGCCGCTTCCGTGCAGGCGTTGCTGGCTGAGACCGGCGTCACGCTGGGAGCGCTGGACCGGGTCATGCCACCGGAGACGGCGGGGATTCAGGCCGGCATGACCATCACCGTGACGCGGGTAACGCAGCGGACGGAGACGGTGACCGCGACCGTAGCGTTCGGGCGGCAGCTGGTGCGCGACGCTACGTTGCCGGAAGGGGAGACGCGCCTGTTGCAGGCCGGGACCGCCGGCGTGCAGGAGTGGGTTTATCAGATCACCACCGAGGATGGTGTGCAGACCGGGCGCGTCCTGGTGCGTGAGGGGCTGGCCCAACCGCCGCGCGACGAGGTGTTGCTGGTGGGCACTCGCCCCCGGGTGGATACTTTGCCCATCAGTGGGACGCTCGCCTACCTGGGGCGCCAGGATGCCTGGCTATTGCGCGAGAGTAACCGCAATCCCCGCCGGCTCACAACCTTCGGCGATTTGGACGGGCGGGTGTTCGCGTTAGCTCCTGACGGGACCCGGTTGCTCTTTACGCGCGTCGTCTCCGGCAGCGACCACATCAACGATCTCTGGCTGGTTAACACGGTGCAGGCGGGGGCCGTCCCGGTTCCGGTGGGGATCAACGATCTGCTCTGGGCCGATTGGTCACCGGATGGGACAACTATTGCCTGGACGACGGCCGAACCGGCGGACCGGGCGCCGGGCTGGCGCGGTACTAACGATCTCTGGGTGGCTACCCTCAATACCAAAGGCGTTTTGAGCGCGCGCCGTAAGGTGCTGGAGGCCGAGGCGGGCGGTGGCTATGGTTGGTGGGGGACCCGGTACAGCTGGGACCCGAGCGGCCAACGGCTGGCCTATTCCCGCCCTGATGAGGTGGGGGTGGTGACGTTGGACAAGAAGCAGCGCTCAGCGTGGCTCCGTTTCCCGGCCTATCGCACCTACAGCAGCTGGGCGTGGAACCCGGGCGTGACCTGGTCGCCGGATGGAACGCTCTTAGCGACGGTGCGTCACAGCCCGGCCGCGGTCGGGGGGGACCCGGAGGAGAGCCCGGTTTTTGACCTCTGGGGGATGGTAGAGACGGTGGCGGCCAGCGGGGTTTACAGCGGTCTGCTGGTTTCAGAGACCGGTATGTGGGCAGCGCCGCGCTTTTCACCGGATGGGAATACCTTGCTGTTCGGGCGGGCGCGCGTCCCCTACCAGAGCCAGCTGAGCGGCTACACGCTCTGCACTGTGGATCGGGACGGCTCTAACCGTACCTGCCTCTATCCGCCGGAGGGCGAGCCAGGCCTGGAGATCCCGGCCTGGGTTTGGAGCCCGGCCGGTGAATCGATCGCTTTTATCTACCAGAATGATCTGTATTGGCTGTCGAGGGCGAACGCAGCGGCGATCCCGGTGACTGACGCAGCGAACGTCACCGCGTTGGATTGGCGCTGAAAGCCGTACCGGCCCCTGGTTTGCCCGGCCTGGCCTGAACGCCAATAAAGTTCGGTGGTTGTCGGCGCTCCAATCGCGGATATAATTCCTGTCATTCTAACCCAAGGAGCTGCGGCTATGCGAGTGTTGATTACGGGGGCTTCGGGTTTTGTGGGCGCGCATCTGCGCCGCTATTTGCTCCGGCAGACCACTTGGGAACTGGTGGGGACTGTCTACCCAGAGCCGCCGCCGGCTACGGCGGATCCTCGTGAGCGGCTGATCGCGTTGGATCTGCGCGACCAGGCCGCCGTACAAACGACACTGCTGGAGGTCCAGCCTGAGGCCGTGATCCACCTGGCGGCGCAGTCGCATGTGCCGACAGCTTACGCCGATCCCTGGGCCACGCTGGAGAACAATATCCGGGGCCAGCTCAATTTGTTGGAGGCGTGTGTCAGGCTCCAATTGTCCCCGCGTTTTCTGGTGATTGGCTCTGGCGAGGAGTACGGCCGGGCCGCCCCGGAAGCTCTGCCGCTGCGTGAGGAGCAGCCGCTCCGTCCAGAAAACCCTTACAGCGTGAGCAAAGTGGCTCAGGACGTGCTGGGCTACCAGTATTTTATCAGCTACGGCCTGCCGGTGGTGCGGGTGCGCCCGTTCAACCATGTGGGGCCGGGCCAATCGCCCCGGTTTGTGCTGCCCGCTTTTGCCAGCCAGATCGCGCGGATTGAGGCCGGCCAGCAGGAGCCGGTGCTCCGCGTGGGCAACCTGACGCCGGCCCGCGATTTCACCGACGTGCGGGATGTGGTGCGCGCTTATCACCTCGCGTTGACGCAGGGTCGCCCCGGCGAGGTCTACAACGTGGCCTCGGGCGTGCCCCGCACCATCCAATCGCTGCTGGACGCGCTGCTGGCGCTGGCCCGCCTTCCCATCCGTGTGGAGGTGGATCCCGAGCGTTATCGCCCGGCCGATGTGCCGCTGATTTACGGCAGCGCCGAGGCTTTGCGCCGGGACACCGGCTGGGAGCCGCAGCTCCCGTTTGAGCAAACGGTGTGCGAGGTGCTGGCAGAGTGGCGAGAGCAAGTCACGGGAATACGGAGTCCGTAAAGCCTTTTCCAGGGGAAGATAAGAAGGATTGAAGGATTAAGGTAGGGAAGTGCTTTGACCATTGGCCATAGACCGCAGACCGCTATTTTCAACCGCCGGTGGTCTGTGGTCAGTTGTCTGTGGTCTCCTGGCTATGTGAGGCCACTTAAGCTAGTTAACAAATCTCAGTAAGGGGGTTCTTATGGCTAACCGCCGCGCGTTGATTACCGGCATTACCGGCCAGGATGGTTCGTACCTGGCGGAGTTTCTGCTGGAACAGGGGTATGATGTGATCGGCATGGTGCGCCGCAGCAGCACGGTCACCTTCAGCCGGATTCACCACATCCAGGATAAAATCACGATTGTCTCAGGCGATTTGTTGGACCAGGGCTCACTCATCGGCCTGCTCAACGAGTATCAGCCCCAGGAGGTCTACAACTTGGCGGCGCAGTCGTTTGTGCCGACCTCGTGGCAGCAGCCGGTCTTCACCGGCGAGGTGACGGCGCTCGGCGTGACCCGGATGTTGGAGGCGATCCGCACGGTGGATTCCAGCATCCGCTTTTATCAGGCCAGCAGCAGCGAGATGTTCGGTAAGGTGCGTGAGGTGCCGCAGACGGAGACCACGCCTTTCTACCCGCGGTCGCCCTATGGCGTGGCGAAGGTCTACGGGCACTGGATCACGGTCAACTACCGCGAATCGTTCGGCCTCTATGCGGCTTCGGGCATGTTGTTCAACCACGAGTCGCCGCGCCGGGGGTTGGAGTTCGTCACCCGCAAAATCTCTTACCACGTCGCCAAGATCAAGCTGGGCCTGGCGCACGAGCTCCGCCTGGGCAACCTGGATTCCAAGCGCGACTGGGGCTTTGCCGGTGATTACGTCCGCGCGATGTGGCTGATGCTCCAGCAATCGCACCCGGAGGATTTCGTCATCGGGACCGGTGAGACGCATTCGGTGCAGGAGTTCTGCGAGATCGCTTTTGCGCACGTCGGGCTGGATTGGCGGCAGTATGTGGTGCAGGACCAACGCTTCATGCGGCCGGCCGAGGTAGACCTGCTGGTCTCGGATCCGAGCAAGGCCAAACGGGTGTTGGGTTGGGAGCCCCAGGTCAAGTTCCCGGAACTGGTCAAAATGATGGTAGACTCGGATCTGGAACTGGTGCAGCAGGAATACCGGCTGTAACGGCTTCTCGTGCCATCATTATGGGTGGCGAAATATAGATTGCTTGACAGCGCTGGTAACTTTTAGTCTGGAACTATCCTCAAGGAGGGCAGGATGAGCGATATTGTATTCGGCACCGACGGCTGGCGGGGACGCATTGCCGAGGATTATACCTTCGCCAACGTGCGACGGGCCGCACAGGGCTTCGCCACCTATTTGCGGGGCCACGGCCTGGCAGAGCGAGGCGTGGTGGTGGGCTACGATCAACGCTTCAATTCTGAATACTTTGCCGAGGCGGCGGCTGAGGTCATGGCCGGCAATGGGATCGCGGTCTGGTTGACCGACCGCAACACGCCAACGCCGGTGATCAGCTTCAGCGCGGTGGAGCGGGGGGCCGGGGGCGCGATCAACATCACGGCCAGCCACAACCCGCCGACCGACAACGGCTTCAAAGTCCGCGACGAGCACGGCGGCGCAATCTCACCGGAGGGGCTGCAGGAGATTGAGGCCGCCATCCCGGAGAGTGTGGCCGGCGTTAAGCGCCTGGCCATCGGCGAAGCCGAGCGGGCGGGACTGGTGCGCCGCTGGGACCCGGCTCCGGCCTACATCGCGCATCTGGGGCAGCTGGTAGATCTGGAGCGGCTGCGCCAGGCCGGGCTTAAGATCCTGGTGGAGCCGATGTGGGGCAACGGCGCGGGCTGGTTCCCGCGCCTGCTGGCGGGCGGG
>Ga0067045_1003955_pt1 | contig 14809 bp, 12 predicted proteins | sample TerdegcTABiofilm_FD_59184 | JGI IMG/M metagenome (GOLD analysis project Ga0067045, IMG submission 59184) | Combined Assembly of (Gp0054472, Gp0054536) Wastewater bioreactor microbial communities from Singapore -Terephthalate degrading...
CGGCCGGTCTGTCGTTAAACTGAAAAACCAGGTATACATTTTGTTCCTTTATTAATTGTTTAAACCACAGACGGTGTTCTTCCTCAGAGATAATGTGGTCGGAGAACATATTCCAACGTATGCGGTCGGAATTTCGCCATTGCAACACTCGATCTAGGTCGATTTCCTGCATCCGTCTGAGCTTCCCATCCTCAAGTTTCAATTATTTCTTCCCTCACAAATAGATTTGAATTTACGTTATCGGGCACTCCACCTTCTTGATATAAATATCGGTTAAAAATTTTTTTGTTTAACATTTTCATTAAGCTTGATTAATTCAGGATATTGATCAAATAACTTGATAATGTCCTGTAAATAAAAATCATGTTTTCCTTTATATAAGTGCTTATAAATTTCACTGATAAGTGCAAAATCCTCTTCCGTATCCAGAGTCCACCTGAATCCGGAATAATCACAATTATTTTTATAATAATAAATCTTTTTACTATGTTCATATATGTAAGGAGTAACGTGCTCTCTTTGATATCCCTCAGACGCTTTATTGAAGGCTTCTTCCAACACTTGCATTGAAAACACTTCCGTATCCAGGCCCCTGGGGTAAGTCCTTTGGGTCAAATCACCACCCGCATTTGTAACTAGGTCATATTCATTTTCATGAAAGTAATTTATTATCTCATCAGAAATAAAAGGGTCTATCAAAGGACAGTCCGAGGTGATGCGCACCACTGACCGGGCATGATACTTTTTGGCCGCGTGATAATACCTGCCGAGAACATCTTCTTCACTGCCTCTGAAGACTTTGACCCCCTGGTTTACAGCTTCCTGTTCGACAATGTCGTCACGCTCCAAAGTGGTGGTTGCAATTACTATATCGTCAATACTTTTAATTTGGTTTACCCTCTCAATAACATGGGCAAGCACTGATTTGCCGAATAAGTCTTTCATGACTTTTCCAGGTAATCTGGTTGAGCCCATTCTGGCCTGGATAATCACCACCACTCTTACCTTCACTTCCGGTTCACCTCAAAGAATTAAAAATATTTTACTTTATAAGAAAAATTATGGCTTTTTATGTGAAACGTGTCAATTAATTTATTAAAGCATGTAAGATATATTTAGTCAACAGGCGTCAGTTAATAATATCCGGGAATATAGCAACACGATCCATAGGACGGAAACGGGGTCACGAAGGTAAAAAAAAATAATTCTATAGTAATACCTGATAGGGAAAATTTATTTTACGTCGAAAAAGTTAGATTATCCTCGACTGGCATGTGTTTGCTGTTGTGGAAATAATTTTAAGGAAGGTTTCAACATGAAAGAGAAAAACGAGTTCTCCGCAGAGGTGCTTGAATCGGCCATAGATTACTTGCCACGCCTAATCAACGGTTTAACAAAGGCATCTGACCATTTTAATAATAACGAGCCTCTGGAAGGCTACCAGATCCTCTATGACGCCAATGAAGGATTGATGTGGTTCAACCAGGTGGTACAGGGTCTTCCCATTTTGTTGCCGCAGGGTGAAAATGCAATTGAGATAGAAAATAAATGGGAGCCATATTTAGCTGCACTGAACAATATGCTGTCCTCAATTGAGAATAAGGATGAAATCGCAATAAGCCAGGCTCTGGATAACGAAATAGTACCTTATATTAAGTTGGTTTACCAAAAGATAAGTAACCTGAAGCAGGGCTTTGAATACAAACAATAAGCAAATAGAAACTATAAATTACCATTTTTCTCTTTATTTTATTCACTGAAGTACGATATAATTTACGGAAACAGTTTTTATGTTTTCNAAAAAATGCATATCTTGTGGAAAGGATTAATTTAGTATGACTTTTAATGAAAAACAAGAGCTGAATAAAAAGCTGGAGAAAGTTTTTTTAAATTATTACGAAAATACCGGTTTTCTCAGCCAGGAAAAACATGACATCACATACTACAAAAACAGGTTCCTCAGAGAAAGATTCATAGAGCGACTATTGTTTACGGTTTTGACTGAATTTAACATTGGCTCGTTGTCCGGCAAATCCGTCCTGATCATAGGATTAAGCCATGAACTGGCTTCATTTTTTATAAAACTTGGAACCGAGCCCGGGAATATCACGCTGGCCGATGTATGCGCACAGGCTCTGGAAAGAGCAAAGGACCTGTTCAGCAACCGCCTGGACGTTCGCTAAAATTGCTCCGGACAGGCTCTGTTTCGGCAGCGACACATACGACGTTATAGTTTGTTTCAATTACCTTTCCAACATCCCGGTCGACGGGGTGATTGAAACACTGGCAGCCGAATTATACAGGGTTCTGAAGCCGGGGGGCATTGCTTTCGTTTCCTTTACAAACGAGATTGCCTCGCACAACGACATTAATATGTCGTGTATTATGCGCACCTTCCGGCGGGAAGAAGTCCTTGAGTACTTTAAAGAATTTAATCTGATCAATGTGCTTCATTTTTTACCGTATAATTTTCTGCTGTTTTCCATCAATGAAGATCATATCTTTCCGAAAAAAATCGGCACGATTGAGGATATCCTGATTGAGAAGAAAGACAGGTATACCGATACTATACTGTTATTGACAAAATAGCGCACACGCTCACCCTGAAAGGTGGTCCGACATGGCCAAAAAGAAAACAAAGAAAAAAGCCGGTGTACCCGGCCTGTCGCATAAAGGTAAAACGGCCGCCGCCTTGGCTCAACAGAACATTTTACTTTTCAGCGACAGTTTTCACACCACGACCCATTTTTACCGCAACAACATGAAGGCGCTGAAAGAACACTACCCCGGACTTGCCCGCCAGTTGGAGCAGTGTCCTTTCACACCCCGCTACCGGGTCGTGCCCTCCCTGAGGCCGGACGGCACGCCGAACCTCTACTGCGCGGAAAAGGACTTATTATATTACGACAATGCCGACCCCCTCCTAGACGCCAAGCTACAATTGGAAATGCTGCATTTAAAAAACGCCAAGTTAGCCCTTTTCCTCGGTGTCGGGTTGGGTTACGAACTCATCCACTTTGCCATGGATACTGCCGGTACAGTAAATACAAAAGTAATAATAATAATCGAAAAAGATCTCGAATTATTTAAACTGGCCTGCTGCTACACAGATCTGACCACACTTATTGCGCATCCCATGACCTTTTTTTTGATTGGAGCCAGTGAAAATGAACTGTACGTGCCGCTGAAAAACAAATTGAAAGAAAACGGCTGGTTCATTTACCTGCGGACACTTAAGCCGCTTTACCATCCCTCCTCGCTGCGCCTGGAAAAAGACTACTACCTTGCCGCGCTGAAAGTAATTCGCGACGCGTCTTTGCACTCGGTAACGGAATTCGGCAACTGCCCGGAAGACTCCCTGATCGGTGTCGAAAACATGCTGGCCAACTTGCCGGTGATCATCCGCAACCCCGGCGTAAACCAGCTCTTCGGGTCTTTCCGGAACAAACCGGCCATTGTGGTGGCTACCGGGCCGTCCCTGAACAAGAACAAACACCTTTTGAAAGGGCTTGAGAAACGTGCTTTAATCATATCTGTTGACGCTTCATTAAAGATCCTCCTGGAAATGGGCGTCCGGCCGCACCTGGTCACGGCGCTGGAAAGGGTGATCGAAGTAACGCGCTTTTTCAGGGACATACCGCCGGGCGAACTGGACGATGTCTACCTGGCTGCCTGCCCGGTCATCCGCCGGGAAGTTTACGACATTTACAGCGGGCCGAAAGTAATTGTCTACCGGGCCTTTGACCACTTCAAGTGGCTGGGCGTTGACCGGGGCATGTTGAACATTAAGGCGTCATCCGGCAACATGGCCTTTAAAATAGCTGCCGCGCTGGGCTGCGATCCGATCATCCTGGTGGGCCAGGACCTGGCCTTCAGCAGGGAAGGGGCGACTCACGCCAGCGGCCACGCCCTGGGTGAAAAGCAGGACGCGTTTTACAAAGGCGTCCTGGAAGTGCCCGGTAACGACGGCCGCCCGATCCAAACCAGTGATACCCTGTACGGTTTTTTAAAAGGTTACGAAGTGGACTTGGCAGAATATGAGGGAACATGTGTCAACGCCACCGAAGGCGGCGCGTTTATTCAAGGGACAAGGGTGATGCCTTTGGCGGAGGCGATTGATCGTTACCTGCGCGAAGAGTTTGACCCTTTGGAGACGATCCGCCGGCGCCTACAGCCGCCGGACGAAGCAAAAAATAAAGAAACAGTAAGGCAGGTGCTGGTAAAAATAGATCGTACCGTTGGGGAACTGGAGAAAATAGCCGGTATCTGCAAAGATTCGATGACTATGATCAAAGAAGCGGAGCCCCTCCTGGCTCAAGCCGGCGCCGGCCGGAATTCTATCGATCAAGTCAAAGAGTTTATGGCTAAAATTTATGAACAAAAGCGCAATTGCACGTTGGATTACGATACCTTCCAGCTGTTTTTCATGCATGTAATTCAATCCTTCAACATTAAATTTGAGATGGAAATGCAGGCAGTTCCCGGATTACACGACAACGAGGCCGGGGCACTGGCGGAAACCGCCTTGCGTCACACTGAGTGGTTCTCCACCATCGGCCGCCTGGCCGACACCTGCCGCAAAACTCTTCTCAAATACAGGGAACTGCTTTACTTTGATTTTCCCGGCGAACAAGATTAAATATTTTCTATCAAAAATAATATATCAAAAATAATATATCTATAAAGAATTTGCCAAGTCTGCCGATTAAATATACAAGCGGCTTTTTTGTTGCCGTAATAAATAAAAAATATTTCGCAAAGGAGTGATAACAAGGTGATTATTTACCACAACGTTCCAGCATTGAACGCCTGGCGCAACTTGAGCGTCAACAACTCATCATTGTCCAAATCGCTGGAAAAGCTTTCTTCCGGACTGCGCATTAACCGGGCCGCCGACGACGCCGCCGGGCTGGCTATCTCGGAAAAAATGCGCGGCCAGATCAAAGGCCTGAACCAGGCCATCCGCAACGCCCAGGACGGTATCTCGTTAATCCAGACCGCTGAGGGCGCCCTGAACGAGTCGCATTCGATCCTGCAGAGGATGCGCGAGCTATCCGTACAGGCCGCCAACGACACCCTCACCTCCAACGACCGGGCCGAGATCCAAAAAGAGATCGATCAACTCACCGAAGAATTGGACCGGATCGCCCACACCACCGAGTTCAACACCAAGAAACTGCTGGACGGTTCAGCCGCCGCCCTGACTTCCAGCGACAAGCTGTCCACCAAGATTTTTGTCCGTGACGGACTGCGCACCATCGACCAGTTCGGCCAGAAGAAGACCAACAGCGGCAACTACGAATTGATGATCGGCGTTAAAGATCTGGGCCATACCGAAGTGCAGAAGACCGACATCTTCAAGGTCAAGCATGTATATAACGGTATTGAAAACCTGCAACTGAATTCTACAGCCGGCTTGACAATGGTAGGCGCGCGCAATTATGTTTCGGGCAGCTATACCCTGACGACGACAGTAGGAAGTGCGGGGACTACTTGGTCAGCCACAATGACCCAGTCATTCAGGTCAGGCGGCGCCGCTTCCATATTCGGATCAGGTACAGCAGCAGTTACTGTAAGTGCTAGCGGTACCGTATCGGCAAACGAAAGCGTACTTATTGAAATAACCAATGTCACAACCAGCGGCGCTATTACTTACCGTGTTTCCACCCACAAATACGACGTGAACGGAACATATACCTTTAACCAGACAACTCACACAGTAACCATTAACACATCTACAACTTCAGTAAAACTTAGTGCGGGTGCAAGTATCGGCACAACGTTTACTTTTACTATTGCAGGTGGAACAACCAACACGCTGAAGGTGGGCGATAAGGCTATAGTCAACTTAAAAGCAGCTGCAACAGCACTGACGATTTCACATAAATATGTTGTCACCGGAAATACGACACAATTTGTCAGTCAAAACTACATTAACGGTTACCTCGACAAGACCCAGCGTACCTTCAACCTTTACTCATTGGATACGGCCACCGGCACCGCCTACAACGGCACATTCACTATCGGCTTTGATTACGATTACGCTACAACACAGAACACAACTACCTTTGATATCTCACCGGCCTTCGGGCGCGCGGCCTCCCTGGATACCAGACTATACGACATCGAAAAGTTCTGGGATTCGAGCGGCAACTTCATGCTGAGCAGCACGCAGCAAATCAAATTGATCCAGGGCGACGGTAAAGAGACCACTATCACTCTGGACAGCAACGACACCATCTTCACCGTCCAGCAAAAACTGAACAACGCTATACGGGACGGGCTGGAGCAAGGCAACTATGTCGACACTTCCTTACAGAGGAACTTCGTACAATTTGTCTATAATAACGAGGATAGCGCAGAGTTTGCGAATAAAACAGGCTACTCAGTGGAAGGCACTTTCGTAATCCAGAGTGCCATTGCCGGAAAGGCGGGAGAGATTAACTTCTCAGGCGACGACAACCTGATCAACGCCCTCAGCCTGGCCACCATCCAATCCTCCAGGGAAAACACATTCAACGTCTGGTTCAAGGACGCGCACAGCACTGACCCGTATGATATCAACCCGAACGCCACCATCTCGGGCAACCTGCTTGTCGGCGTGGTGCACGAAAATGTGGACATAATGTTTGACTCCAACGCCAGCATCAAAACCATCACGGCCACCAATTCAGGCACCGGGTTATTCCAGTTGGTTGCTGAAACCGACCAGACAGAATTCCATACGACTACTGTCCACCTGGCGGACAACACCATGGTATTCCAGATCGGGGCCAACCCGAACCAGGATGTCAGTGCAGCCATAGGCGACATGGGAGCAAGCGCACTTGGCGTGGACAACATTTTGGTCACAGACCGTGAGTCGGCCACAAACTCCATCGCCAAGATAGACGATGCCATCAACAGGGTTTCCAGCGAGCGGTCCAAGATGGGAGCTTTGCAGAACCGTCTCGAACACACCATCAACAACCTGGGTGTCGCTTCAGAGAACCTGACGGCAGCCGAGTCCCGCATCCGCGACGTAGACATGGCGTCGGAAATGATGAACCTGACCAGGCTGCAGATCCTCGGCCAGGCCGGCACGGCCATGCTGGCCCAGGCCAACGCGCTGCCGCAAAACGTGCTGAGCTTGCTCGGGGGTTAATGCCAGGGTTGGAAGTTAAAGTTACAGTAATATACCATCTGACTTGCTTAAAAAGACGGCCGGCCACCGGCCGGTCGTCTTTTATCTACATATTTATTACATGTGATATATTTTATACATAAGTCCATGTACTACTCAGGAGTCAGGAGTCAGAATGAAAGAACCAGCAACATTGCACAAGGTTATATTGAAGAATGCCGATATTACCTGATTCTTGCGAAGGATTTTACTGCCCTGAAAATAAATCTTTACCATTTTCATCCATCTGATGGTGAAGCGAAGCTTCATGGGCGTCTGAATTCTGAATACCTGAATAGTTTGGGAGGTTAATGAGATGGAAGTTAAGCCGTGCGGTTACGCTGCAGCACCGGCTAAAGTCAACACAGACAATCAGACTGACATCTACGCTAACGTTAAAAGCCAGGGTATGTTGACAGTGCAACCGCTTGAGCAAACCCAACTGACAAAAGAACCTGGTACGGATGAGCAACAGAACAGGGAACTCATAGAAAAGAAACTGGAACAAGCTGTGGAAAAGTTGAATAAAATGGCCGACCTCTTCGACTTCAAGCTTAAGTTTCGTGTTCACAAGGAAACGCAGCGCGTCATTACCAAAATTATCGAACCGGACAGCGGCAAGGTATTGAAGGAAATACCCTCCGAGAAAATACTCGACATGATCGCCAAGATGGAGGAAATGGCCGGTTTAATTATTGACGAGTACGTGTAAAGGGGTGATTGAGCAATGGCCGGTATTCAAATTGGCGGCCTTGTATCCGGTTTTGACACGGAATCTATTATAGAAGAATTAACAAAGAACGACAGCAAACCGCTGGAGTTGATGCAGAAAAAAATAGACCGGCTGGAAGCCGCCAAGTCCGCCTGGCAGGATGTCAACATGCGGCTGACCAACCTCCAAAACACGGTGACACAGCTTAAACTGAGCGCCACCTTCAACAGCAAGACGGCCACTTCAAGCGACGAAAAGGTGCTTACCGCGTCCGCCAGCACTTCTGCGGCCGCGGGATCGTACCAGATTAAGGTGAACAAGCTGGCCGCGTACCACCGTTACGCGTCCGGCAGCGCGGCGACAATTACCGGCAACTCTGAAGCCACTTCAACCACCGCGCTCGGCCTGACCGGCAGTTTTACCGTCAAGTCGGCGGCCAGCACCAGTACAGGTTCAGTGACGGTTACGTCAACAGACACCCTAAACTCCATTCGTGACAAGATAAACGCGGCTAACGCCGGCGTCACGGCTTCGATTATCGACAGTAAGCTTGTTATAAAAAGCAATACAATGGGTACAGCCGGGCAAATTACCTTAACCGACACGGGCGGCGGAACGGCTTTCACCGACCTTGGTTTAACCGAAGCGACAGCGGCGCAGGATGCTGAAATAGTTTATGAAGGAATCACCATTACAAGGGGTACCAACACCATCAGCGATGTTATCAGCGGTGTCACCTTGAACCTGATAAGCGAAAGCACTTCAAATGTTACATTGACTATAGCAACTGATACGGCAACGGCGTTGGAAGCCATCACTGCCTTCGTCGAGCAATACAATTCGCTGATGCAGTATATTGAGGACAAAACTTATGTCGACCCGTTAGAGACCCTGACTGAAAGAGACGAAGACGATATTTCTCCGTACGACTCAAACCGTACACGCGGCGAACTGCAAGGCGACCCGACAATCATCAGCCTGGAGTCGCAAATACGTCAGATGGTCAGCAGAAGTGTGGCTGGGTTGAGTCCTTTACTAAACTCGTTAAGCGCAATAGGCATAACAACCAGCTACAATTCCAATAAAGGTGAAAAGCAATCAGCAGTACTTAGTATAGACGAGTCCAAACTGACGGCGGCGCTGTCGGAGGAACCCGGTTCCGCTTCAATTAGCGGGCACGACGGGGTGACGGTAAAGTACAACAGCTTCATCACATTGACGGCTGCCGCCATTACCGGAAGTAGTTCAGCAACTTCCTCCACCGATTTGAACCTGACCGGCAGTTTTACAGTAAAATCGGCGGACAGCGCGGTGACCGCCTCAATAACGGTGCTGGCGACTGACAGCCTGACCGACATCATGAACAAAATCAACGCCGGCGGCGCGGGAGTGACCGCGTCCATCGTGGACAACAAGCTGCTGATAACCAGCAACTCCATGGGCACCCCGGGCCAGGTGGTGCTGACCGACACCGGCGGCGGCACGGCTTTCGCAGACCTTGGTTTCACAGAGCAAACGAAAGTATCAAGCGCGGACAACGCCGTCCAGTCCGGCCAGTCAGGCAGGCTGATCATTGAGATTGACGGCAAAGATTACAATATACAGTTCACGGGGCCGAAAACCAGCCAGCAAGTGGTCGACGAAATCAACGCCGTGATCGGAGAAGTGGCCACCGCGTCGATAAACTCTAACAACCGGCTGGTGATTACAAACCGTTCCACCGGTGTTAATTCGGTTATCAGGATCAAACAAATCATCGAGGACCACTCCGGCGACCTGGCAAAGCTGGGCCTCGTGCAGGGTGACTCAAGCCGCGGCAAGGACGTGGCGGCGCTTTTCACCGCCCAAACAGCGGCCACCCAGGGCACAATTACCTCGTTTTCCGCTCTGGGCGACACGCCGGTAACCAGCAGCGGCACGCTCGGCTTAATGATTGACGGGAAAGAATACACGGTCAACTTTACCGGTGCGTACAACCGCAGCGACATAGTCAGCAAGATTAACAACTCCATCGGTTCGGCCGGGCAAGCTTACCTGGACGCCAATAACTGTCTTGTAATACGCTCCCTTAAAACAGGAACAAGCTCGAGCATACAGGTAACCAGGATAGACGCCAGCCTGGCCGGACTGAACCTGGCCGTGGGGCAGTATGGCTCCGGGATGAACGGCGTTACCGGCCTGGCTGTTACCCTCTATAGCTATTACAATTCATGGGTTTCGTCCGGAGGCATTCTTTCCAAGAAACAGGACTACATTGAAGGAGAAATAGATGACATACAGGAGCAGATGGATGCCCTGAACGAGCGGATTACAGCAAAACAAGAGCGGCTGTGGGAGCAGTACTCCAACATGGAAAAAAAGCTTCAGGAACTGCAGTACCAGAGCCAGTGGCTGCAAATCCAGCTCGCATCAATTATGGGCAATTCCAGCAGCAGAACCAGTAGCTCAAGTTAAATCAGTAGTCAGTGGTCAGTAGGAGAAAACCATTGAAAACATACGGAGGGATCAATTTGAACGCGGATAATCCTTACAACAAGTACCGGCAAAATGCTGTTTTGACGGCCAACCAGCCGCAGTTGGCGGAGATGCTTTTCGGCGGGGCGGTCAAGTTTATCCGGCAGGCTATAACCCATGTTGAAAATAAAAACATTCAGGAAGCCCACAACGCCATTGTCCGCGCCCAGGACATCTTTGAGTACCTGGCCGAAACTCTGAACGAGAAGGTGGATATATCGTTCAATCTGGCCCACCTGTACGACTACGCCTACCGCCGCCTGCTGGACGCCAATGTGGCAAAGGACGCGGGTATATTGAAGGAAGTGCTCGGGCTGGCTGAAAACCTGCGGGATACCTGGCATGAAGCCAGGCAAAAAGCGGCTGGAGAAGCGGAACATGCGGATAACGCGGACAAGCTTGTATAAAGAAAGGTAGTGAGCAGCTTGCATAATGCGGACGGAAGCGGCCGGTTCCCAGCAAATACAGAAGAAGCAGTCACTGAAAAGCTGGCTTTGCTTGAGCAGATAGAGTCCCTGGCGAGGGAACAGGCGGCGCTGGCCGGCAGTCTGGCCGACCCGGAAAAGGCTGCCGGCTTTGACCGTTTATCCGCTAAGCGGAGGCGTTGCATGGAGCGGATAGACGATATTGATCAGTATTTAACCAGGAATATGGCTAATACGGCTGCAGAAGTTGAAATAACATCAAAAATGAAAAAAATCCTGGAACATATCCAGGAAGTGGATAAAAGGACTCGTACCGCCATTTCCAATGAAAGGGCTGGAATAAAGAGTCAAATTGCTGATCTATCCCGCCGTAAAAATGGCATGCTGGCATATAATACTAATATTCTGGCCCGTAAGAGCATGATTGTGGACAAGTCCCGGTAGCGTCAGTTATAAGTCTAACTCTTCCTGTCAAGCACCACGCCGGAAAATCCGCTACTACCGTTATATGCCGTCAGGAATTGTTCCGGCGACAACTTACGCTTGATTTCGCCGCTTTTTTTATCAATAACCGCCACGTATATTTCTTTACCGTCTTCAACGAGCAAGAATTCATATAACTGGTTAAACGTCTTGTCGGTGCCGTTCAGCTTCTGCACCGCCTTAATTAACTCCCTGCGGTTGACGGCTGCCCCGGCCAGCCCCATTTCCACGGCCATTGTCTGGCTGGTTCTGGCCTGAGCTTCGGCCGGGCTGCGCTGGGGCATTGCATCATAAACTATCAGCGACTGAAGGCCGCCCGCGCCAATCTTCATTACTTCCACTTCCCATTTAAAAGTTCGCTACACTGATTAATCCAAGTAGTCCAGCAAGCTGGTTTGCATGATCCTGGCTCCGGCCGCCAGCGAGGCCTGGTAAATCAGTGTTTTTTCATTGAGTTCCACGGTAGCTTTGGCCACGTCGGTACTGTAGTAGCCGTCCATCATGTCCGACAGGTTGACCTCGAGGTTGGTATACTGCTCGTCGATTGCCTCCAAGTGGGTGGTCCTGGCGCCGACCCTTACCCTCTCCTGCAACAGCCAGCCGATCTTTTCATCCAGGTAGCTTAAGCATTGTTCAATCTTGTCCGTCTGATTGTTCTCCAGTTTTTTCCTTACGTACACTAGGCAGTCAAAGATGTTCCCGGCGGTAAATGTGGCCGCCTCGGAAGCTGTGGCGAAGCCGCCGTTAAAGGTAATGTCGACAGTCCCGTCATAGCTCTCCCCGTTGCCTTCGTCCAGGGTAAAAAACTTTAGATCATTGCCGGGATCGGCTACGGTATTGCTAAAGACCCAGTTCCTATCAGTTCCATCATAATCAATTCCTATGTTGTTGTCACCGATGGCTGACTGTGCCGTCACGGATATTACCGCCTTGTCACCTCTGACGATAAATTCAGTCAGGTCCATGTTCAAGTCAATGTCTCCCACAGTAAAGGATGCGGGAGTATCCGGGTCGCCGTCGCCGTCGCTGTCGGTGAAGGTTTGAGATACGGTGCCGGTGGTGTAGGACCCGTCCGACTTGTTATACTGGTGATAAGTAAACTGTACGGTAACGTCGGATATCTTATATTCGGAAGTATAATTTATACCGGTCACTTCCATCAAGATGGAACTGTTGTAAACGTTGCCCGCGTTCACTACCCCGACATTGGCGACAATCGTGTTGCCTTCCTGCGTATAATAACTTGTAACCTGCGCCTCGGAGTCACCTGCCGAAGCAGCGTCTTCGACAGTAGTGCTTATCTTGTACTCGCCGAACTGCAGTCCGTCGTCAATCGTCACCTGGTCTACCGTGGAGCCGGAACCCTTGGCCACTTCCACCAGATTGTCGTAAAAGAAATGCTTGCCGTTAATGTTCACTTGATACCTGGCGCCGGGAGCGATCTCACGCAATACCTCGCTGTCGTCACCGGTGAAAGTGAAGTCGTCGCCTGAACGGTGGAAAGGTTCTGATGTATTGTCCAGCCCGGCAAATATATATATGCCACCCAGGGAAGTGTTTGCCACTTCAACCATTGCATCGGTCATGGTGTCAACCTGCTCGGCGATGGCTACCCGGTCATCCTGGGTTAAAGTGTCGTTGGCTCCCTGGACAACCAGTTCACGCACCTTTTGCATGGCATCCGTTGCTTTTTCCAGGCCCACGTCAGTCTGTTGAAGCCATCCCAGGCCATTGGTAATGTTGCGCTGGTACTGCCCGTTCAGGTTCAAGTTGCTCATCAGGGCCATAGTCAGGCTGCAGCCGGACGGGTCGTCGCTCGGCCGGTTAATTTTGGTGCCCAGCGAGATCTGCTCCTGTGTTTTGGAAATCCCGGAAAGGTTTTTCTCGTAGGAATATAGCAGGTTGTTTGAAAGCATCCTTTGAGTGACTCGCACTTTTAATCACCTCCCGTCAGATTATACCGCAGTGCGGTTGATCAAGGTGTCGAGCAGGGTGTCCATCACCGTTACCACCCTGGCCGAGGACTGGTAAGCATACTGGTACTGAATCATTTTCGTCAATTCCTCGTCGGTGGAAACGCCAATCAGTGATTCCCGCAGGTTATTGACCTGCTCCTTCACTGCGTTTTGCGTTCCAAGCCGGTCTGCCGAACCTTGCGTATCGGCGCCGACCATGCTAGTCAGACCGCGGTAAAACCCTTCAAATGTGGTGGTATTCCCGGACATGGTCAAGTCCGTGCGTTTGCCGCCGATATTAAGAGCCTGTTCGCCGTTGACTTTGCTGATCTCCGCTTTCACTTCCGCTGACAGGTCAAAGTCAGCCGCGCCGGTGGCAGTGAAAAAATTCGGGTATCCTCCGGTCGCGTGCAACGTATTGACTGTATTGGTCAAGCCAAGGGCAAGCTCATTCATCATTGACATATATTTATCTATATAATCGAGAGAATTAATATAGCCGACTATCATACCGGTCTCCAGGTTTTCACCCGCCCAGCCGTCGGCATCTTCACGTGTTATGTCTGCCCTATTGTTGTCGATGGTAACCAGTTCCTGGTTGTACAGGGATACGGAAACATAACCGTCAGACGAGTTAACCACAGTAACACTGCCCAGCTTGCCGAGTTCGTCCAGCAGCAGGTCTCTTTTATCCAAAAGGTCATTGGGCTGCTGGCCCAGGTCGATTACCCGCGCTATAGCATCGCTGACCTCCGTGATCTGTTGGGTTATACTGTTAACCCGCGCAACCTTGTCGTTAATTATACTATCAATATACTCGCGCACATCAGAGATCTGCGCGTAGGTCTGACGGATGGTATCGGTCAACTCAACAGCCGCCTCACGCACGGCAGCTTTAACCCCGATATCCTGAGGAGTGCTGTTCAGGTCTTCCCAGGCATTGAAAAATTTGCCGATTAAACTTTGGAGGCCGGATTCCTCGCTTGGCTCTTGGAAATATACCTCCACTTTTTTCAGCGCGTCATTAAGACCTTCCCAGTAGCCCTCTGAACTGGCTACATCCCGCCACTGGTTGTCGAGGTAAAGATCCCTGAAGCGGCGGATATAACTAATCTCCACACCGGTGCCGATCTGGCCGGGAACTAATTCCTGGTTGAAAACCGGGTTACAATACGGGTCAGTGGCCACATGCACGGCTTCCTGCCTGCTGTACCCCTCGGTATTGGCATTGGACAAATTATGACCGACTACTTCCATAGATTGCCGTTCTGACTGCAAGCCGCGGCGGCCGATCTCAATACCAAAAAAAGTGCCTGGTCCGGACATATTAAAAACCACCTTTCAGCAGGTGTTAGTAATTACTCAGTAGTCAGTAGTCAGAATAAAAGATTTTGTGTAACTGTTCAGTAAACGCGGCAGAGGCATGGCGTTATCGTTAGCGAACGACTAATTCGGAAAGGGGACACACCTTCCTGGTTAATAAAAAAATGCAAGTTGTATACACGTCAGGGAAGGAATGTCCCCTTATTAAACGCCGGTAACAGCACCCGGCGAAGCG
>Ga0067045_1030565_pt1 | contig 14804 bp, 14 predicted proteins | sample TerdegcTABiofilm_FD_59184 | JGI IMG/M metagenome (GOLD analysis project Ga0067045, IMG submission 59184) | Combined Assembly of (Gp0054472, Gp0054536) Wastewater bioreactor microbial communities from Singapore -Terephthalate degrading...
TGCTCACCCTCGGCTGCTCCGGCTCGCGGTGTGGTCGATTCCTCTGCCCTGGATTGCCGCCGAGTGCGGATGGATCGTGGCAGAAATGGGGCGCCAGCCCTGGGCCGTGGAAGGCGTCCTGCCGACCGCGATGGCCGTGTCTGAACTTGGCGCGGGCACTGTGCTGTTCACATTGCTGGGTTTTGTAGCCATTTACACGGCGCTGATCGTCGTGGAAATGAAGCTGATGCTCAAAGCCATTCGCAAGGGACCAGAGGCGGAAACGCCGCAATCCCACGGAGCCGCCACTCCACTGATCGGACCGGTCCGTGCGGGCCAGTCCCAACCCACCACCTTCGAAACATCCGGAGACGCAGCATGATCCTTCACACACTCCTCGACTACGACGTCCTGCGCGTCATCTGGTGGCTGCTGCTGGGCGTGCTGCTCGTCGGCTTTGCCGTGACCGATGGCTTCGACCTGGGCGTGGGCAGCCTGCTGCCGTTCGTGGCCCGAAACGACGTGGAGCGCCGTATCGTCATCAACACGGTCGGCCCGGTGTGGGAAGGCAACCAAGTCTGGCTGATCCTGGGCGGTGGCGCCATCTTCGCCGCCTGGCCTCATGTCTATGCAATGTCCTTCGCTGGCTTTTACCTGGCGATGTTCGCCATCCTGTTTGCACTCATCCTCAGGCCTGTTGGCTTCAAATACCGCAGCAAACAGGAGAGCGCGACATGGCGCGGCACCTGGGACTGGGCGCTGTTTGTCGGCGGATTCGTGCCCGCTCTGATCTTCGGCGTGGCGTTGGGCAATGTGCTGCAGGGCGTGCCCTTCCGCTACACCGAGGACATGCGCATGGTTTACCAGGGCACCTTCTTTGGCTTGCTCAATCCGTTCGCGTTGCTCGCCGGCTTGGTATCGGTCGCCATGCTGCTCATGCACGGTGGCGCCTGGCTCGCATTGAAGACCGAAGGCACGGTGGCTGACCGGGCGCGCCGCTATGCCAGCTTCGCGAGTGTCGCCACGATCTTGCTCTACGGCTTGGCTGGGGTGTGGCTGTGGTTCGCCATCGGCGGCTATCAGCTGACCAGCGAGCAAGTGTCCAACGGGCCTTCCAACCCTTTGCTCAAGACCGTTGCATCGGGCGTGGCTGGTGGCTGGTTCACGAACTACCACAACCATCCCTGGACGATGCTGGCACCTGTCCTGGGCATTGGTGGAGCACTGCTGGCGCTCCTGGGCCTGCGCGCCCGCTGGGAGGGCATCACCGTGATCTTTAGCGGTCTGTCGGTGGCTGGCATCGTGCTGAGCGTAGGCGCCTCGATGTTCCCCTTCATCGTGCCGTCCTCCTCTGATCTCCGCTCGTCATTGACTGTGTGGGACGCCTCTTCCAGTCATTTGACGTTGTTCATCATGCTGGTTTGCAGCATCGTCTTCGTTCCCCTGATCCTGGCCTACACCGCCTGGGTGTACCGCGTGATGTGGGGCAAGGTGCGCCCACGCGACATCACCCATGGCGACCACGCCTACTGAACAACTGTCTTGAAAGGAAACGACGATGTGGTATTTCGCCTGGATTCTCGGCCTGCCGCTGGCGGCTGGATTTGCTGTGCTCAACGCGATGTGGTACGAACTGATGGACGATGAGGCGCTCAAGAAAGAGGTCGTCACAGACGCCACCGACCATGGAGACCCGTCGCATGGCTCCGCTTGATTGTGGAATCGCTGGCACACCCATCAGGGACGTCGCCGCTGGCGAGCGCTTGTTCAGCGCCGGAGAGTCTGGACTTGTATGGCAACTGGTAAGAGGTGTCCTGCGCCTGGAGGTAGATCAGCCCGCTGGTACAGGGCTCGTGCACCTGGCATTGCCCGGGGACCTGATCGGCGCTGAAGCCGTGCTGGCGCAGCCCTATGCCTTCAGTGCCACAGCCGTGGTGGCAAGTCAGTTGAAAACGGTGAGCCTGGATACCGAGGTCCATCGTGTGCTTGTTCTGGTAGCAGCGTTCCGGCAAGGTCAAGAGCGTGCGGCCGGCGTGATGCGGCTGCGCGAAGGTTCGGTCGCTCAGCGGTTGGACCATCTGCTCGACCTGCTACAGCAGGCGACCGGTGAAGACATCTTTGCGGTTCGTCAGCGACAGTTGCCTCAACTGCGCGAGATCGCCGGCATCATCAACGCCGCGCCGGAAAGCGTGTGTCGCAACCTGACCCAGCGGTTGGGACGAAGAGCCGCGATGAGCCCAGTAAAGACCGGACTGCGCGCAGCGTAAGGCATGTAGCGGGAGTGTTGGAGTTTCCAATTTTTAGAGACTTCGGGAATCACGATAGGCAGCCTATCGAGTAGGTCATAATGCGGAATATGCACGCCCTGCGAACATCCTCAACGCTCATCCGCCTGGTTATGGCGTGGTTTGCGTTGACGCTGGTCGTCGCCATGGCATCGCCCATCATCGCGCCCAAGACGATGGAGATGATCTGCTCGGATGGTGGCACGATGAGACTCATCGTGGTCGACAAGAACGGTGAAGTCGTCGAAGCCGGCCAGCACACGCTCGATTGTGCGATGTGTCTGCCGGCATCTTTGCCTGCACCTGCCACCACCCGGCAGCTCACCCAGCCGCAGCCGCTGGCGCATGCCCTGACTCCGATTGAGGAGGCGCGCATCGCCGCCCTCGTCGGAGCGCCCCTGCCGCCTCGCGGCCCTCCCTCGCGCGCCTGACATCCGGTTGCTGAAGCGATTCGGCCAGAAGCGTACGTGAGTATGCCTAATGGCTGCTGATCGGCGTAACAGCTCCGCGCACACGTCCTGAAGGGCTCCTGCCCGCTGCGGCCCATGGCATGCCCATCGGCCACGACTGCGCTGGCATCGACGCGACCTTGCCTCGGCCGGGATGGTTCATCCGAGTCCACGCGGACTCGCTTCTCTCTCTACGCCCAGATCCATCAGAACCGCTTTCGAGGACCGTCATGCAAGCCCATCCGCCAGTGTCTCTCACCATCTTGGCCGCTGCCAGCCTCATCGCCATGGCGACCAGCGCCATTGCGCAAGAGTCGACGGCCACATCCACACTGCCCACCGTCACGGTCACCGGGACGCCCGACGACTACCGGCCGCCAAACACCAGCACCGCCACCCGAACCGACACGCCTTCGCTGCAAACCTCGCAAAGCGTTCAAGTCGTGCCCCGCGCGGTGATCGAAGACCAGAACGCGCTCACGCTGACTGATGCCGTGCGCAACGTCTCGGGGGTGCAGTATGACTTCGGGTTCAACGGGTCCATGCAGCCGCTGCTGATCCTGCGTGGGTTCCCCAACACGTCGATGACGGCCATGGGCTCCATGTCGGGCAGTTCCAGCTACTACCTGGACGGCTCCAAGGTCATGGGCGTGCCCATCAACATGGCCAATGTGCAGTCGGTCGAAGTCGTCAAGGGGCCGGCCAGCGTGCTGTACGGCCGCTCGGAACCGGGCGGCCTTGTCAACGTGGTCACCAAGCCAATCTCCAGCGTGTCCGAGCTGAGCTTCGAGCAGACCATCGGCCAGCGCGGCCTCTCGCGCACCGCCATCGAAGCCTCGGGCAGCCTCAATGCCGACCAGACGTTGCGCGGCCGCGTGGCCGCGTCGCACTACACCGCGGATTCCATCCGCGATTTCGTCGAGGACCGGCTGAGCAGCTTCACGGGCAGCCTGGCCTGGGTGCCCGATGCGCGCACGAACGTCACGGCCACGCTGGACTACTCCGACAACCGCTACCGCACCGACTACGGCATCCCGGCCGTTGGCAACCGGCCTGCCGATCTCCCGTGGTCGCGCCAGTACAACGATTCGCCCTATCTCTCCAGCGCCAAGACCACGAGCCTCAAGCTCGATGCCTCCCACCAACTCAACGACGCCTGGCAGATCAAGGGCCGCCTGCTGAGCCTGCGCAGCGACACCTCCGAGATGGACATCGCGCCTTACCGCGTGGACATGGGCATGGCCATGCTGCCCAGCCAGACCTGCCCCGGGACTGGCGACCCGATGTGCCGCTACTACTTCGGCGTGCGCCCTGATGGCCGCTACAAGGTCGATCAGGTCAACGTGGACCTCACGGGCAAGTTCCAGACCGGTGGCATCGGGCACACCGTGTTGGTGGGCTTTGACACCTACCGCACCAAGAAAACCGGAACGACCTATACGCAGCAGGTGGACGCTGTCAGCGTCTACAACCCGTCCCTGGGCAACACGCCCGGCTTGGATCCGATGATGTCCATGCCACAGGACTACGACGACCACAGCCGCTGGACCAGCTTCTACGTGCAGGATCAGCTCGCCCTGGGCAACGGCGTCTTCCTCACCGGCGCGCTGCGGCACGACCGCACGAACGCGGTGTTCGGCATGCCGGGCACGGAGCCGAACAAGCAATCCTTCACCACGCCTCGCCTGGGCGCCGTGTGGCAGTTCGCACCCAACCAGTCCATCTACGCCCAATACCAGGACTCGGTGGCCGCGAACAACGGCCGCGATGCGGTCACCGGCGCCGCACTGGATTCCGAGCGCGCCCGCCAAATCGAGATCGGCCACAAGATCGAACTGTTCGACGGCAAGCTCAGCTCCACCGTGGCCCTGTTCGAGCTGACCAAGCGAAACCGAGGCGCCACCGTGCCCGATCCGCTGTCCCCCACCTTGACCAACGTGGTCACCATTGGCAAGGCGGTCGCGCGCGGCCTGGAATGGGACGTGTCGGGCCAGCTCACGAAGAAGCTGTCGCTGATTGGGTCCTACGCCTACACCGACGCCAAGGTCACCGAAGACCCGACCTACCAGGGCATGAAGCTGGCCAACGTGGCACGGCACACTGCCAGCCTCTGGGCACGCTACGCCGTTGACAGCCAGTGGACGGTCGGCGGCGGCGTGTTCGCACAGAGCCAACGCCAGGGCGACTCGGGCAACACCTTCCAGTTGCCGGGCTACGCGCGCGCGGATGCGATGGTCGCCTACCGATTCGCACTCGGTGCCAGCAAGGCGTCTCTGCAGTTCAACCTGGACAACGTCTTCAACCGCAAGTACTACACCGGCAGCCACCAGTTCCTGCAGGACTGGATCAAGCTGGGCAACCCGCGCACGGCCAAGCTCACGCTGCGCGTGGACTACTGAGTGCCAGGACGTGGCCATGATGATCACTGAACGGCGCAGCTTCCTGCGCGCAGCCACCGCCGCGCTGGCCGCCTCGCCGTGGCTGACCCACGCGGGTCAAGGCCAATCGGCCCAGGTGTCCGCGCAGACGCCCGCGCCGCACGATATGAGCGCCATGCCCGCGTCCTGGACCGGCAGGGAACAGATCGGCATGCTGCTCTATCCGGGCATGACCGCCCTGGACTTCGTGGGGCCGCAGCACATGTTCGCGGCACTGATGGGGGCGAAGGTGCACCACGTCGCCAAGACCCTGGACCCGGTGGTGAGCGACACCCAACTCGCTCTCTCGCCGACGGTGACGCTGGAGCACTGCCCGCGCGACCTGGATATCCTCTTCGTCCCCGGCGGTGGCGCGGGCACCATCGACGCGATGCGCGACGCGCAGATTCTGGCCTTTGTCGCAGACAGAGGCCGGCGCGCGAAGCTCGTGACCAGCGTCTGCACCGGCTCGCTCGTGCTGGGCGCGGCCGGCCTGCTGCAGGGGTACAAGGCGACCACGCACTGGGCGACGCACGCACTGCTGAAGGAAGCGGGTGCCATTTCCGTGCAAGCGCGCGTGGTGCGCGACCGCAACCGCATCACCGGTGCCGGGGTCAGCGCGGGCCTGGACCTGGGCCTGACCATCGTGGGCATGCTGCGCGACCCAGCCTACGCGCAGACCGTGCAGTTGCTGGCCGAGTACGCCCCCGAGCCGCCCTTCGACGCTGGGACGCCGCGCACGGCGCCACTGGCCGTCACCGCCATGGTCACGGACATGTTCAAGGACTTCGACCTTCAGGCCCACGCGGCCCTGGCGCGGGCCAAGGTCTCCAGGCCTGCGTCGAGCCGCTGAATCATGATGAAGTTCGACCACCCGATCCAGTACCTGCCGAGGCTGTGGGCCCGGCGCGCGGCTCAGTCCACGCTTGGATGCGCTCCGAAGCGAGCATGGTGCATCGCCATGGCTGCTTGTGCGTTGGCGTTGGGCGGCTGCGGCGACAAGGCGCCGCCGCGCGCCGAACCGCCTGCCATTGAATGGCTGTCGGCCGAGGATGCGGCGCTGAAGCAGCAACTGCCCCAGGACATCACGCCCGAGAACCACTCCATGGTCATGGATGCGATTCTGGGCAAGCCCAAGCATCCCATTCGGCAGATCGGCATCCTGGTCTACGACGGTGTCAACGACCTGGACTTCACGGGGCCGCGCTACATCCTGGGCCAGGCAGGCGCCACCACGCGGCTGATTGGCGTGAAACCGGGCCCGATCAGGACCGTGATGGGCGTGCAGGTCATTCCCGACACAGTGATCGACGACGTGAAGCAACTCGACATCCTGATCATCCCCGGCGGCTTCACCGGAACCATCGAGGCGTCCTACGACGACCGCGTCCTCGACTGGATCCGCGCCATCGACCGAGGCACCACCTACACCGGCGCCATCTGCACGGGGGTGTGGATCCTCGGCGCCACCGGGCTGCTGGAGGGCAGGCGCGCTTCCACCAACTGGTACCGCGAAGAAGAGTTCCTCAAGAAATACAAGGCCATCCCGGCCAACGAGCGCTACACGCGCGACGGCAAGTACTGGACCTCGGCGGGCGTCACCGCCGGCATGGACATGTCCCTGGCCTTGCTCAACGACAACTGGGGTCAGCGCTACACGCAAGGCGTGATGCTGGACATGGAGTACGACCCCGCGCCGCCGATCCAGGGCGGCACGCCCGAGAAGACCGGCTGGCTGGTCGAGTGGATGGTGAAAGCCATGTACGACGCGGGTGTCGATCCGCTGATCAAGCGCCTCGAAAGCCAAAAGAAGGAACGCACGGAAGGTCCCGTGCCCCCTCGCTGACTCCACCCCATCAATACCCCCAAGAAGAAATCGCATGCACCAACACGCTTCACCTCTCTCCATTGCCCTTGCCGCAGCGGGCCTGCTCACCTTGGCTCAGGTGCCCAGTGTCTGGGCGCAATCGGCGATCGTCACACTGCCGCCCGTCGAAGTGCGGGCCTCCACTTCCCCCGATGCCCAGGCGGCAGAAGCGTTGAAGAACGCACGAGAGGAACTCAACCGGCGCGCAGGCGCCACCGCCGTCATCGATGCGCAGAGCTACACCAGCGGCCGCGCCGCCACTGCTGTCGATGCGCTGGCCTATGCGCCAGGCGTTCTGGCCCAGACGCGCCATGGGCAGGATGCTCGCCTGTCGATCCGCGGCTCCGGCATCCAGCGCGGCTTCCTCATGCGCGGCATCCAGCTCTACCAGGACGGCATTCCGCTGAACCAGACCGACGGCGCCGCCGACTTCCAGTCCATCGACCCCGCAGCCCTGCAGTACATCGAGGTCTGGCGCGGTGCCAATGCGCTGGAGTACGGGGCGAACGGCCTGGGAGGTGCCATCAACTTCGTTTCGCCCACCGGCCTGACGGCGCCCACGGCGGCGCTGCGGGTCCAGGCCGGGTCGTTCGGCCAGCGTCAGGCACAAGCCAACCTGGCGGCCCGTGGCGAGGTGGTCGATGGATTCCTCAGCGTCAGTCGCGGTGAGCAGGACGGCTGGCGCGAACAGTCGGGCTATCGGGCTGACCGGCTCTCCGGCAACGTCGGTCTGCGCCTGTCGGACACGCTGGAGTTGCGCGGCTTCCTCTCGTACGTAGATTCGACCATGCAGATGCCCGGCAGCATCTCACTGGCAGCGATGAACGCCAACCCGCGCCAGGCCGGCACCAACTACGCCGCGCTCAAGGCCACCAACGACTACACGCAAAAGCGCGCTGCACTGCGGCTGACCTGGCAGCCCAGTGCCGACGTTCGCTGGACGACCTCGCTGTACGGCGCGGACCGAGACCGCTATCACGCGATGACCGTCGGCATTCTGCAGCAGGACATGCAGGACACCGGCCTCGACTCGCGGGTCGCGGTCGAGTTCGGCACAGCCGCGCTGACGCGCCGGCTGGTCGCGGGCGTCTCCTTCGCCCGGCTGGACGGCGAAGAGCGGCGCAATGCCAACGTGGCGGGCAGTCCGGGGGCCGCCACAGGTCGCACGCAACTGGACGGCCGCCAGAACACGGTCTATGCCGAGTACACGCACGGCTTGAACGAACGCTGGGCCTTGCAGGCGGGCGTGCAGAGCGTGCAGGCACGCCGCCGCCTGGACAACCTGATGAACCCGGCCGCGAGCTACGACGTCAAGTTCAACGGCACGTCGCCCAAGCTGGGCGTGCTGTACACCGCGTCCCCGCAGTCGCAGTGGTTCGCCAATATCAGCGGCAGCTTTGAGGCCGCTCCGTTCGGCGAGGTGGCCTACAACGCGACGAACCCGCTGGCACGGGCGCAAGGCGCGACCACGGTCGAGTTTGGCTGGCGTGGCCGTACCGATCAATGGACCTGGGACGCGGCGCTGTACCGCTCCAACGTGCGGCGCGAGTTGCTGGCCATGACCAACGCCAGCGGCGTAGCGCTGGGCACGGTCAACGCCGATCGCACCATCCACCAGGGCCTGGAACTGTCGGCCACAGGCACGCTCGCGCCCGGCTGGACGCTGCGCGGCCAGTACCTCTACAACGACTTCCGCTTCGACGGCGACGCCGTGTATGGCAACAAGCGCCTGGCCGGCGTCCCGCCGCACCTGCTGCGCGCCGAGCTGCAGTGGCAGGCGGCACCCTGGATCAAGGTGGCACCCAGCCTCGACTGGCAGCCCTCGCGCACCTGGATCGACCATGCCAACACCGTGGCGGCAGACGGCTTCGCGCTGCTTAATCTCACGCTCAGCGGCACCTTGCGTGGCGGCTGGGGCTGGTTCGTCGAAGGACGCAATCTCACCGATCGCCGCTACGCGGCCACGACCGCCGTGCAGGCCAACGCCCGGGGTCTCGACGGCGCTTATTACTTCCCTGGGGATGGCCGGTCCGTCTATGCCGGACTGACCTGGCGCACACCCTGATCCACAGGAGCTTCGGCATGGACCACACCCTCACCCGGCGCGCGCTGCTGACCGCCACGGCTTTGAGCACCATCACGCTGGCCTCGCGCGGGCTGACCATTGGGGAGACCACTTCTCCATCTTCCTGACGTTCGAGCGTGCGGGCGAACGCGAGGCGGTTGTGTGGATGCAAACGTCCAGAGAGCATCAGTCCGATACGCACGCGCATCACACGCACCCATAAGCTTGAAAGGAAAAAATGAAAACGATCCGAGCTGCGCTCGCCCCCATCGCTGCCTTGCTGGCGCTGCATTCCCCGGCGTTGATGGCTTCTCCAGAGACGCCGATGCCCGTTGCTTCCGGCGCATCGCCCAAGGACGGCGTGTTGCCCGAAGTCGTTGTGACGGCGACACGAACAGAGCGCCAGGTTGACGAGGTGCCCGCGAGCATCAGCGTGCTGAACGGCTCTGCCATCGCCACCAAGCAACGCCAGAACGTATACGAGGCCTTGCGCGATTTCGAGGGTCTGGACTTCGTCAGCCAACCTGGTGTCGCCCATCAGGTGTACCCGACGATTCGCGGTGTCGGCGGCTCTTCCGCCGGTGCGACGACGCAGGTCCTGGTCGATGGGCTGGCACTGGATTCTCTGGTGTCCAGTGTGATGGGGCGTGGGGGGCTGAATTTCACCTCTTTGCTGGACGTGGAGCGCGTGGAGGTGCTGCGCGGTCCCGCATCGGCACTGTACGGCCCCAGCACCGTCGGCGGCGTCATCAACGTCATTCCCAAGCGCTGGAAAGGTGGGCCTGGGGGCGAGTTCTCCGCTGCCTACGGCTCGCACGACACGCGCTCGATTGCGGCGGCCGTTGGCACGTCGGGAGAGGTGTTCGATGTCCGTCTGTCAATGCACGACAGCCGCAGCGATGGCTACGTTGCCACACCGGTAGAAAATCCATACGGGCAATGGGATCTCGGTCCGCGTGGCTGGAAAGACCGGAAACTCGGGCTGCAGGTGAATCTGCGCCCGAACAAGGACCACGAGTTGAGTCTGGGCCTGCAGCAATACGACACGGCCTCGTTCAGCGACGGCGGGCGGCCCAATGCCTATCAGAACATGGACGGCCGCTCTGCCACCCTGGCGTACCGCCATGACTTGAGCGAACAGACGCAGGTCAAGGCCCAGTTGCGCTCGACACGCTTGAAGCAGCATTACGGATTCGACCGCTGGAGTTGGGACGGCCTGACGCAGCCGGGGGTGGTGTCTGTCGGCGACCTGGCGTTGGCCAGCCGGGGCGGGCGCATCAGCGACTCGACCTTCTTCCAGGCCAGCATCGACACCCGGCCCTGGACTGGCAACCAACTGGTGGCGGGGTACGCGCACGATACCGGCAAGCACGACCAATGGGGCCAGCCAGTCGGCGGCGATCGCTGGGTTACGGGCAGCAAGAGCCGGGTGGACAGCCTGTTCGTTCAGGATGAGCAGGTGCTGGGCCAGTTCGTGCTCACCGCCGGCATGCGCTACGACCGCATCGTCCTCTCGCCGGTGACCGACAACGGCATTCCAGTCAACGGGAAGGCCTCGGTAGACCACGTCGTCAACCCTCGATTGGGTGTGCGCTACCACGTTGACGATGTCACGTCCCTGTATGCCTCGTACGGCACGGCCTACCTACCGGCCACGAACAGCTTCAAGTTCGTGCAGCCTTCGACCACCCGCGTGGACAACCCGGACCTCAAGCCCGAGACTTCGGCTACCTTTGAAGTCGGCGTCAACCATCGGTGGCCTAGCGGCTCGCTGCGCTCGTCGCTGTTCCAGACCGACTACGAGGACAAGATCACGCTCGCGACCGACGCGGGCAGCGGCCTGCGCCAATGGCAGAACATCGCCGCGGTCAAGGTGGTGGGTATCGAGCTGGCTTACCAGGGCGACCTGGGGAACGGATGGAAACCCTACGCCAATTTCTCCTACACGCGGGCCCGTGACCATGCCACGCCCGGGGCGGTCGGCACCCAGTCGCTTCGCGTCGCCCCGCGCAAGTTCAATGCAGGCCTGACCTATGCCCCAAGCTCCGCGTGGGCGGCCACGCTCAATGCGCGCTACGTCAGTGGCCTGTACTTCAACAGCCTGAGCGAAGCCCAGTGGGCCAGTGGGTACACCCAGGTCGACGCCAAGCTGAGCGCGAAACTGCCGGCGCTGGGGCATCAGACGGAGGTGTTCTTCGCGGTCAACAACCTGACCGGCAAGACCTACGAGGCCTTCAACAAGGGGGAATGGACGGATGGGCGCACCTTCACCGTGGGCCTGACAGGCCGCTTCTGACCCGTGGACCATGCACCATTGGAGCACGACATGCCTGCGCATTCCGTTTCGCCACTTTCTTCGCCGCTGCGATGCTGGCTGTCCCGCCTGCATCGCTGGACCGGGCTGCTGTCCCTGCCTTTCATATTGGTGTCGATTCTGCTCGGCATCGGGTTGACCCATCCTGACCTGCTCGATGCTTTCTCCGAGCGAATCTACCCGTCGCAGGCGATTCCCCACGTGGCGCTGCAAGAGCCTGTGCGCGTGGGCTCATGGGACCAGGCGCACGAACTGGCCCGGCAGGCCGTTGGCCGAAAAGGTCAGGTCATCACGCTGTCCGGCGACCACGTTGCGGTGGTGCAGGCTTTCGAGGCGCATACGCACGACCCTGCCGTGGCCAGCCGCAACAGGCACGTCAAGGTTCACGTCGATTTGCGCGACATGCGCGTCGTTCGCATCACCGACAGGGCCAGTTCTTTGGTGACGCAGGCGCACGCCGTTCATGCCTACCACTTCTTTGGCATTTCCTGGCTAACGGTGTCGATGGTGACCACGGTGGCCCTGGCCGTTCTGCTGCTCACTGGCGGTCTGATGGCGTGGCTGGACGGCCGGCGCGGCGTGGCATACCGTGCCGCCGTGAAATGGCATGTGTGCGTGGGGCGTGTCAGCGGTCTGCTCCTGCTAGTCATCGTGCTGACCACTCTGCATTTGGAGTTCGGTGTCTTCGGGCATGGTGCGCCCGACGCGTCTCACCCGATTCCGGCTGTGCAGCCGGTCGGCACCGTGCATCCGAATTCCCTAGATCAGGCCAGGGATTTGGTGCACCAGGCCACCGGCACGCAGCCCAGGGCCGTGTTCATCCGCGATGGCGGCCGGGACACCAAATTCTCCGAGGCCGGGGACGGCATTGGCGGCCAGTCGGTGTGGATGGACATGACCACCATGCGCATTCACCGCATGACGGATTGGCGCAACGACCGACAGGCACTGAACTTCATCCTTCACGACGGCCGTTGGCTGGGTGGCATGAATGCCTTGAACGTCAACGACATGGTGGCATTGGCGCTGCTGTTCCTGGCGGTGGGAGGCGTTGGTCTCGGTTGGCAAAAGCGAAGTGGCCAGGATTCCGCGCCGGGCAACCCATGAAACTCAGCCGACTTAGGAACCTCAGGAAAAACCACTGCGGCTTCTTGCGGGTCGATTGGTCAATCGACGTCAATCTGACTAAGAGTCAGCAGTGAGCAAAGAAAGAATTCGCATGAGCCAAAAAATCAGAAGACGGATCCTACTGGTTGTCGCAGCACTTGGCGCCATTGCACTGGCCGCGTGTGAGCGCAAGTCATCCGCGGCCTACCACGGCATTGACCTGACCGGCGCCACCTACGCCACCGACTTCCGGCTCACTGATCCGGATGGCAAGGAGCGCACGCTGGCGGGCTTCCGAGGCAAGGCCATCCTGATCTTCTTCGGTTTCACCCAGTGCCCCGATGTCTGCCCGACCGCCCTGGCGCGGGCGGCCGAGGTCAAGCGGCTTCTCGGCCCCGATGGCGAGCGCTTCCAGACGCTGTTCGTCACGGTCGATCCCGAGCGCGACACGCCCGAGGTGCTCAAGGCCTACACGGCCGCCTTCGACCCCAGCTTCATCGGGCTGTACGGCGACCTAGAACGCACCGCACAGATCGCCAAGGACTTCAAGGTCTACTACAAGAAAGTGCCGACGGGAGCGTCCTACACCATGGACCACACGTCGCTCAGCTACGTCTACGACCCGCAGGGCAAGCTGCGCCTGGCCCTGCGTCATGAGCAACCCGCCCAGGACTACGCGGACGACATCCGCAGGCTCCTGAATCCCACCTGACCCTCAACCCTCTCAAGGAGAACACCATGAAACTCGTCATCCGCACCGCCATCGTCGCTGCCTCGTTGCTCGCAGCCGCCGCCCAAGCCCAGGTCACCGTGAAAGACGCCTGGGTGCGTGCCACCGTACCGCAACAGAAAGCCACGGGCGCCTTCATGCAGTTGCAGGCCGCAAAGAACAGCAAGCTGGTCTCGGCCAGCTCGCCGCTCACGCCCGCGGTCGAGGTCCACGAGATGGCCATGCAGGACAACGTGATGAAGATGCGCCAAGTGCCGGCCGTCGAGCTGCCCGCGGGCAAGACCGTGGAACTCAAGCCCGGCGGCTACCACGTGATGCTGATGGACCTGAAGCAGCAGGTGAGGGAGGGCGACACGGTGCCGCTGACGCTCGTCATCGAGGGCCCAGACGGCAAGCGCGAATCGGTCGAAGTGAAGGCCCCCGTGCGTGCGCTCAACGCCAGCGCCCAGCCGGCTGGCCACGATGCCCAGGGCGGCCACAAGCACTGAAGCGCTTGGCGGGTGGGTGAATGGCGCACCTGTAGCTCACCCCACCGCTTGCAGCCCTCGAAATTCGAAGCCGCGATGCCAACTCCCGCAACCTAGGTCACGCATAGCCAAAATGCTCACGGCGTACGGCAACCGGAGATGGGTACTCCACCAGCGTTTTGCAATGCGTGTTTACTAGCGCTGTTTCTCTGAAACCCACGGTCTCCTTGCATGAAGGCCTCTAGCATGTGCGGGATCAGCGTCGTGGCATCGACCGCTTCGCCGTACACCTGCGCGTGCAGCGCGGCGTAACGGTCGAGGTCGGCTTTCAGGCTGACCGGGCACGCAAAGGCCAGCTTGACGCTTTCGACCTTGGGCAGCGGCCCAAGCCGCAACTTCCTGGTGGTGTTCATTTCGCAACTCCACGGTTGAAGAACATAGGCTGGTACGGCCGCAACACGAGGTCACGGTTGGCGATGATGCGCACCGGCAGACCCGGACGCTCGGTCAGCGTCGGCTGGATGTTCATGTTGCGCCGGGCCATCTCTTGGCCGACCTGATTGATGCTGTCCTGTGCGCTATCGCGCCCGGCGATCACGATGCGGTTGCCGCCCTGCCGGTTCTGCGGCGCGGCCAGCTCGGCGCCCACGCCCAGCAGCGTGGTCAGCGCCGCGCCGGCAAAGACGCGATCCCAGTGCCAATCGACGCCATCCTCCAGGCCAGCGTAGCCGGCGGCATCGGTGCCTGCCAGGTTGTCGAGCTTCAGCGAAGACGTGTCCGGCAAGATGACGCGGCTCCACACCACCTGCACGCGGCTTTGCCCATAGCTCACCTGGCTGTTGTACTTGCCCAGGATGCGCGATCCTTGCGGGATCAGCAGGAACTTGCCCGTGGCCGTGTCATAGACCGGCTCCGTCACCGTGGCGATCACGTCGCCGGGCAAATCCGACTTGATGCCCGTCACCAACGCCCCGGCGATCACCGTTCCGGCCATGACCTGATACGGCGACGATGGCATTTGCAGATTGCCGGAATTGCGGGTTTCCGTAGAGCCGCCTTTCAGGAAAGCCTCTTTCTGGTCTTGCCGGTTCTGCACGGCGGTGGGGTCGGATGGCTGGGCCGCC